>Ga0073899_10001642_pt1 | contig 20408 bp, 21 predicted proteins | sample KloWWTmetaKNB5Ph_FD_88975 | JGI IMG/M metagenome (GOLD analysis project Ga0073899, IMG submission 88975) | Active sludge microbial communities from Klosterneuburg, Austria, studying microevolution and ecology of nitrifiers - Klosterneuburg... | ecosystem: Engineered > WWTP > Aerobic digester >... | reverse complement strand
TGACGTCGACCTCGGCGCGCCCGCACGACGGGCAGGCGATGAGGTCGAGCCCCTTGCGCTCCCTCAGACCGAAGGACTCGAGCAGGGTGCGCCCGGCCTTGGCCTCCTCGACCGGGTCCGCGGTGAGCGAGAAGCGGATCGTGTCGCCGATGCCCTCGGCGAGGAGCGTGGCGATCCCGGCGGTGGCCTTGATCAGCCCGTCGGGAAGCGGGCCGGCCTCGGTCACGCCCAGGTGCAACGGGTGGTCGGTGGCCTCGGCGAGCTGACGGTAGGCCTCGATCATGAGCGGCACGTTCGATGCCTTGACCGAGATCTTGATCAGGTCGAAGCCGACCTCGTCGAAGTAGGCGATCTCCTGGAGTGCGGACTCGACCATGGCCTCGGGGGTGACCCGTCCGCCGTGTCGTTCGTAGAGCGCAGGGTCGAGAGATCCGCCGTTGACCCCGATGCGGATGGGGACGCCCCGGTCCCTGGCCTCGGCCGCGACCGCCTTGATGTGGGCCGGGTTGCGGATGTTGCCGGGGTTGAGCCGCAGCCCCTGCACCCCGGCCTCGAGGGCGGCCAGCGCCATGCGGTACTGGTGGTGGATGTCGGCGACGATCGGCAGCGGGCTGCGCGGCACCATGCGGGCCAGGCCCTCGGCGGCCTCCATCTCGTTGCAGGTGCAGCGCACGATGTCGGCCCCGTTGGCGGCCAGGGCGTAGATCTGCTGCAACGTGCCGTCGACATCGGAGGTGCGCGTCGTGGTCATCGACTGCACCGTGATCGGGGCGCCCCCTCCCACGAGCACCGAGCCCACCTGGATCTGTCGGGTGGGGCGCCGGGGAAAGACAACCGCTCCTGCGTCCATGCGCCCCAGACTACGAGCCCCGTTCGTCCCCGCTGGACCGCCGCCCCGCAGAACCGCCTCTGTGCAGGACTGCTGCCGTGCAGAACCGCCTCTGTGCAGAACTGCGGCCGTGCAGGACTGCTGCCGTGCAGACCCGCTACAGGCTGACGCCCTGGGTGACGTCGAGGTACATGGCCGCGACGAAGAGCAGCCCGAGCACCATGACCACGCCGTAGGCCACCGGCAGCAGGCGCGAGACGTCGGCGAGGTAGCGACGGGTCTGACGACGGCGCATCTCCTGGGCCTTCTCGTAGACCGCGATTGCCACGTGGCCGCCGTCGAAGGGCAGCAGCGGGATCAGGTTGAGCACGCCCAGCATGATGTTGAGGCCGATGAGCAGCCCGATCAGGTTGGACCAGCTCTCGGCGGTCATCTCCGACCCGAACAGGACGATGCCGACGATGGACACCGGCCGCTCCTCGGCCGGCGACTGCGACTGGGCGGCCGGCGTCGGCGTCGAGACCGTGTCGCGGGGCTCTGACCCGGTGGCGGTGTCGGCCAGGAACCCGACGATGTTCGGCGGCCACAGGACACGCCCGGTCCCCGCCACCGTGGCCCCGACGTAGCGACCGAACTCGGTCACCGACGAGGCGACCGCGGTCGGGAGGCCGTCGGTGACGATGATCGGTTCCGAGCCGATCCCCAGGAACGCCGTCGGCGCCGTGGTGTCGATCGCCGAGCCCAGGTCGACCTGGTGATCGTTGCGGACTCCGTCCGCGGCCTCGGTGGTGACGGTGAAGGTGCCCCCCTCGACCGCCGAACCGCCGGAGCCGATCGCGTCGACGACTCCGTCGGCGCTGTCGACGGGCCGCCCCGCCACCGCCACGACCCGTTCACCGGGCCGCAGGCCCGAACGTGCCACCTGGCCGTCGTCGCGCATCGAGCCCACCACGAGCTCGGATCCGTTGTCGACCAGGTCGAGGTCCTCGCCGACGGTGCCGATCACCCGGGCCCGCTGCGACAACGTCACCGGGATCGTCATCTCCTGACCGTTGCGGTCGATCACGACATCGACGGTCCCCGGATCGTGGCCTCCGATCAGGGAGCGGAAGCTGTCGTAGTCCTCGACGGTGCGCCCGTCGAAGCGGACGAGCCGGTCGCCCTCGTGCAGACCGGCGGCCTGTGCCGCGCTCCCCGGCGAGATGTTCCCGATCTGCCAGCGGTCACCGTCGGGATGGCCGATGAAGGCGAACTGGACGATCAGCAGGAGGAACGCGACCAGGAAGTGCATCGTCGAGCCGGCGACCGCGACCGCCAGGCGGTTGTGGAACGGCGCCTGGCGGTAGCTGCGGGCCTCGTCCGCGGGGTCGACGTCCTCGAGCGAGGTCATCCCGGGGATCTTCACGTACGCGCCGGCGGGGATGGCCTTGATGCCATACTCGGTCTCGCCCCGACGGAAGGACCAGATTCGTGGGCCGAAGCCGATGAAGAATTCGGTGACCTTCATCCCGGACCAACGGGCGGCCAGGTAGTGGCCGAGCTCGTGCAGGAAGATCATCAGCACGATCGCCAGGATCACGATGACGATCGGCAGACCCTTCCAGACGCCCAGCCCCACGAGAAGAGCCAGCAGCACGCCCAGACGCAGCGCCCGGGTGAGCGGTGTGCCGAGCACCCCGGCCATCTCGTCGCGCTCCTCGGCGAGCACGGTGGGGTCGTGGCCGGGTTGGGTCGACGGCGTGCGTGCGACGGACGACTCGGACGACTCGGCCGGCCCGGCGTCCTGGCCCGATCCAGGATCGTGGATGGTCACGCTGCGACCTCCCGATCGAGCAGCTCGGTGGTGACGGCGCGGGCTGCGGCGTCGGCGGCGAGCACGGCCTCGAGCGAGTCGGCCGGGGTTCCGTCCCAACGATCCAGGGCCCGCTCGACCAGCTCGGCGATGCCGCTCCACGCGATGCGGCCGGTCAGGAACGCGTCGACGGCCACCTCGTTGGCTGCCGACATCCACGCCGGGGCGGTGGCACCGGCGCGGCCCGCTCGCTCGGCCAGGTCGAGGCAGCGGAAGGTGGCCCGGTCGGGGGGCTCGAAGGTGAGCTCGAAGGACCGCGTCAGGTCCATCGACCCGAACGGCGTTCCGATCCTGTCGGGGTACGCCAACGCGTACCCGATCGGGAGGCGCATGTCGGGCATCGACAGCTGGGCGATCGTGGCGCCGTCGGTGAACTCGGCCATCGAGTGCACGATCGACTGCGGGTGCACGACCACGTCGATGTCGTCGTAGCCGACGTCGAACAGCTCGTGGGCCTCGATGACCTCGAGACCCTTGTTCATCAGCGTGGAGCTGTCGATCGTGATCTTCGGGCCCATGCTCCACGTGGGGTGCGCCAGGGCGTCCTCCCTGGTCACGGCGGCCAGGTCCGCCGCGGTGCGGCCCCTGAACGGCCCGCCCGACGCGGTCAGCACGATGCGGCGCAGGCGCCGGGTCCCCTCGGCCGAGCGCAGGCACTGGTGCACCGCGCAGTGCTCGCTGTCGACCGGCACGATCTCCGCTCCCGGGGTGTCGCGCACGGTGCGAACCACCGGGCCCGCAGCGATGAGCGACTCCTTGTTGGCCAGCGCGAGCCGGCGGCCCGAGCTCAGGGCGGCCATCGTCACGGGCAGCCCGGCGAAGCCGACCACCGCGTTGACCACCACGTCGGCCGACCCTGCCGCGGCAGCAAGTGCGTCGGGTCCGGCGTCGACCTCGATGTCGGACGTGACGAGGCTCCGGAGCTCAGCGGCCCGTGACCGATCCGCGACCACGACGACGTCGGGGCGTACGGACCGGGCCTGTTCGGCCAGGGTCACCACGTCGGAGCCGGCGCCGAGAACCGAGATACGGAAGCGGTCGGGTTCGGCAGCCACGACGTCGATCGTCTGGGTGCCGATGGATCCGGTGGAGCCCAACAGGGAGACGGTGGTCAGCGAGCCGGTCATGGAGCCTCCATCGTACCGACGCGGTCCGGCGTCGAACCCGGGGGCTGCCCCCAGCCGGGAGCCTGCTCAGGTACCCGGTGCGCTCCACCGGAACACGATCCGGTGCGACGCCCCGCCCCTGACGCGCCGACGCGGTCGGGCCCGTCGGGCGACGGGCTCAGCCGCCGGTCCAGGTGCCGAACAGGATCGTGACGAAGTACGCGGTCGGCAGGACGAACAGCAGGGCGTCGAAGCGGTCGAGCACCCCGCCGTGTCCGGGCAGGATCGTCCCGAAGTCCTTGATGCCGAGATCCCGCTTCACGAACGACTCGCACAGGTCGCCGATGGGGGCCACCAGGGCGCACAGCAGGGCGAACACCACCACCCGGAAGAAATCGCCTCCGATCGGGGCGATGCCGAAGATGCCCACGACGACCACGGTGGCCACGATGGCGACGCCGACCCCACCGGCGGTTCCCTCGAGGGTCTTGTTGGGGCTCGCGGCCGACAGCGGGGTGTGCCCGAAGTAACGGCCGATGAAGTAGGCCCCGACATCGTGGCTCACCGCCACCACCACCGCGGCGATGAGCACGCCGATGCCGGTGTTGGACGAGGCGCCGGCGTCCTCGCCGACCTTGCCCAGCCCGAGCAGCAGCGTGGCGAAGGACCCGAGGAAGCCGATCCACATCACCCCGAGCAGGGTGACCCCCAGGTTGCGCACCGATCCCTCGCCCGGCTGCACGAACAGGTACCACAGCAGGCCCAACGCCACCGTCAGCGGCAGCACGATCGGGTAGGCGTTCAGGCCGGAGGTGTACGTGGCGATCATGAGACCGACCGTCGCCACCATGCCGAGCAGCCCGGCTGGCTGGAACGAGCGGCCCTCCAGGGTCCCGAAGTACTCGTAGGCGGCCACGCCGACGACCACGCAGGCCAGCGCCGTCGTGGCCAGGCCACCCAGCTTGAAGCACAGCAGGCCGATCGCCACCAGGGCGACGCCCACACCGACGGCGGTGACCAGGTTGCGGTCCCCTCCGACCCCACCGCTGTCGGGCGGATGCTCCTCGCCGCCCCCGGACCCGCCGTCGACCGCCGTCATCCTCGGACGGCTGCGGGTCCGCCGCGGGGCGCGGGGCTCGCTCAGGGCCGAGACGTCGTCATCGGGAGCGAAGGCCTCGATCGGGTCGCGGTCCGACTCCGAGTCGAAGAAGTAGTCGTCATCATCGTCGTCGTACCCGCTGCGGGGATCGGAGCCGCCGAGCGCCCCCAGGCGGGGCGCGTCGTCGAGCAGGTCGTCGAAGTCGGTCTCGATGTGGCGCTCGCCCTCGTCGCGCCAGCGCGGGGTGGCGCCGAAGCTGCCGGTCGGTTCGTCCTCGACGAAGTCGTCGCCGGTCACCACCTTGGGGACCTGACCGGTTGGGGGCTCGGTCCAGTGCGGGAGGACGAACGAGTCGTCGGACTCGGCGAACGGGTCGTCGGCCGGGGCGGGGCGACGGTCCCAGTCGGGCACGTCGTCGACCGGTGCGTAGGGGTCGGGCTCGTCCGCGGGGATGGCGCGGGCATGACCGAAGCCGCGCCCTTCGTCGTCGGCCCAGCGGGGCTCCTGGGACGGCGGATGCACCACCCCGCCGCTGTCGAAGGCGTCGTCGTCGGAATCGCTGGTGGAGATGCGGACCGTCGGCAGACCCTCACCGGGCGCTGCGGAGTCGGGTCGGTCGCCGTAGCGCTTCTCACCGGTCCGACGGCGCCGGGCGACGTCGGAGCGACCGGCGGCTTCGGCCGCCTCCTGCGCGCCGATGATGCGGACCCCTTCGGAGCGGGGTTCCTCGATCCGGCCCGGATCGTCGTGGTCGGTCATCTCCGTCCTCCTGTCCGCGGCACGGGTCCGCTCAGCCCTCGAGCAGCTCGACGGTCTTGGCCTCGAGCGCCTCGTCGATCGCCGCCTCGTGCTTCTTGGTCAGCTTGTCCAGCTCGCCCTCGGCGCGGTGCAGGTCGTCCGAGGAGATGTCGCCGTCCTTCTCGAGCGAGTCGAGATCCTTGCGGGCATCGCGTCGGGCGCCGCGCACGGCGGTCCGACCGTCCTCGGCCCGGGATTTGACCAGGCGCACGTACTCCTTGCGACGCTCCTCGGTCAGAGGCGGGAACGCCAGGCGGATCGCCACGCCGTCGTTGGACGGGTTCAAACCCAGCCCCGAGTCCTGGATGGCCCGTTCGATGCCGCCCATCGCGCCCTTGTCGAAGGGGGTGATCACCAGCATGCGGGCGTCCGGCACCGAGAAGCTCGCCAGCTGCTGCAGCGGGGTGGAGGCACCGTAGTAGTCGACCGGCAGCTTCTCGACCAGTCCCGGGTTGGCGCGGCCGGTGCGCACCCCGGCGAACTCTTGACGGGCGTGGGCCACGGCCTTGTCCATGTGGTCGCCGGCATCCTCGAGCACGGCTTCGATCAACTCATCGCTCACGGGCTCAGCCTCCCACAACCGGCCGGCCTCGGGTGCGACACCACTCCCCCGTCATCGAGGGAACGATGGCGACCCTGGTCGATCGGACTCAGCGGACCAGGGTGCCGACGCGCTCGCCGGCCAGGATGGCGTGCAGGTTCGATCCCATCAGGTCGAACACGCAGATGGGCAGGTCGTTGTCCATGCACAGCGAGATGGCCGTCGAGTCCATGACCTTGAGACCGCGGTTGAGGACGTCGATGTAGCTCACCTCGGCCAGGAACTCGGCGTCGGGGTCGAGCTTGGGGTCCGCGGTGTAGACGCCGTCGGTGCCGTTCTTGCCCATGAGGATCGCGTCGGCGTCGATCTCGACCGCCCGCAGAGCGGCGGTCGTGTCGGTGGTCATGAACGGGTTCCCGGTGCCCCCGACGAAGATCACGACCCGCCCCTTCTCGAGGTGGCGGATGGCGCGACGCCGGATGTAGGGCTCGGCGACCTGCGCCATCTGGATGGCGGTCTGGACCCGGGTGGGCTGACCCAGACGCTCGAGGGTCTCCTGCAACGCCAGACCGTTGATGATCGTGGCGAGCATGCCCATGTAGTCGGCCTGGGCCCGGTCCATGCCCGCGCCCTCGCCGGTCATGCCCCGCCAGATGTTGCCGCCCCCGACGACCACGGCGACGTCCACATCGAAGTCGGACTTGACCGCGACGACCTCGGACGCGATCGCGGAGACGACCTCGCCGTCGATGCCGAAGCCGGCCTCGCCGGCGAACGCCTCACCGGAGAGCTTGATGAGCACCCGACCCCAGTGGGGCGTGGCCACGATCAGTCCCCGATGACGGCCTGGGCGAAGCGCACGATCCGGCCGTCTCCGAGGCGCTGCTGGACCGTCTCCTTGTCGCCGAACATGCCCTGCTCGGGCAGGACCCGCTCCGCGTACCAGGAGCCCATCCGCCCCTCGACGATCTTGGGCACCGCCTGTTCGGGCTTGCCCTCCTTGAGCGTCAGCTCCTCGAAGCCGCTGCGGGCGGTCTCGGCCAAGGCCGCGTCGACCTCGTCACGGGACAGGGCTGACGGCTTGGCGAAGGCGATGTGCAGCGCGACCTCGTGTGCGGTCTCGGCGTCGGTCCCTTCGATCTCGATCAGCACGGCGTTGGTGCCACGACCGTCCTGGATGTGGACGTACGCGTCGAGCACGTTGCCGTCGGCAGCCTCGAAGCGGGCGACCTTGCCGATCTCGATGTTCTCCCGCTTGGCGATCTTGAGGCTGTCGAGGTCGTCGGCGAGCGACGCGACGGCACCCTCGCCGTCGGCGAGGACGGCGTCGGCCAGCCGCTGGGTGAGCTCGACGAAGTCGGCGGCCTTGGCCGAGAAGTCTGTCTCGGACTTGAGCTCGACCAGCGAGGCCGCGTTGCCCTGGGTGGCGATGGCGACCGCGCCCTGGTTGTTCTCGCGGTCCTCCAGGGTCGCGACCTTGGACAGGCCCTTCTGGCGCAGGATCTGGGCGGCCTTCTGACGGTCGCCGTCGGCCTCGACCAGAGCCTTCTTGGCATCCATCATCCCGGCGCCGGTGGCGTCGCGGAGGGACTTGACGTCTGCAGCGGTGATGTCGGCCATCAGTTCTCCTCGGTCTCGGGGGTGACCGGGCCAGCCGCGGCCGGCTCGCCGTCGAGAGCGAGCTCATCCGCCGCGACCTGGTCGGCGGTCGGTGCTGCGGCGGCGAGGGCCTCGTCCGCTACCGCCTCGTCCGCGACGGGCGCCTCGTCCACGGAGGCGTCACGGGCGGCCAGCACTCGGGCTTCGCGCTCGGCCGCGGCCTGACGGGCCTCGGCCTGGGCCCGCGCCTGCTCAGCGGCCTTCTCTGCCTGCTCCTCGGCCGAGCGCTCACGCGGCGCGGATTCGGGGTGGGTCTTGGAGCGCATCAGGCGACCCTCGAGGACGGCGTCCGCGATGACGCGGGTCAGGAGGCTGCCGGAGCGGATGGCGTCGTCGTTGCCGGGGATGACGTACTGGATGATGTCGGGGTCGCAGTTGGTGTCGACGACGGCGACGACCGGGATGCCGAGCTTGTTGGCCTCGGTGACGGCGATGTCCTCCTTCTTGGTGTCGAGGATGAACACCGCGTCGGGGAGGCGCTCGAGGTCGCGGATGCCGTTGAGGTTGCGCTCCAGCTTGTCGAGCTCGCGGGTGAGCAGCAGCGCTTCCTTCTTGGGCATGGCCTCGAACTCACCGGAGTCCCGCATGCGCTGGTACTCCTTCATCTTGGAGACCCGCTTGGAGATCGTCTCGAAGTTGGTGAGCATGCCGCCCAGCCAGCGCTGGTTGATGTAGGGCATGCCGCACTTCTCGGCGTAGCCCTGGATCGAGTCCTGGGCCTGCTTCTTGGTGCCGATGAACAGGACGGTGCCGCCGTTCGCGACCAGGTCCCGCACGAAGACGTAGGACTTCTCGATGCCCGAGAGGGTCTGGTGCAGGTCGATCAGGTAGATCCCCCCGCGCTCCCCGTGGATGAACCGCTTCATCTTGGGGTTCCAGCGGCGGGTCTGGTGACCGAAGTGCACTCCGGCCTCGAGCAGCTGCTTCATGCTGACGACAGCAGACATGACGGGTCTCCTTCCCTTCGGTTCGACGAGACCCGGGCACGACACCGCGCCGTGGGTCACGGAGCGGCGACCGAAGAGGGCGCCCGGGCGAGGATGGATCTGGTGGATTCAGCTCCGACGGCTGTCGGGCCGACCGGCGAGTGTAGTCGTGTCGCTCCGCCTTCCACGAACGCGCTCCGTGCTCCCCCACGACGCCGTGGCCGATCGGACGGTTGGCTGCCGCCATCACGGCGGCAGCGGGACGAGCACGGCGTGCAGCGGTGGGATCTCCGCCCCGAACAGGCTCGCGGGATCGATGTACTCATCGCCGCGCCGGACGCCCAGATGCAGCCTGAGGCCGGTCGTCCCCAGAACGTCACCCGCCGCGACACGCTCCCCCGGGGCGACTCCGATGGTCGCCAGGCCGGTGAGCGAAGAGCGCAGACCGTCGGGGTGCTCGACGGTCACCACCCCACGTCGAGCGACCGGACCGGCGAACACCACCACGCCGTCTCCGATGGAGCGGGCCGGTGCACCCTCGTCGGTGGCGTACTCCAGCCCGCGGTTGCCCGGCCCGTACGGGTTGATCGGTACCCGGAAGGGGTCGACGACGTCGCCGTCGACCGGGGGCCGGTACCCGCCCGGTCCGGGCACCGGTTCCATCGAGGCCGTCCCGGGCACGGGCACGGCCGGGCCGTGGGCGGGAGCGGGTGCAGCCACCGACGGGCCGGACAGGAGCAGCGAGACGATCGCGACCAGAGCGGTGCGCACGGGGACCTCACGGGGATCGCCCTCCGGGACCGGAGGACCTGGATTCGGGGGAAGTCGAGATCTCGAGGGCGCCAGATCGGCTCACAGGCGTCGGCCCGGACCGTTCGGACATCGGGTCCGGCGGCGGAGGGGCCTCAGCCGGGGATGCGGTCCATGCTGTTGAACCGGCTGCGCAGGTGCAGGACCGCCTTGGTGTGGATCTGGCAGACCCGGGACTCGGTGACCCCGAGGACCCGGCCAATCTCCTGCAGGGTCAGGCTCTCGTAGTAGTAGAGCGTGAGGACGATCTTCTCCCGCTCCGGCAGCCCGTTGACTGCCTGTGCCAGCAGCTGGCGGGTCTCGGCCACCTCGAATGCACCCATCGGTCCGTGCGAGGTGCGGTCCGCGATCGTGTCGCCGAGCGTGATCGACTCACCCCGCTCACCCGAGCCGGTGAGGATCTCGTCGAGCGCAGCCAGACCGACGTTCGCGATCTGGTTGAGAGCCGTCTGGAGCTGGTCGTCGGTCCAGCGCAGCTCGGACGCCAGCTCCTCGTCGGACGGTGCCCGGTGGTGCTTGGCCTCGAGCTTGGCGTAGGCCCGCTCGATCTGGCGCACCTTGGCCCGCACCGAGCGCGGCACCCAGTCGATCGAGCGGAGCTCGTCGAGGATCGATCCCTTGATCCGGCTGATGGCGTAGGTCTCGAACTTGTAGCCCCGCTCCGGCTCGAACTTGTCGATGGCGTCGATCAGGCCGAACATGCCGTAGCTGACCAGGTCGGACTGCTCGACGTTCTGGGGCAGACCCACCGCCAGGCGGCTGGCCACGTACTTGACCAGCGGCGAGTAGTGCACGATCAGCGCTTCGCGGGCCCGGGTCGTGCCCTTGTCCTTGTAGGACGACCACAGCCGCGCCAGCTCCTCGTCGGTGGTGGTGTCCTCGGTCCGGGTTCGGGTGGTCATCAGGCCCTCGGGTGGCTCTCTCGGAAGACCCGGCTGAGCCGGTCCTTGCTGACGTGCGTGTAGACCTGCGTGGTCGCCAGATCCGCGTGACCGAGGAGCTCCTGGACGACGCGCAGGTCGGCTCCTCCGTCGAGGAGGTGGGTCGCGAAGGTGTGGCGCAGGGCGTGCGGGTGCGTGGGCACCGGGGACCGCCGGTCGATCAGACGCCGGACGTCGCGGGGACCGAGTCGCCGGCCCCGACGGTTGTGGAACACCGCCGCGCCATCCGAGTCGAGTGGGACGGAACCGGCGACGTCGGTCAGGAACGACACCCTGCCACCGGTGGGTGCGAGCCAGTCCACGAGGGCGTCGCGCGCCGGCCCGCTCAGCGGCACGATCCGCTGCTTGGAGCCCTTGCCCCACACGGTGATCACCGACCGGGAGAGATCGACCTGATCGACGTCGAGTCCGCAGAGCTCCGACACCCGCAGGCCCGAGCCGTAGAGCAGCTCCAGCACCGCGGTGTCCCTGGCCGTGACGACCGGATCCTCTGTGTCCGACGACTCGTCGAGCAGCCGGTGGAGCTCGTCTGCACGCAGCACCCTGGGCAGCCGGGCTGCCCCCGACGGGGCGCTGACGCCGACGGTCGGATCGACCGACACCAGGCCCCGGCGCTGACACCAGGCGAAGTAGCGGCGCAGCGAGGCCATGGTCCGGGCCATCGTCCGCGGAGCTCGACCCGAGGTGCTCAGGCTCGCGAGGTACCGACGGATGCGGTCGCGGTCGACCAGGTCGGGACGGCGGACCGGCGCCTGGGGATCCGCCTCGGCCCATCGGGCGAAGGAGCTGACGTCACGGGCGTAGACAGCCAGGGTCGACGGCGCCAACGCGACGGCGGCCACGAACTCCTCGATCTCCCACGACCCGTCCGGCACGCTCACCGCCCCTCACGTCGAAAACTGCTCTCCGTAGCGTAGCGAGCGCGCTCCGTGAACACACGCCCGATCGTCCGGACCCTTCGGACCCGGTTGGGCCGAAGCGGTCCATCGACCCTACGGGTCCGCCGCGTCAACGTCGCGGACCCCCATCGGAGCGGGCGACCCGTTCGACGAACGGGCCTCGACGCTCGGCCCAGCCGAGCGCTTCCAGCCGGCCCAGCGCCACCGACAGGCGACCGAGATCCAGATCCAGGTCCCGGGACAGCGACTCGATGCTCACCGGGGTGAAGCCGAGCACGGCGAGGACCGAAGCAGCATCACCGTCGGGCTCGGCCCGGCTCTCCACAGGTGGATTGGCGACACCCTCGAGCAACAGACCCAGGGCCGACATGACGTCGTCGACGCCCCGACACACCAGCGCCCCTTCCGAGATCAGGGCGTTGGTCCCCGCCGAGGCCGGGCTGTCGACCGGGCCGGGAACCGCCAGCACGGTCCGATCTCGTAGCTGCGCCTGTTCCACGGTGAGCATCGATCCACCCCGTTCGGCCGATTCGACGACGACCACCACCGGGGCCAGCGCGGCCAGGATCCGGTTGCGGACCGGGAACCGCCACGGTGCCGGACGGGTGCCGGGCGGAGCTTCCGACAGGACCGCTCCGACGCCGACGACCCGCCGGGCGAGCGCGGCGTTGGTCGACGGCCCCGGCGCGTCCACTCCCCCTCCCACCACCGCAACGGGTCCAGCCTGGGTGCGGCCCGACACGGAGGGGTCGACAGCGGTCTCCGCTGTCGACCCCGGAGCCCGATCCGACGCGGCGACGGCACCGTTGTGCGCGGCGGCGTCGATGCCGAGGGCCAGGCCCGACACGACGCAGACCCCGGCCGAGGCCAGATCGAGACCGAGCTCGTGAGCGACTCGACGGCCGTATCCGGTGGCCCGGCGCGTGCCGATGACGGCGACTCGAGGGTGGGCCAGAGCGTCGAGATCTCCCCGATGGAACAACAGAACCGGCGGGTCGAGGTCGTCGAGCAGGCACGCCGGGTACGACGGCGATCCGATGGACACCGCCCCGATCCCCCGCGAGCGCCACCGCGTCCAGAGTGCGACGGGATCCACGCTCCGAGCCTGGGCAGCCCAACTGCCGCTCGCGTCGCGGGCGACCGGGGCAAGAGCGTTCCGCAACCTCGCGTCGACGGCGCCGCGACAGATCCGTTCCCACACCTCGCTCGGCGAGCCGAGCGCCAGCAGCGTTCGCAACGACGCACTGCCCATCCCGTCGAGGGTCGCGAGCGCTCCCAGGTACGCCTCGAGCGGAACGGATCGATCGTCAGGGTCCGCGTCGGGCCCGTCGGGCGTACGGGACAGTCGTCGGGGCGGGGTCATGCCGCGACCCCCAGCGCCTGGGCGTGGGTGCGCATCGACAGGGCGACCTGCACCCGCTCGGCATCGAGCGGCCCGTGCAACCCGTCGAGGTCCATGAGGGTCAGGGCCACCGCTCGGATGCGTTGTGCCCCCCTCATGGTCAACCGGCCGGCGGCCAAGTGGTCGCGCAGGACCGCGAGCGCCTCTGCCGACAGCGGGGCGGCTCTCTCGAGCGCCTCGCCCCGGAGCTGGCGGTTGGCCGAGACGCCGCGTTCCCGGGCCCGTTCACGAGCCCGGGCGACCCGGTCGCGCACCACGGCGGTGCTCTCGCCGGCCGATCGCTGCCCGAGCACCTCTGATGCCGGCGGCGGGTCGACCCATAGCCCGAGGTCGAAGCGGTCGAGCAGCGGACCCGACAGACGCCGCTGGTAGCGCTGGATCTGGGCCGCGCTGCATCGGCAGGGCCCGAACGGGCCGACCCCGCACGGGCAGGGATTGGTGGCCGCGACCAGGAGGAACCGAGCCGGCAGCGACGCACCGACGTGAGCGCGGGCGACGCGCACCACGCCCGACTCGAGCGGTTGGCGCATGGCATCGAGATGCGCGGCGGGGAACTCACCGAGCTCATCGAGGAAGAGCACACCCCCGGAGGCCAGGGAGATCTCGCCGGGGCGCAGGACCGTGGAACCGCCGCCGACGAGGGCGACCATGGACGCGGTGTGGTGCGGAGCGCGCATGGGGGGTCTGCGCAGCAGTCGGGAGGTGTCCTCGAGCGCCCCCGCGGCGGAGTGCACCCTCGACACGTCCAGCGCGGCCTGGTCGGTCAGATCGGGGAGCAGTCCGGGGAGGCGTTCGGCCAGCATGGTCTTGCCCCCGCCGGGCGGGCCGACCATGAGCAGGTGGTGGCCGCCGGCTGCAGCCACCTCGAGGGCGCGACGGGCAACCGTCTGACCCTGGACGTCGCGGAGGTCGGGCTCGTCGGGCGGTCCACTGCCGTGGGACCGGCGCGGCTCGCCATCGGGCCATGGAAGGTCGCCCCGCAGGGCACCCACCAACTCGCTCAACGTCCGGGCGCAACGAGCGTCGGGACGGACGAGTGCGGCCTCGGCCGCGTCGGCATGAGCGACGACCGGCCGCAGGTCCCCCGCCGCCTCGCACAGCGGCAGGGTTCCGATCACCGGGCGCATCGAACCGTCCAGGCCGAGCTCACCGATGAAGGCGTGGCCGTCGAGCAGGTCGGCATCCAACTGGCCGGTGGCCACCAGCAGCGCCAAGGCGATGGCGACATCGAGACCAGCACCCGCCTTGCGGAGATGCGTGGGGGCGAGGTTGACGGTGGTCCGGGCCTGCTTGACCACGAACTTCGACGACAGCAGGGCGGCCCGCACACGGTCACGCGACTCACGGCACGAAGCGTCCGGAAGACCGACGATGGCGAACGACGGCAGACCGTCGCTGACATGGGCTTCGACCCGGACCGGGTACCCACGGGCACCGATCAGGGTCGCGGAATGGGCGATCGCGAGCACTGCTGCCTCCCCGGCGACGGAGTCGACGCTCCGTTCGACACGGAACGTGGGGCAGCCCACGAGCTGCGATCACGGCAGGTATGCCGCGGCAGGGACCGTAGGGGCCCCCTGTGACACCGTCACCCTCTGGACACCGGGGACCGCGACCCGGTCCGGGGAACCCGACTGCGTCACCGACCCGCTCCTCGTCGATCGCCCGCCGGCGCGATGATCTGGCCATGGGCATGAACCCCCACCACCAGCATCGTCGCTCCAACTGGGACTACGTCTACGTGGGCGCCGCCCTCGTGGCGGCGCTCGCCGTGCTGGCCTGGGCGTTCTTCGGCTGAGGTCGGCCGAGCCCATGGCCGGATCGCCCCGACGCGGGCTCGACCACACCGCCACCGCCGAGTGCGAGGTGCGACGGGTCCAGCCCTACGAGGCGACCAAGCTCTACCTGTGTCCCGGCTGTGCCCGCGACATCCCGCCTGGGACCGGTCACGTCGTGGCGGTCCCCCTCGATGCTCCGGACCTGCGGCGGCACTGGCACCGGGGATGCTGGGACAAGCGCCTTTCCCGCGCCCCCCGCTGATGACCGCGCCGCTGCGCGCAGATGGGGACGACTCGCTCAGAACGCGTCTGTCAGGACCTCGATCCGACCGCTGGTGACCGCGGCGACGTCGAAGCGCAGATGGCGGACACGAACGTCGTGGGCGTCCAACCACCGCAGCGCCAACTGGCGCAGCCGTCGCTGCTTGTCGCGGCCGACCGCCTCGAACGGGGATCCGAACCGGTGGTTGGTTCGGGTCTTGACCTCGCAGAACACGATGGTCGACCCGTTGCCGTCACGTCGGCCGAGGACCAGGTCCAGTTCGCCGTCGGGGCAGCGCCAGTTTCGGTCGAGGAGGACGTAGCCCCTCTCGAGGTACCACCGCTGGGCGCGGTCCTCGCCGTAGACGCCGAGGCGCCGGTGGTCGTAGCGGTCCGGTGACGACATGGTTCCCCCTCGCCGGACGCGCCGGCGGTCGGTGTGGAGGGGGAAGGTGATCGGCCGCTCACCCCAGAGCGACCGGAGAGGCGACGATCAGTCGCGCTTCTCCTTGATCTTGGCGGCCTTACCGACGCGGTCGCGCAGGTAGTAGAGCTTGGCCCGACGGACGTCGCCGCGGGAGTGCAGCTCGATGCGGTCGATGATCGGCGAGTGCAGCGGGAACGTGCGCTCGACGCCGACGCCGTAGGACAGCTTGCGGACCGTGAAGGTCTCCTGCAGACCGCCGCCCTGACGAGCGATCACCGCTCCCTGGAAGACCTGGACACGCTCCTTGTTGCCCTCGATCACCTTCACGTGCACCTTCAGGGTGTCACCCGGGGCGAAGTCGGGGATGTCGGTGCGGAGGCTGGCCTGGTCGATGAGGTCGGTGGTCTTCATTCGGGAGATCTCCTGGGGGGCGCCGTGGGGAACGGGCCGCGTCGGACGGCCGCTGGCGCGCAGCGGGCCGATGATAGTGCCTCCAACCCGCGACCGTGAAACCCCACCGGTCGCACCTCAGCCCGCGCGGTAGCCGGTCGCGGTGGGCACCTCGATGGCGGCCTTCGACACCTCGATGCGGCCACCCAGCCGGGGCTCCAGGTAGAGAGTCGAGGTGGCGACGAGCTGGAGAAGCAGCGGGGACCCCTCGGTGACCCGATGCGAGATCACTTCGAGATCGACGGTGCTGCGGTGCTCGCTCCCGTCGAGGACGACCGGGACCGGCGCGATCTGGTTCCCGATCACCAGCCCGCTCGCCGGGTCGACGAGTTGGGCGAAGACCCTGGTCGGTCGATCCCCGGCCGGAGCAGTCCCCGTGTAGGTGAGGGTGAGTCGGGGAGCCCCGAGCGCCAGGGAGTCGCTCGGCACCGGCACCTCCACCTCGATCGCCCGTGACGCCGGTGCCGGGATCAGCCGTCCGGCCACCCCGGCGAGCACGTCGGCCTTCCCGGGTGGGATCGTCGCCGGCCCGGATCCGCCTCCGGCTGCCAACTCGAGGGTGCCCGAACCCCTGCCGATGAGCGGCTCTCCGGCGACCCCGGGGTAGTCGTCGGCGACGTGTCGTCGGCCCTGCTGGTCGATGACGTCGATCCGGGGTCCTGTGTCCACCGTCGGATCGCGCTTCACCCAGCGGTCGAGCCAGGCCACGACACGACGGACCATCCGCTGCTCGTCGCCCTTGTCGGCCAGGCAGGTGCCGTGGCCGCCACAGAACCAGAACATCGACACGTCGGTGCCGGCGTCGCGAAGAGCCCGATAGTTGGCGACGTCCTCCGCCAGCGGGAACAAGGTGTCCACCGTTCCACCGACCAACAGGGTCGGAGCGGTGATCTCGGAGACCCTGTCCGCCGGCCCCCGGGCCGCGAACCATTCGACCTGCTCCGCGGTCAGCACCCCGATGCGTCGGCCCTGTTCGTTGGCCGCCGCGACCATCGGGTCGAGATGGGCGCGGGCGCCCACCGCGCTCAGGACATCGGCCCAGCCCTGCTTGAAGGTCTCCCGCGGGTACAGCGACGACACCAGCGAGTGCCATGCCACGATCGGGACGATCGCATCGATGCGGCAGTCGATCGCCGCGGCGACCAACTGGATGCCGCCGCCGTAGGAGCCGCCGACCATCCCCACCGCCGGGTCGCTGTCGGCATCGGTTCGAACCTCGGGCTGGGCTGCCACCCAATCGAGGAGGACTTGGACGTCGCGGCCCTCGTAGTCCGGCGAGTCGACCTGGGCCGTCCCGCCGGAAGCCCCGAAGCCCCTCGGGTCCCAGGTCAGGACGTTGTAGCCCGCGTCCCGCAGCACCGCGATGTTGACCGCGCCGAGAACGCCGACCGCGTCCACGTCGGTGTCACCCGCCATCCCCCAGCCCGGCCCCATGAGCACCGTCGGGGCGTCCGTGGCGCCGTCCACGGGAAACCAGTGGGCCCGGATGGTGGTGCCGTCGAACGACGTGATGTCGAGGTCGTGGGTGGAACCGGTGACCGGGGCCGCCACCACCTCGGTCGGTTGATCAGGTGTGCACTCGCGGACAACGGTGGTACTCGACGCCGCGGGCCCGTCGTCACGCGAGGACGAGTCCTCGGTGCTCGTGCACGCCGCGCCCAACAGCGCCACCACCGCGGCGACGACCGCGACCCGCACCGCCCGGCTCATCGGTCCGCGTCCGGCGGTCGCTCGTCGTCGGGCCGCAGCATCGAGAACTCCACCAGGACTCTCCGGTCCTCGTCGCTCAGCCCGCCACGGGCATCGATCAGGTCGGGGCGGTGGTCCATGGTGCGGCGAAGCGCCGTCGCCCGACGCCAGCGGGCGACCCGGGCGTGATCACCGGACCGCAGCACATCGGGCACGTTCCAGTCCCGGAACTGTGCCGGCCGGGTGTACTGCGGGTGTTCCAGCAGACCGTCGGAGAAGGACTCCTCGTCCGCGGACGTGTCGTTGCCCATCACCCCCGGGACGAGGCGGCCGACCGCCTCGAGCACGACCATCGCCGCCACCTCTCCCCCTGCCAGCACGACGTCGCCGATCGAGATCTCGCCGTCGACGAGATGGCTGCGGACCCGGTCGTCGACGCCTTCGTAGCGACCGCACAGCAGCGAGAACCCGTCGAGTGCTGCGAGCTCGCGGGCCAGGGGCTGGTCCAGGGTCCGACCGCCCGGACCGAGCAGGAACAGCGGTCGCGGCGGCTGCTCCCGTTCGACGATGTCGAACAGGGGGCCCGGGGTGAGGACCATGCCGGCTCCCCCACCGAAGGGGGCGTCGTCCACGGTGCGGTGCACGTCGGTGGTCACGTCGCGGGGGTCGTGCACCCGGAGGTCGAGCAGACCCCGCTCCTGGGCCTTGCCGAGCAGGCTGGCTCCGGCGAAGTCCCGGACCATCGCCGGGAAGATGGTGATGACGTCGATGCGCACGGAGATCGACCGGGTCAGGAACCGAGCTCGAAGAGCCCGTCGGGGACCTCGACGTGCACCGTGCCGTCGACGGGACCGTCGACCACGAACACGATCGGGACGAGCGCACCGGACTCGAGCACCAGCAGATCGGCGGCCGGGTTCTCCTGCACCGCGGTGACCGGGCCACGATCGACCCCGTCGGCGCTGAGGACCCGACATCCGATCAGCTCGTGGACCCAGAGCTCGTCGGGATCCTCGATCGGCTCGGCTCGCAGCTCCAGCCCCCGGAGCGCCTCGGCTCCGGTCCGGTCGTCGTGGCCGGCGAAGCGCACCAGCCAGCGCTCGCCGTGGCGGCGGGACGAGACGACGGTCAGCTCACCGCGGTCGGTGGACAGCACAGAGCCCGGATCGAGCCGTTCGGGCCGGTTGGACACCAGGACGACGTTGACCTCGCCGTTCAGGCCGTGGGCCTTGGCGATCCGACCGACCTCGAGCATCCGGGGTCCGTCGTCGGGCGTCAATCCAGGAACTCGACGTCGATCTCGACGCCGTCGTGGGCCGCGGCGGCACGGGTGACGGTGCGGATGGCGTTGGCCATGCGACCACGCTTGCCGATGATGCGACCCATGTCGCCATCCGCGACCCGCAGGTTCACCTGGGTGCGGCGGCCCTTGTCGTCGATGTCGACCCGGGCTTCGTCCGGGACGTCGACCAGGGACTTCGCGACGTGTTCGAGCACGGCTGCCGCGTGTGTGGGGCGCGGACCCTTGTCGGTGTCGACGCCGTCGTCGATCGACTCGTCGCTCACTTCTTGGCCTTGGCGGACTCGAACTGCTCCCAAGCTCCGGAGATCTGCAGCAGCTTCTGGACCCGCTCGGAGGGCTGGGCGCCCTTCTGGAGCCAGCCGACGGCCTTGTCGTTGTCGACGGTCACAGCGGAGGGCTCCCGGCGGGGGTCGTAGGTGCCCACGATCTCGATGAACCGACCGTCGCGGGGGGAACGGGAATCGGCGGCGACGATGCGGTAGGTGGGCTGCTTCTTCTTGCCCATCCGCATGAGGCGGAGTCGAACGGCCACGGAGTTGTCCTTCTTCTTGTTCGGAGGGGTCGGGTGTCGGCTTGTGGGTCCGATCCGATCCACCGGGGTGGGTCGGATCGGGCGAACCGGTCTGGTCGGGCGCGCGGCACGCGCAGCGACGCAGGGCAGCGGTCCATCTTGGTCGCGCCGGGCGACGGAGGCAAGCTCTCCGGACCCGACCGGCGCTTCGGACCTGGTTGTCAACCGAGCTTGGGGAACCCACCACCCTTGGGGAGCTGGGCCTCCATCTCCTCCAGGGTGGGCAGCGAGAACGCTCCCTTGTTGACCGCGGCCGGCCCCTTGGCGGTGACCCGGCCACCCTTCTTGGCCTTCTTGGAGCCCTTGCCGCGACCGCCCTTCTTCCGGCGCGGCGCCTTGCCCATGTCCTTCATCATCTGGCGCATCTGCTTGAACTGGGTGATGAGCTGGGTCACCTCGTTGGGAGACGTGCCCGAACCCTTGGCGATCCGAGCCCGCCGCGAGCCGTCGACGATGTCGGGCTCGACGCGCTCGGCCGGGGTCATCGACTTGATGATCGCCTCGACGTGCGCGATCTGGCGGTCGTCGATCTCGACGTCGCAGATCTCCTTGGGGACGCCCGGCAGCAGCGACATCACCCCCGACAGCGGCCCCATCTTCTTGAGCGCCTGCATCTGCTCGAGGAAGTCGTCGAGGGTGAAGGTGCCGTCGAGCAGGCGGGCGGCGGCGGCCTCTGCCTCGTCCTGTTCGAAGGCGGTCTCGGCCTTCTCGATCAGGGTGGCCAGGTCGCCTTCGCCCAGGATCCGCCCCGCCAGGCGGTCGGGGTGGAACAGGTCGAAGTCCTCGATCTTCTCGCCGGTGGACGCGAAGGCGATCGGACGGCCGACCACCTCCTTGACCGACAGGGCGGCGCCGCCGCGGGCGTCGCCATCGAGCTTGGTCAGGATGACGGCGTCGAGCTCGAGGGTCTGGTGGAACGACTCGGCGACAGTGACGGCGTCCTGGCCGGTCATGGCGTCGACGACCAGGAACGTGTAGTCGGGGTCGAGCGAGTCCGAGATCTGACGGACCTGCTCCATCATCTCGGCGTCGATCGCCAGTCGTCCCGCGGTGTCGACGATCAGGAC
>Ga0073899_10001640_pt1 | contig 20420 bp, 20 predicted proteins | sample KloWWTmetaKNB5Ph_FD_88975 | JGI IMG/M metagenome (GOLD analysis project Ga0073899, IMG submission 88975) | Active sludge microbial communities from Klosterneuburg, Austria, studying microevolution and ecology of nitrifiers - Klosterneuburg... | ecosystem: Engineered > WWTP > Aerobic digester >... | reverse complement strand
CGGAATTCCGTAGTTTCCGGAGCGCTTTCCGGAGTGGGCATCGGCCGGAAACCCGCATGGATGCTCACTTTCCTGAGTTCCGGACTTTCCGGAGTGATTTTCTGCAGCTGTGGCCGCGGGCTTGCCATCAAAGCGTCACGGGTCCCTCTAGGTCTTCGACCCAGTGCAGGTGATTCGGGCCGCATCAACGCGCTAGCTGGTCAACGTTTAGATTTAGCAATTGACAATTGCAACATTCACATCAATTGAGGACGCTATCGTGAATCAACGCGAACTGGCGCGCGGCCTCGGCCTCTCTCCCGCCGCCGTCTGCCGAGCCATCAAGCGCGGCATGCCTGCGCACTCCGTCGAAGCGGCGCGTGCCTGGCGCGCGAGCACCGTCGCGCCCTATGCTCGATCCGGCGCTGGCGGCCAGGGCGCCCCGCCGCCGACCGGTGCGGCGCCGGCTCGCGGCGGCCTGAACCTCGCCGACGAGCGCGCGGCGCTGGCGCGTGAACAGCGCATCGGCATCAGGATGAAGAACGCCATCGCTCGCCGCGAGTACGCGCCGGTTGAGTATCTGACCCTCACCCTTGCCGCCGCGTCCAGCGCCTTTGTCGAGCACCTGGACCACGTGCCCGCGCGCTTACGCCGCGAACACCCCGACCTGCCGGCCGCCGCGCTGGATGCCGTATTGAAGACGCTGGCCGACGCCAGAAACGCCTTCTGTGACGCCGCCGAAGAACTGATGACCGAGCGAATGCCACGGCGCGGCGACTTCGACACCGAGGACGACGAAATCGAACCTGAGGACTGATGACCATGACCAAACAACAGACCCTGGCCCTGCGCCTGGTGGTTATCGAAGGACTGCTGCCGCTGGCGACCGGCGACTACGCCGCGGCGCTCAAGCGCGAGCGCGACGAGCTGGCAATTCAGTCGGTCGAGATGGCTGACGACGGCGCCGAGCCGGCCACCGCCACCTGAGCCGTGATCGAGCCAGGCCACGCCGAAGTCTTGGCCGCCCGCCTGGCGGCCGGTCAGGTCGACGGCGAGGTGTTGCGCTGGCTTCAGCGTGGAGGCGCCGCCTGGGCGCGTGCCGACGGCGCCCAGACCCTCGAGCGCTGCCTGGGCCTCACGACTACACCCGGCCAGCGCCGGCGCCGCCGCCGCAACGCGCTGCTGCAGCAGGTGGCCGCCGAGCTGCCCGACGCCGGCACGCCGGTGGCCCGCCGCGTGCATGCTGCCTGGGAGACCTTCTTGTCGCGCGGGCCGTGGCGTGCGTGGCGCGATCTGGACGCGCCGCCGGCCGGCGCCGCGGAGCTGCACGCCGCCTTGTTCTGGCTCTCGAAACTCAACGACGGCGACACCTTGAGCGTGTGGCATATCGCCGATCTGCTGCGGGGATTTTTCGCCGATGAAATCCCGCGCCGGTCCTGGCACGATGAGGGCTCATCTGCAAAGGACGCCCGTGGAAATCCCAACTCTGAATTCGATCAAGGCCGCGTTGACCGGCCTGAAGACTGACCAGCGCAAGCGCCGCACGCAACTGGAGGCGCTGCGCCGCGAACGCGACCTGGTGGCCACCGCCCCGGCCGCGCGCGCCGACATCAAGGTCGCGATGCGCAGCTACGTCGACGCCGGTGGCGAGCGGTACAGCGTCCTGCTGCAGCGCGCGCTGGCGCCGCTGGTGGCGAAGCCTTCGATGCTGACCGACGCCGAGCGCGTGGCCGGGGTCTTCGGCCTGGTGGCCGCCACCGCACCGCAAGGCAACCCGACGCCGCGCGGCTTCGACATGGTGCTCAGTGGCCTGGCCGCCGAGCTGACGGTGGCCGCGATCGACCGCGCCGTCGACGCCATGACCTGGCCGGCGCCCGAGGGCCTGCCGATGGCCGAACGCGCCGCCGAACTGGCCCGCCTGGACGGGCTGATCTCGAAGCTCGAAGCCGAAGAAGAAGCCGTTGCGGCACAGGCGCGCGACGCTGGTTTGCTGCTGGGGGATTGAGCATGAACGAACAACGATCGAAGTCTGTTGCGAACGCCGTCGTCACGGTGATGACGCTGAGCCGCGAAGATCACCTGGACGCTGCCGGCCGGGAAGCGCTCGAGGACGCCCTGGACCGGCTGGCGGAGTACTCCGGCCGCACGGTGGCAAACGCCTTCGTCACATGGCAGCGCACCGGCTGCCTGCGCCGCGATCCGCGCCCGGCGCCGACACGCGAAGTGGGTGGCCCGCCGCTGCGCAAGCGTGAACCCTTCCTGGCTGGAGGTCTTTGATGCCAGTCGTCGCCACCGCCCGCGGCGCGGCCGCATACACCGCCGCCAGCGCCGCCGGCAAGATCAACATCATCGGCAACCGCACCGTCACCATGACCGCCGCCGAAGCCCGCGCGATGCGGCCGGCACCCGTCACCCCGCCGCGTGAGCACGTTGTGCGCTTCCGTCAGGCTGGCGTCGACGGCTTCCGGCTCGCTGCACCGCTGGAACTGAAGGCCGGCGCCGGTGCGCTGCCTGACCGCTTCACCGGCACCGCCTACTCCGGCGGCTTCGTGCCCGATTACGAGGTGGTGATCGACCTGGCCAGCACCACGTTCAACCAGAAGCTGCCGCTGTTGGACAACCACTACCGCGGCGGCATCATTGGCGTGGTCGAGGGGGCCGCCAGCAAGGGCCACCGCATGACCGTGTCCGGCCGGCTGTTCAGCGACATGCCTGGGAGTCCCGCCGAACGCATCGCCCAGCTCGCGCAGCGTGGCGTGCCGTTCGAGATGTCGGTGGGCCTGTATGCCTTCACGACCGAGAGCATTCCCGCCGGCAAGAGCGTGAACGTCAATGGGCAGGTCTTCAACGGCCCGGTCAACGTGCTGCGCAAGGGCCAGGTGCGCGAGGTGTCGATCGTGACTTTGGGCGCCGACCCCAAGACCGCGGTGCAGGTCTTCACCCGATAGGTTTGCGGCAGTGCGTGCGCTTGAGAACCCGGCCATAGGGCGCGCGCGAGGCTGGAGAGTCGCCTGCTATGGCCGGGACCCGCTGGTGGCCGACACCCTCCGTCCGTTGGGGCCAGCGCGCGCGCCAGGGACGCCGAAGATGCTGCGAGGCGCGCACCCCTTGAACCCGGCCAGGCCCCACCCCTGCCTGCCTGTGCCGCTGGCTGAGCGCCAGCGCTTGACGACCGTGGCACGCCTGGCGCTGCACGAGCTCCAGGCCGGCGACGCAGACCAAGCGCTTGTTGACCTGCAAGCCGTCGTCGAGGTGGTGGCCGAACTGCTGCACCACTACCACGTCGAGGATGGCCGCCAGGCCGTACTGCAGGCCGCTGGTGCGCTTGAATCCGCGGTGCAGGGCAAGGGTAGCCACGCTGCTGCCGCGGCCGCCTGTGAGCCGCTGGTGACGCTGTTCGAGGGCCTGCTGCGCCAGGTCACGCTGCGGCGACTTCATGACGCGCAGGACGCTGCGGCACAGAGATGAGCGCGACCGTTCACCACCTACCGCCGATCGGCTGCATCAAGCTGCCGCGCGCGCTGCGCCGAGCCTTGAACCAAGTGGCCTACCGCCAGCCCGGCCGCCGCGCCATGCTCGAGCGCCAGGCCGTGCGCCTCTGGCTTGAGTACGGCCCCGACCATGCGCTGCAGTGGATTCGCTGGGGCTGACCCTTGACCTGGCAAGACCTCAGCCCCGACGAGCGCGAGCTGCTGCAACTGCTGCGGCGCGTGGCGACCATCATCGCGGAGACGGCGGCCGGTCGGCGCGACCCGGATACCTACATCGTCGAGGCCGTGGTCGCAGCCGCACAGCAGTTCGCGCCCGGCGACGGGTATCCCGGCGCCTACGTGGATGTCATGCTGCACGAGCTGCGCCGCCTTCGCCTGCACTGACGCCTGGGCGCTGCAGGGGCCGAAAACCGGGCCGGCCACTACCCTACCAGCCGCACCGCGCTAGGCCAGCCACGGGCAATCTGGCGCGTCTGGTGCGTGCTCTGCAACACCCAGTCCGAGCTGCACCCGCTGGAGGAGGGCAAGCACGCGGCCGAGAGCGGCATGGACCTCAAGGCGTATGCGGCGGCGAGCGGGAAGCCAGAGGACAACCAGCGGCTGCGGAAGTGGGCATGGACGGTACTCCGCAGCACTGACCGACACGTGTCGGTCGATCAATGGGATCGCGATCACTGGCGCTGCTACGCCGAGCTCCACGCCGCGCCGCAGTGGCTCTGGCCGGCGCTGGTCGAGAAGATGACGACCGAGGCGTGGACCGTCGCAACCACGCGCGAAAAGGTCGGCAGGTGCAAGGAGTGGCAGGAGCCGCCGGCCTGGTCGGACAAGCCCGAGATTGCCGTGCGCCTGGTCGCCGGCGAGGCGCGCTATGCAGACATCTCGCGCATGGGCGACGCCACCGCGTACATGCAGCTTGTGCTCTGCAACACCCAGTCCGAGCTGCACCCGCTGGAGGAGGGCAAGCACGCTGCCGAGAGCGGCATGGACCTGAAGGCGTATGCGGCGGCGAGCGGGAAGGAGTACGTTGCGCTGCACGACAAGGTGAAGGCGTGGCGCGTCTACAGCCCGGTTATGCATGTGCATAAAGCCCCTGCCGAGTTTCGGCACCTGACCGCGATCCACGCCGCGCCTTCGTGGCTGTGGGGCGCGCTGGTCGAGAAAATGACGAGCGAGGCGCGCCTGGTGGCCGCCCTGGGCTGGAACAACGTTCCGCCGGCGGAACTTTCAAAAGGTCTCGCCGGCGAGACGTTGTTGCTCACGACGACCCCCAGCAACATGCCAGGTAGCAGCCTGGTGCCCTATGGGGCCTGATTCGGCTGATTCGGTGGAGATGGTGTTGTCGGTCGGCGTCTTGGCCATTGGCCAAGACGGCGCCGCGTTCTATCCCTCGGGCCAAAGTGCTGCTACGGAAACTGCTACGAAAGCCAGATAGGCCGCGCCAGCGCTTGCGATCCGTCCCCGTGAACTACGGCGGGACGACGGTGGATTTTCTCATGCCGGCGTCGGCCGGCGTTTCCTGCAGGCGCCAGACCCAGATCACGTCGAGCGAGTTGTCCTCGCCGCTCTGGGCCCGCACCGTGAGGCGCTGCGCGACGCGGTAGGTGAGCTGCCAGGTGCCGATGGTGGCGTTGACGCCGCGTTCGTAGGCCACGAACCAGTTGCGCGACAGCTGCTTGCCCAGCGTGATCACGGTGTCGCCGCCCGCCTCGCCCTGGCGCAGCGAGAGCTCGTCGATGCCCAGGTTGCGCAGCAGCGCGTCGGTGGGTCCTTCACCTTCGCCGGCCAGCAGCGCCACGGCGGCGCGCTGCAGCAGCGCGGTGTCGGCGCGGTCCAGGCCGTCGGGTTCGCGCCCGAGCAGCAGCCAGGAGAGCTTCTCGTTGTCGCTCATCTCGGGCTCGGAATGCAGGCGCACGCGCGGCGTCAGCACGTTGCCGGTGATGGCCACGCCCACGCGCAGGTCGATGTTCGGCCGCAATGCCAGCACGTCCAGCCGCGGGTTGTCGGGCGGGCCGGAGAAGGCCACGATGCCGCGGTCGATGACCAGCCTCTGGCCATAGGCGGCATAGGTGCCGCCTTCGGTGCTGATGGTGCCGTGGATGGCCAGTCGACCGGCAGGCGCCGTCAGGCGCAGCTGGCCGCGCAGCAGCGTGTCCAGTCCGCGGCCGCGAAGCCGCAGCTGGGGGCCCATGTCGATGTCCAGGCCGAGCACGAAATTGCGCGCCGGCCGCTGCGCCGCGGCCTCGGCGGCGCGCGGCTCGGGGTCGCCCTCGCGGCGCACCGTCACGTCGCTGTCCAGCGTCGGGGCGTCGGCGCGGCTGATGTCGAACAGGCCTTCATCGACGGTGAATCGCCCCTCCAGCCGGGCCTGATCCGCCTGCAGTTGCAGTTCGGCCTGGCCGCTGGCGATCACCAGCCGGTCGACGCGCCCCAGCACGCGGAAGCGTTCGGCCACCAGCTTCACGCGCGCCTGCGGTGCGCGGCCCAGCGTGGCGCCGCCGGTGACCGTGATGCGGCCGTCGCCCCCGTTCAGCGTGAAGCGGTCGATCTGCGCCGTGTCGCCCTCCAGCCGCACGGCCACTTCGCCGTCGGCCACGTTCACGCCCTGCAGCAGGTTGCGCACACCCAGCCCTTTGCCGCTGAGCGCGCCCGTGAAGCGCGGGTCGCCGAAGGTGCCGCCCAGCGTGGCGGTGCTGCGCAATTCGCCGGCCAGCCGCCAGCCGGGGGGCACCCACGCGCGCCAGATGCCGAGGTCGGCCACGAAGGCATAGGTGCTGCCGCTGATCGCGGCGTCGGCATGGGGCCAGCGCCGTTCCGGCCCGGTGCGCACCTGCAGCTGGCCGCCGATCTCGCCCAGGCTGCGGCCCTTGAAGCTGGGCGTGAAGGTCCACAGGCCGTCGTGCGCGCTCAGGGCGAGCCGCAATTCGCCGAGCCCCATCAACTGCATGCCTCCGGCGTCGGCCAGGTGCAGGTCGCCTTCGGTGCGCTCGAAGACGAGGTCGGCGTCGAAGCGCTCGGCGGCGCGGATGTCCACCCGGCCGCCCACCTTCAGGTCGCCCTGCCAGCCGGCGCCGGGCTGCATGCGCGCCAGCAGCGGCGCCACCGCGAAGGGCTCGATGTCGGCGCGCAATTCGATCTGCGGCAGGCTGCTGCGCAGGTCCACGCGCACTTCGTCCCAGCGCAGGGCCAGGGCATCACCCAGGCGCAGGCGGCCCGGATCGGCGCGCAGCGCCTGCAGGCTGCCCCCGGCCCCCAGCGTGACTTCGACCCGCAGGTCGCGTGTCTCGACCCAGGGCGCTGCCGCGTTGGCCGGCGCGGTGCCGTCCAGGCCGGCGCCCGGGCGGCCGTCCCAGGTGCCGGCCTGCAGCCGTTCGACGCGGGCGCTCCACAGGCCGCCGCCGGCAGGCCTGGCCAGCCAGGACCCGCGGGCCAGCAGTTGCGCCTGCGTGCCCGGCTGCGCCGGCAGACCGAGTGCGCGCTCGGCCAGCAGCGGCGGCGCCAGCGGCAGCGCGCCGAGGAATTCGATGCGGTGGTCGGCCAGCGTGCCGTTCACGCTGGCGCGCACCTGGCCGGCGGGCGCGCCGCCCCACTGCAGGTCGGCCAGGTCGACGCGCAGCGAAAGTGGGTGCGTGCCGCTGCTGTCCATGTGCCATTGCGCCTGGCCGTCGGCCAGTGCCAGCGGGCCGGCGAGCAACTGCTGCACGTGGGCCTTGCCCTCCAGGCGCATGTCGGGCCAGCGGCCGTCGGCGGCCACCGTGGCGGCCGCGCTGCCGCGCTGCGGCAGCCAGCCCACCAGCGCCGGCGACAGCCGCGCCAGCGGCGCCAGCGAGGCCAGGCTGTCGGCCGCGAGTTCGGCGCGCCAGTGGTCGGTGTGGCCGCTGCCGCCGGGGTCGCCGCGGCCTTCGACGCTGAACCGGTTGCCGCCCAGCACCAGCTCGGCGTGCATCGACGCACTGCCGGGACCGGCCGCGGGCTGGGCCTTCAGGTCCAGGCTCGCGGCCAGCGGCACGCCCGCGAGCTCCGAGTCCTGGATGTGCAGGCTGCCGTTGCCGGCCAGCCGCTGCGCCAGCGCCGGCCAGGGCAGGCCGGCGGCGTTGGCGGGCAGGCGCACCGCCATGTCCCATCGTGCCGACAGGCGATGCGGACCCTTGCGCCAGGCCGATCCGGCTTCGCCCGGCCACCAGGGCACGGGGTTGAAGTCGGCCAGACTGCCGGCGGTCTGCAACTGCCAGGCCTGGCGCCCGGCGCGCTGCAGCGTGGCCCGCATCTCGGCGCTGGCGGCGCCGGCCTGGGCGCGCACGCGCCGCAACTCCACCCGCTGTTCGCTGGCGCTGCCTTCCATGGCCAGGCGCACCGCCTTCGGCGCGCCTTCCACGGCGCCGGTGAGGTCGAGCGTCCAGTCCACCTGCAGGTCGGGCGGCGCGGCGCCGGCGGCCGCGCCGGGGTCGGGCGAGGGCAGGCCGTGGACCCGCGCCGAGACCGGGCCGGTGAGCGTCATTGGCGCGGCACGGCTGTCCAGCCGTTGCGGCGTGACGGCGGCCAGCCGGGTGTCCAGCGTGAGCTCCGCGCCCTGCCACAGCGCGCTGCCGCTCCAGCGGCCGGCGCCGCGGGCGGCGTCGGCCAGCTCGACTTCGAAGCGCGTGACCTGCAGCCGGTCGGGCTGCTCCAGCGAGCCCAGGGCCTGCAGCGCGAGACTGCGCACGGGCAGCCGGCCCTCGTTCCAGCGGCCGGGCAGGGCGTTGCGCAGTTCCACCGTGGCGCGCAAGGGTTCGTTGCGGGCCGTGCTGACGAGGTCGGCGCTGCCGCTCAGGCGCGTGCGCGGTGCCTGTGCCGACAGCGCCGCCAGGTCCAGCGCCGTGGTCTGCAGGCTCAGTCCGGCCAGCGGCCAGGCCTGCAGCAACTGCAGCCTGGCGCGCAGGTCCAGCGCCGGCGCCTCATGCGGGCCGCGGGGCACGCCGCGCAGCGTGGCGTCGAGCTCGATCAGCGCGGCGCTGCCGCTGGCACGCAGTACCGCCGCCCAGGCCGGGGCGTCGCCGCCATCGGCAGGTGCCACGGTGCCGTCCAGCGCCAGCGGCAGCGGCGCCTGGTTGCCGATGCGCGCGCTGGCGCTGAAGCGCACGCCCTGCCAGTCGGCGCCGGCCCGCGCCACACGGTGCTCGGCGCCGGGCCGGGCGTCGAACACCAGTTCCTGCAGCGCCAGGTGGCGCAACGGCGCCAGCTCGTCGACGATCAGCTCATCGACCTGTGCCGCCGCCACCGCCACCTGCACCGGCCCGGCAATGCTCGCCGGCACCGTCATGGTCCCTTCGCCCGGCGGGCCGGTGACCACGGTGACGCGGCGCACCGCCAACCGCGCCATGTCCACGCCCAGCCAGGCCCGCGGATGGGGTCGCCAGTGCCAGACCAGACCGTCGGCGCGCAGGTCCTCCAGCGTCAGCGAGGCCTCGCCATCGGCCCAGCCGACTTGCAGGCGGTCGGCATGCCAGTGGTCGCCGAGCAGGGCACCGCGGAAGCCGCTGACCTGCACGGCGGGCAGGCTGTCCAGCAGCCAGCGGCTGCCGGCCTCGTGAAACAGCAGCCAGCGCAGGCCGCCGGCCAGGCCCAGCAGCAGCGCCAGCAGGAGACCCAGCCACAGCCCCAGCCCGAGCCAGGGGCTCTGCGGTGGCGGCGGCAGCGGCGCCGCCGAAGGCTCGGCCGTCGGTGGCAGCGGTGGCGGGGTGGAGGCGTCGGCAGCCATGGCAGCGAGTGTTGCGCGGTGCTCGGGTGCAGCGTGTCAGAAGGCGATGCCGACGCTGAAGTGCAGCCGCCAGTCCTGCAGTTCCTGGCCCCAGGCCAGGTCCAGCCGCAGCGGACCCACCGGGCTGCGCCAGCGCAGCCCCGCGCCGGCACCCAGGAAGGGCTCGAGTTCGTCGAAGCCGTTGGCGGCATTGCCGGCATCCACGAACAGCGCGCCCCACAGCGAGGGCATCGAGTTCAGGATCGGCCGCGCCACCTCGATGCTGGCCGTCAGCACCGACGTGCCGCCGCCGACGCCGCCGCCGACCACGGGGCCCAGGCTGCGGTAGTCGTAGCCGCGCACCGAGTCGTCGCCGCCGGCGCGCCACTTCTGCGATTCAGGCACCACCATGCCTTCGCGCAGGAAGATCTCGCCGGCCTCCAGCCGCGCCTGGCCATACCAGGAGCCACCCAGCGGCTGGTACACGGTGAGGCGGCCGTAGGCCCGCCCGAAGATGCCCGGGCTGGCGTCGGTGCCGTCCGACCGGCCCACGCCGCCCTGCAGGCTGAGCGTAAAGCCCCGCGTGGGCAGGATCACGTTGTCCAGCCGCCGCAGCACGGCATGGCTGTTCAGCGAGATGGCCAGCGCCTCGGTCCGCACGTCTTCGACGGTGGTGCGCACCGAACGTTCGATCTCGACGAAATTGAGGCGTTCCAGGCGTTGCCGGTCGTTGGTGCGACCGGCGCGCACGCGCACCGACAGCACGGTGTCGGAGTCCGACTCCTGGTTCTCGATGGCCGCGCCGATCAGGTTGCGGTGCAACCCGGCTTCGGTATGGCTGCTCAGTTCGCCGTCCCAGGCCTGGCGCAGCTCGGCCCACTCGATCTTGTTCTGCGCCGACGCGGCCCAGCCGAAGACGCGCCGGTAGGCATGTTCCACCGAGACGCGCGGCCCATTGTTGGAACTGATGCCGACACCGAAGGTGTAGACCTGCAGCGGCGCCTCGCGCAGACGCGCCACGATGCGCGCGTCGGCGGCGCGCGACGGGTCGGGGTCGAGCACGACGTTGACGCCCTCGAACAGTCCCGACTTGATGAGGCGTTCCTGGAAGTCGAGCAGCAGCGTCTCGGTGACCGGCACGCCGCGCGGCATATCGGCCAGGTGGGCCACGGTCTGGGCATCGTGCGCCACCAGCCCTTCGATCTGCAGTTCGCCGAAGCGGAACAGCGGACCGCTCTCGGCTACCAGGAACAGGCGCACGTCGTTGTTCGCGACGTCGATCTCGGCGCCGCTGCCGGCCCAGGTGGCGTTGGCATAACCTGCGGCGCGCAACTCACCCAGCGCCGCCGACTTGGCGCTGTTCCAGTCCGGGTTGCGGAAGGCCTGGCCCGCCGGCAGCTGCCACTTCCGGCGCAAGGCTTCCAGCGTGGCCAGGGCGTGGGCTTCGCCCGCCGCGGCTTCGCGTTCCAGGTCGCCCTGGGCTTCGATGGTGACGCGCGAGACGCGGGCGCGCGGCCCCGGGTCCACCTCCAGGCGCACGATATCGGGCTGGCCCGCGGCGCGGCCCGGGGCGCGGCCGAGCGTGACCTGCGGCTTGAAGAAGCCCTCGGTCTGCAGCAGTTCGGCCACCTGCGCCGGCGTGGCGTCGATGAGACGCGACCACTCGGTGTCGTCGATGTCCACGCGCGTCATGGCGCCCAGCCGCACCAGGTCGAGGTGGCGTTCGAGCAGCGCCTGCAGCGGCGGCGGCGCGACGATCTCCACGCTGACACCGAGGGTGGACGTCTGCTGCTCGTCCGCTGCACTGCGCACGACGCCGGTGCGCGCCGGGGCCGCGGATTCGGCGGCCGGTGCGCCCGACCCCGGCGTCAGTAGCGTGCAGCCCGAGCACAGCAGCAGCGCCAGCAGCGCCGCCGGCCCGGCCGCGCGCTGCAGGTTCATTTGCCGAGCAGCCGCATCGCGCCTTCGAGCCCGGCCAGGGTGAGCGGGAACATGCGCTGGTTCATCAGCTGCTGCACGATGGCGATGCTCTGCCGGTACTGCCACACGCCCTGCGGCTCGGGGTTGATCCAGGCGAACTTCGGAAACGCCTGCGTCAGCCGCTGCAGCCACTCGACGCCCGCTTCCTCGTTGTTGTATTCGACGCTGCCGCCGGGCTGCAGGATCTCGTACGGGCTCATGGTGGCGTCGCCGACGAAGACCAGCTTGTAGTCCTTGTTGTACTTGTGGATGACGTCCCAGGTGGCGAATTTCTCGCTGTAGCGGCGCCGGTTGTTCTTCCACATGAAGTCGTAGACGCAGTTGTGGAAGTAATAGAACTCGAGGTGCTTGAACTCGGTCTTCGCGGCGCTGAAGAGCTCTTCCACACGGTGGATGTGCTCGTCCATGGTGCCGCCGACGTCCATCAGCAGCAGCACCTTGACCTTGTTGTGGCGCTCGGGCACGAGCTTGATGTCCAGCAGCCCGGCATTCGCCGCCGTGCTGTGGATGGTGTCGTCGAGGTCCAGTTCCTCGGCCGCGCCCTCGCGGGCAAAGCGGCGCAGCCGGCGCAGCGCCACCTTGATATTGCGCGTGCCCAGTTCCTTGGTGTCGTCGTAGTCCTTGTAGGCGCGCTGGTCCCACACCTTCACCGCGCTCTTGTTGCGCCCGCCGGCCTGGCCCATGCGGATGCCCTGCGGGTTAACGCCGTAGGCGCCGAAGGGGCTGGTGCCGCCGGTGCCGATCATCTTGCTGCCGCCCTGGTGGCGTTCCTTCTGCTCCTCGAAACGCTTCTTCAGCGTGTCCATCAGCTCGTCCCAGCCCATCTTCTCGATGGCGGCCTTTTCCTCGGGGCTGAGTTCGAGCTCCAGCGTCTTGCGCAGCCAGTCCAGCGGCACGTCCTGCGTGAAGTCGGTGAGCATCTCCACGCCCTTGAAATAGGCGGCGAAGGCGCGGTCGAACTTGTCGAACTGGGCTTCGTCCTTGACCAGCGCGGTGCGGGCCAGGTAGTAGAACTTGTCCACCGAGGGGCCGCCGTCGTCGTCGATCACGCCGGCCTGCAGCGCCTGCAGCAGCGACAGGTACTCGGTCACCGAGACCTTCAGCTTGGCGGCGCGCAGGGTGTAGAAGAAGTCGATCAGCATGGGTGGGCTCCCGGGCACGGCCTCAGGCGGCTCAGCCGCCGCGGCGCCCCTTGCGCGGCGGCGGCGCATCGTGCTGCTTGAGCCAGCCGAAGAACTCGGTGTACCAGAGCTGGCTGTTGCGCGGCTTCAGCACCCAGTGATTCTCGTCCGGGAACCACAGCAGCCGCGCATCGACCTGCAACGCCTTGAGCGTGTTGTAGTAGGCCAGGCCCTGGGCGTCGGGCACGCGGTAGTCCAGCGCGCCGTGGATCACCAGCGTGGGCGTGCGCATGGCGCCGGCCCAGGCGTGCGGACTTTGCGCCTGCACGCGGGCCGGATCGTCCCAGTACCAGGCACCCAGCTCCTTGGCGTGCCAGCTCCAGGCGTCGTCGGCGAACATCGCCGTCCAGTCGAAGCAGCCGGCATGGCACACATAGGCGCGGTAGCGCCCGGGCGCCACATGGCCGTTCATCCAGGCCACCATGTAGCCGCCGTAGCTGCCGCCGGTGGCGAAGATCCGCCGGCGGTCGATCCAGGGCTTCTTCAGCAGCAGATCGGTGGCGGCCTCCACGTCCTGCAGTTCCAGCGTGCCCCAGCGGTGCGTGATGCTGTCCAGGAAGGCATAGCCGAAGCCACTGGAGCCGTGGTAGTTGACGCTGGCCACGACATAACCCTGGGCCGCGAAGAGCTGCGTATTCCAGCGGTAGTGCCAGTTGTCGCCCGGGCCGGTGTGCGGGCCGCCATGGATGTTGTGCAGCAGCGGATATTTCTTCTTCGGATCGAACCCGGGCGGGTAGACGAGCCACATCTGCACGTCGTCGGGGGCCGCGCCCAGCGCACTGGCGCCCTTGAACCAGACCTCCTCGACGCGGCCGAAGTCCAGCGTGGCCAGCAGCGCATCGTTGAAGCTCTCGATGCGCCGCGGCGCCTCGCCGGGCACATGCACGTGCAGCCGCGGCGGGTGCCTGGCGGTGTCGGACAGCGTCACCAGCGTGCCGGCGGCCTTGTCGAAGCCGCTCACCCAGCCGCCGGCGGCCACCACCTCGGCGCGGTGGTCGGGCAGGTCGAAGCGCCACAGGTGCGTGCGGCCCTTCTGCTCGGCGGTGAAGAGCAGCGCCTCGCCGTCGTCTTCCCAATGCAGCGGGGCGTGCACCTCGTGGTCCCATTCGGCGCTGACCACGCGGTGGCTGCCGTCGTCGCGGTGCCAGATCGCCAGCTGCGCCGGCATCGTGTGCTTGCGGCCCTGGTGGCTGGCCGTGAAGGCGATGCGTCGGCCGTCGGGGCTGTAGCGCGGGCTGCCGAAGTCCCATTCGACGTCGCGCACGATGACCGTGGTCTGGCCGCTCTTCAGTTCCATCTCGGCCAGCGCAAAGCGGCCGTCGGCGCGCTTCTCGGCTGCGGGGTCGAAGGCAAACACGATGCGCTTGCCGTCGGGCGAAAGATCGAACTGGTTGGCATCGGGGTCCGAGCGGCTCAGTTCATAGGGCGTGCCCTCGAACAGGTCGCGCACCTTGCCCGGCTGGCCGTCGGCGCGCAATTCCAGCAGGTGCAGATGCGCGACGCGACCCTGCGGCAGGTTGTGGTCCCAGAAGCGGTATTGCGCCTCGCTGGTGGCGTAGCCGGTTTCCTTGCGCTCCTTGAACGCCTTGTGCGCCTTGGCCTGCGCGGCGCTGCCCTTCAGTTCGGGCCGCACCCACGAGATGAACAGCAGCCGCCGGCCATCGGGGCACCAGCGGAAGGCCTCCACGCCGGTGGCCACCTCGGCGGCGCGGCGGGCCTCGCCGCCGTCGGGGGCGATGACGTAGAGCTGCGTCTCGTCGTCCTTCCTGCCCTGCTGTTCGCGCTTGGCGGTGAAGGCGATGAGGTCGCCGCGCGGGCTCCAGCGTGGCGCGCCGTCCTTGTCGCCGCAGTGAGTGAGCGGCCGCGGCGCGCCGCCCAGCGTGGACAGCAGCCACAGCGACGAGGCCGACTTGTTGTCGTCCATCGAAAAGCGGGTCAGCGCCGCCACCGCCTGTGCGCCGTCCGGCGCCAGGCTGGGCGCGCCCAGGCGTTCGATGCGCCACAGGTCTTCGACGGTGAACGTTTTCTTCTTCGCCATGGGGTCTCCGAGGGTCCTTGCGCGGCGAGGTCAGCGCGGACGCGCCAGCTGCCAGTCGAGGTGGGATCGCACGGCCGGCCATTCGGCGGCGGTGATGCTGTAGACGGCGGTATCGCGCAGCGAGCCGTCGGCCGTGCGCAGGTGGGCGCGCAGCACGCCGTCGAGCTGCGCGCCCAGGCGTTCGATGGCGCGCCGGCTCTGCGTGTTCAGCCGGTGGGTGCGGAATTCCACCGCGATGCAGTCCAGCGCCTCGAAGGCGTGGCCGAGCAGCAGCCGCTTGCACTGCGTGTTGAGCGGCGTGCGCTGCGCCGAGGCGCGCGTCCAGGTGCTGCCGATCTCGAGCCGGCGGTTCGCGGCGTCGATGTGCATGTAGGTCGTCATGCCGGCGATCCGGCCCGTGGCGTCGAAGACGGTGAAGGGCAGCATGCTGCCGACCGCCTGCAGCGCCAGCCGGCGCCGGATCTCGGCCGCCATGCCCTCGGGCGACGGCACGCTGGTGTACCACAGGCGCCAGAGTTCGCCGTCGCGCGCGGCCTCGCACAGGCCGGTTTCGTGTTCGATCGCCAGCGGCCGCAACACGGCATGGCTGCCGCGCAGTTCAACCGGCGCCGGCCAGCCCATGACCGTCAACGGTTGTGGCGTTGCATGAAGACGAGCTTCTCGAACAACGTCACGTCCTGCTCGTTCTTCAGCAGCGCGCCCACCAGCGGCGGCACCGCGACCTTGTCGTCCTGGCTCTGCAGCGCCGCGAGCGGAATGTCCTCCGCCACCAGCAGCTTGAGCCAGTCGAGCAGTTCGCTGGTGCTCGGCTTCTTCTTCAGCCCGGGCAGGTTGCGCACGTCGTAGAAGGTCTTCAGCGCCGCGCCCAGCAGCTCCTTCTTCAGGCCCGGAAAGTGCACGTCGACGATGCTGCGCATGGTGTCGGCGTCTGGGAACTTGATGTAGTGGAAGAAGCAGCGGCGCAGGAAGGCGTCGGGCAGGTCCTTCTCGTTGTTGCTGGTGATGAAGACGATCGGCCGGTGCCGCGCCTTGACCAGTTCGCGCGTCTCGTAGACGTAGAACTCCATGCGGTCGAGTTCGCGCAGCAGGTCGTTCGGGAATTCGATGTCGGCCTTGTCGATCTCGTCGATGAGCAGCGCCGTCGGCTCGTCGGAGGTGAAGGCCTGCCACAGCACGCCGCGCACGATGTAGTTGCGGATGTCGCGCACGCGTTCGCTGTCGGCGCCGGCGAGCTGGCTGTCGCGCAGCCGGCTCACGGCGTCGTATTCGTACAGGCCCTGCTGCGCCTTGGTGGTGCTCTTGATGTGCCATTGCAGCAGCGGCAGCCCCAGGGCGCGCGCCACTTCCTCGGCCAGCATGGTCTTGCCGGTGCCAGGTTCCCCCTTCACGAGCAGCGGGCGCTGCAGCGTCACTGCGGCGTTGACCGCCAGCATCAGGTCTTGCGTGGCGACGTACTGGTCGGAGCCTTGGAATTTCATTTTGTGGGGTGGGCAGGCGTGCCTGGATGGCTTCGAATCAGTATAAGGGTCTGCCTATAATCGGCGCCGCAGTGCAGTGCCATGACCCGCCGGTTGCGGGGAACGCGCCAGACGACCCAACTCCCTTCGACGATGAGCAAAATCCTTCCCCTTCTGCTGGCCGCGGCCGGTGCACTTCTTGGCGCCGGCAGCGCCCAGGCCCAGGACGCGGCCGCAGGCGAGAAGAAGGCCGCCATGTGCATCGGCTGCCACGGCATCAAGGGGTACCAGTCCAGCTTCCCGCAGGTGCACAAGGTGCCGATGATCTCGGGCCAGGGTTCGAAATACATCGTCGCTGCGCTCAACGCGTACAAGAAGGGCGAGCGCCGCCATCCGTCGATGCGCGGCATTGCCGGTTCGCTCACCGAGCAGGACATGGCCGACCTCGGCGCCTACTACGAGCAGCATGGCGCCTCGATGATCAAGGCCGTGGCCGAGACGCCGGCCGTGGCGCCTTCGCCGGCGGTGGCCGAGCTGCTGACCAAGGGTGCCTGCGCCTCCTGCCACGGGGCCAATTTCAGCAAGCCGATCGACGGCAGCTACCCGAAGCTGGCCGGCCAGCATGCCGACTACCTGTTCGTGGCGCTGAAGTCGTATGCCATCGGCGCCCAGCCGCAGATCGGGCGCAGCAACGCCATCATGGGTGCACAGGTGCAGCAGTTCAGCCGCGCCGAGCTCAAGGCCATGGCCGACTACCTGGGTTCGCTGCCTGGCGAATTGCGCACGGTGCCGCAGTCCAAGTTCCGCTGAAGCCGCACCACGCCGCCCCGAGCCATCCCCGAGCCACCCTGACCAGGCGGCTTTTTCACGCCCGCTGCGGCAGCCGCAGCGCGCCGGCGGCCAGCGCGGTGCCGAGCAGGATCACCGCACAGCCGGCCAGCATCTCCACCGTGGGCACTTCGCCCAGGACGACGAAACCCCACAGCGCGGCGAAGGCCGGGATCAGGAAGGTGACCGAGATCGCACGCGCCGGGCCGACGCGTGAGATGAGCCGGAAATAGAGGATGTAGGCCAGCCCGGTGCACAGCAGCGCCAGCAGGGCTGCCGCGGCCCAGGCGCGAGCGCCCGGCGGTGTGGCCGGCCAGGCCGCGACCGCCGGTGCAGCCAGCAGCATGGCCGCGGCGAGCTGGCTGCCCGCGGCTACCGCCAGCGGCGGCACGCCGGCGGCCGCCTTGCGCGTGTAGTTGGCGCCGAAGCCGTAGAGCGCGGTGGCCGCCACGCAGGCCGCGATGCCCCAGGCCGGGCTCACGCCCGAGGCGTCGGGCCGCAGGTCGGCCTTACCGACCGACAGCCAGGCGACGCCGGCGAAGCCGATCGCCAGCCCGAGCGCGCGCGCGGCGGTCGGCCGGTCGTGCAGCCAGATCCAGGCGATCAGCGCGCCCCACAGCGGCGAGGTGGCGTTGAAGATCGACATCAGCCCGGTGCTCAGCACCAGCGCCGCCAGCGCATAAAGCGCGAAGGGCAGGGCCGAATTGACGAGGCCGACCACGAGCAGGGCCCGCCAGTGCCGTGGCAATGCGGCGCCCTGGCCCCGCCACCACAGCAAGGGCAGCAGCAGCATGCTGGCGCCAGCCACGCGAACGAAGGCCAGCGCCAGCGGGCCGAATTCGGCCGCGCTCACGCGCATGAAGAGAAAGGACGCGCCCCACAGCGCGGCCAGCAGCAGCAGGTCGGCGAGGTCGCGGCCCCTCATCGCACGGCGGCCAGCCCGGCGAAAGGCGGTGCGGCCTCGTGGGCCAGCAAGGCGCGCTTGCGCGGCAGCCCGCCGGCATAGCCGGTGAGCGAGCCGTCGCGCCCCACCACGCGATGGCAGGGCACGATGATCGAGATGGGGTTGCGTCCGACCGCCGCCCCCACCGCGCGCGCGGCAGCGGGAAGGCCGAGCTGGCGCGCGATGTCGCCATAGGTGCCGAGCCGGCCCATGGGGATCTGCAGCAAGGCACGCCACACCCGTTGCTGGAAGTCGGTGCCTGCCGGATCCAGCGGCACGCTGAATTCGCGCCGCCGGCCGGCAAAATATTCGTCGAATTCGCGTTTGGCCTGCCGCAGCACTTCGTTGTCGGGTTGCAGCGGCGCGGCCACCTCGTCGGTGCGATGCGCCTGGCCGTCGAACCAGGCCAGGGCCAGCCCGCGTGCCGTGGCCGCCAGGGTCAGCGCGCCGAGCGGGGTGTCGATGCGGCCTTGCGCCACGAGGGTCTGTTTCATGTCGTCGTCTCCAGGTGGTGCCACAGCCGCATCACGGCATAGGCGCGCCAGGGCCGCCAGGCCTCGGCTCGCGCCATGAGCTGTTTCGGGTCGCGTGTGCCCAGCGCGTTCATCAGGCCCACATCGCCGGCCGGCCAGGCGTCGGGCCAGGCCAGTGCACGCATCGCGATCACCTGCGCCGTCCATTCGCCGACACCGGGCAGCGAACGCAGCAAGGCCAGCGTGGGCTCCAGCGGCGCGCCGCGGTGCAGCATCAGCCGGCCTTCGGCCACCGCGCGAGCCAGGGCCTGCAGCGCGCCCACGCGCTGGCGCACGATGCCGAGCTTGCCGATCACTTCGGGGTCGGCGGCGGCCAATGTGGCGGCGTCGGGAAACAAGTGCGTCAGCGCGGGGTAGGGGGTGGCGATCGGCGTGCCGAAGCGGTCCACCAGCCGCTGCACCAGGGTGCACGCGGCTTTCACCGTGACCTGCTGGCCCAGGATCACGCGTACCGCGGTCTCGAAGCCGTCCAGCGTGCCGGGCAGGCGCAGGCCTGGCCGGGGCGGCAGCGGCAGCGTGGCCAGCGCAGCGTCGATGGAGGCCGGGTCGGCGTCGAGGTCGAAGGCCTGGCGCGCCCGCTGCAGCACGGCGCCGAGCACGGGGGCCAGGCTCGGCGACACGCCCAGGTGCAGCTCGTGTGCCGCGGGAACGAAGCGTGCGTTGATCCAGCCGGCCAGGGGCTGGCCGCGGTGGGTCCAGGCCAGCGTGCGCCGCAGTTCCAGGCCCACGACCTGTTCCACGCCCTGCACCTGGCGTCGTGCGAAGAAGCCCAGCAGCGCCTCCACGTCGAAGGGCGGCCGCCAGGCCAGGCGCAGCGGCTTGTCGGCGGCGGCAGGCTCCGCGCCCTGGCGCCGCAACTGCGTCGGGTTCAGCCGGTAGCGTTCGGCAAAGGCGGCATTGAAGCGGCGCAGGCTTTCGAAACCGCTGGCCAGCGCCACCTGCGTCACCGGCAGCGTGGTGTCGGTGAGTAGCTGCTTGGCCAGCAGCAGGCGTTGGGTGGCGAGGTAGTCGCGTGGCGCCACGCCATGCGCGGCCTGGAAGATGCGGCGCAGGTGGCGGTCGGTGACGCCCAGCCGGTCGGCAATGGCAGGCAGGCTGGAAGCGCTGCCGTCATGAACGGTTTCCTCCAGCATCAGCGCCGCGCTGTCCGCCAGGCTGCGCGAGGAGTCCATCTGCGACAGGCCCGGCGCAATCTCCGGCCGGCACTTCAGGCAGGGCCGAAAAGCGGCCGCCTCGGCCAGAGCGCGGCTGCCGAAGAAGCGGCAGTTTTCGCGCCGCGGCGTGCGCACGCGGCACACCGGGCGGCAATAGATGCCGGTGGAGGTGACGCCCACGAACAGCCGTCCGTCGAAACGCGCATCACGCGTGCACAAGGCCAGGTAGGCGGCGTCGGGATCGTCGGCGACGGAAAGCATGGCGCCATGATAGACAGCGCCTGACCGTCGACTCGCCGTTTTCGGACCTGTGATCGGCTCCGCCGCAGCAGCTCACATGGCCCTGAACAAGGGCACGTAGGCGCGGCTCACCGGCAGCTCGTGCGCATGGCCCTTGATGCGCAGGAAGAGCCGGCTCGCCGCGTCGCGCCGCGTGCCGGCCAGATGCTGCAGGTTGACGATGGTCGAGCGGTGCACCTGCACGAAGACGGCGGGGTCCAGGCTCGCCACCAGTTCGGCGATCGGCGTGCGGATCAGATATTCGGCCTGCGTCGTTTGCACACAGGTGTATTTGTCGTCGGCGCGGAAGAACAGCACCTCGGATACGTCGATCTGGTGCGTGATGTCGCCGGTGCTGGCGCGCACCCAGCGCAGGCGTTCGGGGCCGGCCGAGGCTCGCGGGTTGGGCGCGGGCAGCAGCCGCTGCAGCGCCGCCAGCAATCGCGTCTCCTCGAGACCGCCGGGCTCGGCCGACGGCGCGGCCAGCGTGCGACGGATGCGTTGCACCGTGCGCTGCAGGCGTTCCCGGCTCACCGGCTTGAGCACGTAGTCCACCGCCTCGGCCTCGAAGGCCTGCACCGCATATTCGTCGTAGGCGGTGACGAAGACGACGCGTGTCGTGCCCTCGATGCCTTGCGCCACCTCCAGGCCGCTGAGGCCGGGCATCTGGATATCCAGGAAGGCCAGTTCCGGCTGCAATGCGGCGATGCGTTCGGCCGCCTCGACGCCATTGCGCGCCACGGCCACCACCTGCAGTTCCGGCCACAGCGCCGCCAGTTCCGCCTGCAGCGCGCGGGCGAGGTGGGGTTCGTCGTCGGCGATCAGGGCGCGGGTCGTCATGCGG
>Ga0073899_10001638_pt1 | contig 20427 bp, 17 predicted proteins | sample KloWWTmetaKNB5Ph_FD_88975 | JGI IMG/M metagenome (GOLD analysis project Ga0073899, IMG submission 88975) | Active sludge microbial communities from Klosterneuburg, Austria, studying microevolution and ecology of nitrifiers - Klosterneuburg... | ecosystem: Engineered > WWTP > Aerobic digester >... | reverse complement strand
GTGAACGGCGCCGGGTCGGTGTAGTCGTCCGCAGGCACGTACACGGCCTGCAGCGAGGTGATCGACTTGCCGCCGGTCGAGGTGATGCGCTCCTGGAGGGCGCCCATCTCGTCGGCCAGGGTGGGCTGGTAGCCCACGGCGGAGGGCATGCGGCCCAGCAGCGTGGACACCTCCATGCCCGCCTGGGTGAAGCGGAAGATGTTGTCGACGAACAGCAGCACGTCCTGGCCCTGCACGTCGCGGAAGTACTCGGCCATCGTCAGCGCCGACAGTGCAACCCGCAGGCGCACGCCCGGCGGCTCGTCCATCTGACCGAAGCACAGTGCGGCCTTGGTCAGCACCGACTGGTCGGTACCGCCCAGCATGGTCTCGCCCATCTCGATCAGCAGGTCGGTGCCCTCACGGGTGCGTTCGCCCACCCCGGCGAACACGGACACGCCGCCGTGGTTGGAGGCCACGCGGTTGATCATCTCGGTGATCAGCACGGTCTTGCCCACGCCGGCACCGCCGAACAAACCGATCTTGCCACCTTGAAGGTAAGGCGTAAGAAGGTCGAGCACCTTGATGCCGGTCTCGAACATCTGGGCCTTCGGCTCCAGGGTGTCGAACGCCGGCGGCTGGCGGTGGATGGGCCAGCGGTCGGTCGCCTCGATCGAATCGACGTCGAGCGGCTGGCCGATGACGTTGAACACGTGGCCGAGGACGGCGTCGCCGACGGGCACGGTGATCGGGCCACCGGTGTTGCGCACCTCGGTGCCGCGGGTCAGGCCGTCGGTCGGCTTCATGGCGACCGCACGCACGCGGCCCTCGCCGATCTGCTGGGCCACCTCGGCGACAACGGTCACCACCTCGGTGTCACCGCCGATGGTGAGATCGAACTCGAGGGCGGTGTTGATCTCGGGGATCGCCCCGGAGGGGAACTCGACGTCGACCACGGGGCCGGCGATGGCGACGATCCTGCCCGACGGGTGATCGCCTGCAGAGGTGTCGTCGGCTGGGCTGTCGGTTGCGAGGGGCTCGGTTGCGGTCATCGTGGCTCCTGGGTGTTCGTGGGAGAAGGGTGTGTTGGGTGGGTGCACTGGGTCGCCGGTCGGCGACGCACTAGCGGTGCGTTGGGTGGTTGAAGTGCTCGTGAGCGACGTGCTCGAAGGACAGGTGCTGGGCGGCCAGGTGATGGGCGACGTCGCCCTCATCGTCCTGGTCGTCGCTGAGTGCCTCGGCACCGGAGATGATCTCGGAGATCTCGGTGGTGATCGCGTCCTGGCGCACCTGGTTCATCTTGCGGGTCAGGCGCAGGATCATGTCTTCGGCGTTGTCGGTGGCCGACTTCATCGCCCGCTGGCGGCTGGCGTGCTCGGACGCGGCGGCGTCCAACAGCGCCGAGAACAGACGGCTCTCGACGTAGCGGGGCAGCAGTGCCTCGAGCACCCCGGCGGCGTCCGGCTCGAATTCGAATCCCGCACGGGCCTGGGCGTCGCCGGCCTCGGCGATCGCCTCGCTGGGTTGCAGCGGCAGGAAGCGACGCACACGTGGCTTCTGGGTGCCGAGGCTGACGAACTCGGTGTAGGCCAACATGATGCGTTCGACGCCCTCTGAGAGGAACATCGCCGCCACCTTGCCCGCCACCTCGCGGGCGTTGCTGTAGACCGGGGTGTCGGAGATGCCCTCGAACTCGGCATCGATCGTGTAGCCGCGGAAGCGGAAGTACGAGCTGGACTTCTTGCCAATGCACACCAGCCGGTACTCACGGCCCTCGGAGCGGGCCGCCTGTACCTCCCGTTCCGCAGCGCGGATGACCGAAGCATTGTAGGCGCCGGCCAGTCCTCGATCGGAGGCCAGCACGACCACCCCGACGACCTTGGGGTCCTCGTTCTGGCGAAGCAGCGGGTGGTCGACCGAGGTGCCCTGCGCGGACAGGTCCTGAATCACCTTGGTGATCTCGGTCGCATAGGGACGGGCCTCGCGGGCCCGCTGCTGCGCCTTTGTCACCCGGGTGGCCGAGATCAGCTCCATAGCCCTGGTGATCTTTTTGGTGTTGCCGACGCTGCCGATGCGGCGTCGCAGCACTCGTTCCTGTGCGCCTGCCATGGATCAGCCGTCCCGCTTGGAAGGCTGGAACGTCGCCTCGTCGCGATCGACGTCCTCTTCGGGCAGGGTGACGTCGGAATCGACCACCCGTGAGTGCTGGTCGCCACTTTCCCCGGCGTCGGGCTCGTGGACGCCCTCGGCACCGGGATCGAACTCGCTAGCGAAGCGGGCGATGGCGGCCTCGAGCGCATCCTCGTCGGGGATCTTGCCGTCGCTGCGGACCCCATCGAGGATGTGGCCATGGCGGGCACGGAAGTATTCGAGCAGCTCGTCGGCGAAGCGGCCGACCGACTCGACCGGAATGTTGTCGAGGTGGCCGCGGGTGCCGGCGTAGAGCACCACCACCTGCTCCTCGACCGGCATCGGCTGGCCGACGCCCTGCTTGAGCAGCTCGGTGAGGCGGTAGCCCCGCTCGAGCTGGGCCTTGGACACGGCGTCGAGGTCCGAGCCGAAAGCGGCGAAGCTCTCGAGCTCACGGAACTGCTGCAGGTCGGACTTGAGCGTGCCGACAGCGGTCTTCATCGCCTTGATCTGGGCGGCGGAACCCACCCGGCTGACCGAGATGCCCACGTCGATGGCGGGCCGCACGCCCGAGCGGAACAGGTCCTCCTGCAGGAAGATCTGTCCGTCGGTGATCGAGATCACGTTGGTCGGGATGTAGGCGGACACGTCGCCGGCCTTGGTCTCGATGACCGGCAGGGCGGTCAGGCTGCCCGCACCGCGCTCGTCGGACAGCTTGGCCGCCCGCTCGAGCAGGCGGCTGTGCAGGTAGAACACGTCGCCGGGGTAGGCCTCGCGGCCCGGCGGGCGGCGCAGCAGCAAAGCCATCTGGCGGTAGGCCTCGGCCTGCTTGGACAGGTCGTCGTAGATCGCCAGGGCGTGGCCCGAGTTGTCCATCCAGTGCTGGCCCATCGCACAACCGGCGTAGGGGGCCAGGTACTTGAACGGCGCCTGATCGGAGGCGGGTGCCACGACGACCACCGTGTACTCCATGGCGCCGGCCTCTTCGAGCCGGGCGACGGTCTGGGCGACCGTGGAGGCCTTCTGGCCGATCGCCACGTAGATGCAGTTCACGCCGAGGCCGGCCTGGTTGAGGATCGTGTCGACCGCAACCGTGGTCTTGCCGGTCTTGCGGTCGCCGATGATCAGCTCGCGCTGGCCACGGCCGATAGGGATCAACGAGTCGATCGACTTGATGCCGGTCTGCAGGGGCTCCCCCACCGGCTGGCGGCCGGTGATGCCCGGCGCCTGAATCTCCATGCGGCGCTGCACGACGTTGGTCAGCGGGCCCTTGCCGTCGATCGGGTCGCCCAGGGCGTTCACCACCCGGCCGAGCATGCCGTCGCCGACCGGCACCGACAGGATCTCGCCCGAAGCGCGGACGGCATCGCCCTCGGCGACCTCGTCGGCCTCGCCGAGGATCACCGCACCGATCGAGTCCTCATCCAGGTTGAGGGCCAGGCCGCGCACGCCGCTCTCGAACTCGAGGAGGGCGTTGACCGGGCAGTTGGGCAGACCGGCGATGCGGGCGATGCCATCGCCCACTTCGGTCACCCGGCCGACCTGGCTTTCGGTCAGGTCGGGCGTGAAGCCTTCGAGGTTGCTGCGAATGGCGTTGGTGATCTCGGCTGGATCAAAGAGCTGGGTCACTTCTGAGTCTCCTGGTGCTGCGGTGCTTGTGCTGGCGCTCTAGCGGGCGGCGGGCTTGGCGGGTGGGCTGGGGCGGACGGGTGTGCGCCGGGAGGCGCAGGGGCAGTGCCTTAGAACAGCTCGCGCAGCTGAGCCAAGCGGGACCTGACGGTACCGTCGATGACCTGATCACCGATCTCGGCGTGAACACCGCCGACCACGTCGGGGTCGACGAGGAACTTCGGGGCGATCGGGCGGCCGGCGGCCGCCTCGAGAGCGGCGGCCAGGCGCTGCTGCTGGTCGGGGTTGAGGGCCACCGCGGTGCGGATGGTCGTCAACGCCTGTCCGGCGTCGCCGGCGGTGCGCTCGGCCAGCTGCTGAGCGATGGCGCCCAGCTCGTCGGCACGCCCGGCGGCGACGACGGCGGCCAGGGCGGCCAGCGTGGCCGGTGCCACCTTGCCGCCCAGCACGTCGGTGACCACCTTGGTGCGGCGGTCGGCGGGCAGGGCGAGATCGGAGAGGGTGGTGCTGAGCTCGACGTTGTTGTCGATCTCGCGGGCCACCCGGTAGAGCTCGTCGGCCACGACGGCCTCGGCTCCCTCGGCTCGGGCCAGGCCCAACAGGGCTTCTGCGTAGTTCTCGGTGCGGGTGTCGCTCACGTGGTGCTCCTAGGACCTGGCGCCCAATTGGGCGATGTACTGGTCGATCAAGTCGGCCTGAGCGGCGTCGTCGAGCGACTCGCCGACGACGGCCTCGGCGGCACCGAGCGACAGGCGGGCCAGCTCGGCCTGGATGTCGGCGCGGGCCTGACGGCGGGCGATCTCGACGTCGCCGCCACCGCGGTGACGGATCGCCTTGGCCTCGGACTCGCCCTTGGCGATCAGGTCGGCCTCCACCTTGGCGGCGGTCGCTTCGGCGTCGGCGTGGATACGGGCCACCTCACGCTCGCGGTCGGCGAGTGCCGACTTGATCTGGTCCCGTTCGGCCTCGGCGCCCTGACGGGTCTCCGCAGCCTGGTCGAGATCCTGTTGGATCCCGTCGGTGCGCTTGGCCATTGCCCCCTTGATCGCAGGGCCGGCCTTCCACCAGATGATGCCGACGACGATGAAGAACGCGGCCGAACCGCCGAACACCTCTCCGATGTCGTGGGGAAGCCAGTAGCCGTTGCCTTCGGAGGCGAGCAGCAATGCGAGTTGGGTCATTCCAATCCTCAGTTCTCAGAAGGTGCGAGGTAGGTCTCGGCGATGCGCTGGGCGACCGCCGGATCGACGGTGCGTCCGAGCACCTTGGACGCTGCCGTACCGGCGAGCTCGGCCACCTGGGTACGGGCGCCGGACAGGGCCTCGGCCCGCTCGGCATTCAGCTCGGCCAGCGCAGCCGAACGGATCTCGGCGGCGTCGGATTCGGCGGCGGCGGTCAGCTCGGCCCGGCGGGCCTCGCCCCGTGCACGGGCCTCGTCGACGGTGGCCGACGCCTGCGTCCGGGCCTCGGCCAGGGTGGCGTCGTAGTCACGGCGCACCTTCTCGGCCTCCACCTTGGCCCGCTCCGTTCCCTCCTCGTCGGCCAGACGCTGCTCGTCGCGCTGGCGCATCACGGCGCGCACGGGTGGCAGCAGCACGTACCGCATCAGGATCCACAGCGCCGCAAAAAACAGCGCTCCCCAGAAGAGCTCAGGGCCGGTCGGCAGGACCGGGTTGACCGTCTCCGCAGCTTCCTCGCCGCCTTCGGCGGCCAGGGACAGGATGGTTGCCAGCATTCAGGTACTCCTCACGTGGTGATCGACGAGGCGTTCCGGCGGGGCCGGAACGCGGGTGGTCCTCAGACGAACTTGAGGAGAATGAACACAACGAAGCCGATCAGTGCGAGGGCTTCGGTGAAGGCGATGCCGAGGAACATCGTGGTCTGCACCTGGCCGGCGGCCTCGGGCTGACGGGCGATGGCCTGGACGGCCTGGCCGACCAGGTAGCCGATGCCGATGCCGGGGCCGATGGCGGCGAGGCCGTAGGCCGCACCTGCACCGGTCGCACCGGCGATGGACTTGGCCTCATCGGGGGTGGTGCCCTCCGGGTAACCCTGCTGGGCGATTTCGATTGCGTGGTGTGCTGCCTGGGACAGAACGCTCATCTGGGTGCTCTCCTTGTCGGTGGGGCCTGAGGCCCATTTGTTGTGTCTCCGCTGTGCGGAAACAACATCTGTGGTTGGAACGAAACGGGGATCCGGTGGCCTGGTGGCCGGCCGGGGTGGTGATCAGCGGCCCTCGTGGCCGAACCGATCAGTGGGCCGGGTGCAGTGCGCCGCCGATGTACACGCCGGCGAGCAGGGCGAAGATGTAGGCCTGCAGGAAGGACACCATGATCTCGAAGGCGGTGAAGGCGACCAGCCCGAAGAACGGGGCGATCGACAGCGGCACCAGGGCGAACTGCATCGTCTCGGCGAGCAGCAGCGACAGGGTGAGCACCGAGAAGGTGACCAACAGGATGTGGCCGGCGAGCATGTTGGCGAAGAGCCGCACCGCCAGGGAGAAGGGCCGCACCAGGAAGGTGGAGATGAACTCGATCGGCGTCACCAGGAGGTAGAGCGCCTTGGGCACGCCCGGGGGGAACAGTGCGTCCTTGAAGTACTTCAGGCCGTTGTGCTTGACGCCGACGCCGATGAACATCGCCCAGGTCACCATGGCCAGCACGAGCGGGTTGGCCATGCGGGCGTTGGCGGGCATGTGGGAGGTGGGGATGACCTCGAAGATGTTGCCGATGAAGATGAAGAAGAACATCGCCGTGAGCATCGGCAGGTAGCGCATGCCGTCGGGGCCGATCGTCGGCAGGACGATCTGCTTCTCGACGAAGTCGACCGAGGACTCGACGACGTTCTGCACGCCGCGTGGCACCGGATTCTTGGCGCCCTTCCTGGCGGCGAGCCAAAACAGCACCGTCGGGATGATCACGGCGAGCAGCGAGATGAACGCAATCTTGTTGAACGCGAAGAAGGTGCCTTCGCCGAACCAATCAGGCCAGACGACGATTTCTTCGATCGATGGAAACTCAAGCGCGAACACGGGTAGTGGCTCCTAGGTTCAGGACGTCGCGGTGACGGACTGCTCGGGGTCGACGGGACTGGCGGTGGGGGATGTGTCGGTGGCGGGTGTAGCGGCGGGCGGTGTAGCTGAGGTGCCGGAGACCGAGTCGGCTGCCGGGTCGAAGGCGTGCACCGTGACCTGTGCCGGGGACTTTCCGGGGCGGGGTTTGATGCCCGGGTAGGCCATCGAGCCGGAGACGTAACGCAGCTCCCAGAACAACAGCCCGAGGTGGGTCACGATCAACACGATGCCGAAGGCGACCGGGTCCAGCCAACCCTGATCCTTGACCAACAGGACGACGACGAGGATCAGGCCCAACCGGAGGAGATAGCCGAACAGCGCCGCACCGGCCATGACGGCGATCGAGATACGGCCGCCGACCTGCAGCATCCAGGCGGACAGCAGGAAGTTGACGACGACCAGGCCCAGCGCCACCGCTGCGGAGATCGCGCCGTTCGTGCCCCAGATGGCAGCGGAGCCGAACAGTGCGATCGGCGCCCAGATCAGCGCCCGACGCAGCAGGTCGACAGCGACCTCCATGGCGGGCGATGGGCCCTCCAGGCGGGTCATCAGGCCGTTGGAAGTGTTGTCGCTCACGCCGAAACCTCGGGCTTGGCGACAACCACATCGACGCTGGCGCCGGAACGGGCCGAACTGCGGGCAACGCCGGCGGCGACCATCTCGGTTCGATACGAGTTGATCACCTTGTAGAGCGCACCGCCGAGGCCGTAGACGCCACCGACGATCATGAGGATCGGGGCCCAGCCGAGGATTCCGTCGAGCCACCATCCCAGCGTGGCGAACAACGCCGGGGCGATAACCAAGAGGTATCCACCGTGGCCGCGGTCCATCTGCTCGCTCCAGCGCGCGCCGGACGGTGCCGATGCGCCGCTGGACGGCGTGACCTTGGGAGTCACCTGGAGGAACGACACGGAAGGACTACTCACCTTGGATCGGACGGCGCACGGGGGGGGTGCGGGACGGAGGCGACGGCACGGTTGCGCCGACCGGACCAATGGGGCCGGAAAACCGCATGGATTCAGCTCGTGAATCCGTGCACGAACTCTAGGAAACCAACGCTAGGCACACAAGTTGACGCGCCGCACCCGCCCGATCGGGCGCCAGCGCGATGGCTTCGGGATCTAGTCCTGCCGGACCGACATGCGATCGAGCGCCTCGACGACCCGGTCGGTCTGGGCGCGCTGCTCGTGGATCAAGCGGATCATCCAGAACCGCAGGTAGCGGCCGAGCGAGTAACGGATGAACAGTGCCGCACCGACGATCACGATGATGTTGCCCAGCCAGAACGTCTGTGAGGCGTAGGCCCGCTGGTCGGCAGCGTCCGACGTCGACATCACCAACAAGATGCCGACGATCGCCATGACGATCGGGATCACCAGGCCCGCTATCCCCAGCTTCAACGCCCGCGCTTCGGTCTCGGCCGAGGAGCCCGAGAGCTTCAGCTCGGAGATCTCCCTGGTGAACTCCTCGGCGCGGGGCCCCATCGAGGATGCGCCGTCGGCTCCCCCACTCGGCTGTCCGGGGACCGTGCCGGCATCGGCCGCCTCGGAGCGGCCTGAATCCTGTTGTGCCATGTTGTCTTCTCTCCTGGTTTCGATCACTGCCCACCGAGGTAGGCACTTGACAACTCCGCCTCGATCGCGGCCGGCTCGCCGACCGCGCGAATCTTTCCGTGAACCATGATGGCTGCCCGGTCCGAGACGCCGAGCACCGTTCGGGCGAACTGTTCGACGACGATGATCGACACCCCACCCTGAGCGATGGCGGCAACGACGCCGTAGAGCTCCTCGACGATCAGCGGTGCCAGGCCCATCGACAGCTCGTCGAGGATCAGCACAGCCGGGTCGGTGGCCAGGCCCCGAGCCATCGCCAGCATCTGCTGCTCGCCGCCCGACATCGTGCCGGCGACCTGACCCCGACGCTCGCCGAGGCGTTTGAAGCGTCCGTAGGCCGCCTCTTCGAGCTCGGACAACTTCTTCCCGGTGAACGTGGCCATCCGCAGGTTCTCCCGAACGGTGAGGTTGGGGAAGATGCCCGTCCCTTCGGGAATCATCGCCAGCCCCGCACGGGCCAGGTCCTCGGCCCGCGAGCCGGTGACGTCACGCCCGGCGATGATCACCTTGCCCGCGGTCGGCGGCATCAACGCGCTCAGCACCTTGAGCGTGGTCGTCTTCCCGGCGCCGTTGGGCCCGAGCAGGGCATACACCTCACCGGGTCGAACCGACAGGTCGACGCCGTGAAGCACCTCGATCGAGCCATAGGCGGCGCGGATGCCCTGCAGCTCGATGATGGGCTCGACCATCTCGATCGGCTCCGGTCCAGTGGGGTTCCCAGCCGGTGTCGTCATCATCCGACCTCCCCGGTCGCCGAGCCCAGGTAGGCGTCGAGCACGGCCTCGTCGGCCTGGATCTCCTCCGGCGTGCCGCGGGCGATCACCTGGCCGAAGTCCAACACGACGATCTGCCCGCAGACCCGCATCACCAGCGGCACGTCGTGTTCGACCATCAGGATCGCCAGGCCCTCGGCGGCCAACTCGAGGAGGAACTCGCCGAAGCGCTCGGTCTCGGACTCGTCCTGTCCCGATGCGGGCTCATCGAGCAGTAATACCTTGGGCTGGGTGGCCAGCGCCCGGCCGACCTCCAGCAGGCGGGCCATGCCGGTGGAAATGGCGCTGGCGCTGTCGTTGGCGATCTCGGTGAGCCCGACCAGTTCGAGGATCTCGTCGACCCGTTCCGCAGTGTCCCGGGATCGCAGCTCGGCCGCCATCTGGATGTTCTCGCGCACGGTGAGCGAGGTGAACACCTCCAGCCGCTGGAAGGTCCGGGCCAGGCCGTGCTGGGCCCGGCGAAAGGTGGGCCAGCCGGTCATGTTTCTTCCGTCGAGCGAGACCGAACCCGACGTGGGGGTCAACATGCCGGTCAACGCGTTGAATGTCGTCGTCTTCCCCGCACCGTTAGGCCCGATCAGACCAACGATCTGGCCGGCATCGACGTCGAGGTCGACCTCGCTGACCGCCAGGTTGCCGCCGAAACGCACGGAAATGTTGCGGGCCTCGAGCAGGCTCATGATGCAGCCCCCCGACCGGCGAGCGCCGCCTCTCGGGAGGCGTCCAGTTCCTGGTCGGTCAGCCCGATCTCGGCGTCGGCTTCGATGATGTCCCCTCGGTTAAATCCTGTGTGCACCCCGATCAGGTCGGGCGAGGGCGCCATGCGTGCGGCCTCCTCGGTGAGCGGACCGTAGAGCCGGCTCAGGACGGCTCCGACCACGCCGGCGAAAGCGACGATCATGACCACCCGCCAGCCGTTGCTCTCGGTGATCGATGCGACCGGCACGGCCACGGCGATCACCGTCGCCACCGCTCCGCCGAGCATCAGCGGCACCCGCTTGGACGGATGCGGGCCCTCGAACAGCAGCGGGGTGAGCGGCGTCACGGCAAACACCCAGACGACGACCCCGGCGGTGAACTGCCATCCGGAGATGACGCCACCGGCGGCCAGCGTCCAGATGGCGACGACCCCGAGCACGCTGGCGATCAGCGCCTCGGTACGGTCGCCGACCGCACGGAATCCGGCGCCGACCTGGCTCATCGCTCCGCTGGGGTTCTGGCCCAGGCTGATGCCCATCAGGCCGGGGGCAAAGGTGGTGAGCTTGGCGATCGAGATGCTGAAGGCCGAGAAGTAGCCGAAGGCGTTGGACTTGAAGATCGGCCCGAGGATCGATTGGAAACCACCGAGCAACATGCCGCCGAAGAAGGCACCACCGATCAGTCCGACGCCACCGACCACCGCAAGCATCGTGACCGCCAGGCTGTTCTCGAAGGAGAACTGGTCGACCCGGACCGAGCCGGCGAGCAAAGCGCCCCCCAGGCCGGCGATGCCCGCCGACAGCGCAAAGACGGAAAGGTTGGTCTTGGTCAGGTTGAGACCCAAGGTGGCGCATGCGGCCGGCGAGTCCTTCATCGCCACCAGGCGACGTCCGAAGCCCGATCGTCGGACGGCGACGACGACGATGCCGACCAGGGTGAAGGCCACCGCCGAGACGATGATGCGGGCGGTGGCGGTGTTCCACGCATCGCTCAGGGCGGGAACGGCCAGGTTGCCTTGGGGCATCACCTTCTGTTGGGACAGCACCAGCTTGGACAGCATCAGCGCAAACGATGCGGTCAGCAGCGCCAGGTAGATGCCGGACAGGCGCAGGGCGGGCAACGACACCAGCGCGCCGACCACCGCAGCGACCGCGACGGCGGCGACGAGGCCCAGGACAGGGTTGTTCGCACCGACGTTGCCCATGACGACCGCGCCGATGCCGGCGAAGCTCATCTGGGCGAGCGAGATCTGGCCGGAGTAACCGGCGAGCGGCACCAGCGACAGGGTGATCAAGGCCAAGGCGTACCCACCGGCCAGGGACAGCTGGAAGGTGTCGGGCACGATGACGGTCAACATGATCGTGGCGACCGGGAACAGCACCGCCCCGATCAGCGTGACCCGCCAGGTCGGGACGCGAAACTGGTCGCGGGTGGTCGACAGGCTGTGGCTGCGTTGGCGGTCGGGCCGGATGAACAACATGACGATGAACAGCACGATCGCGGGCATGGCGGTCTGCAGGTTGGCCAGCGTCCAGCCCGTCGTGCGCTCGAAGCTGGACATCGCCCGCTCGAGCACGTTGGAGTCGCCCGCCTTGACGAAGCTGGAGACGTAGCTCTGGGCCAGGCCCAGCACGATGGCGCCGAGGAAGGTGAGCGGCACCGACTTGAGCCGGCCCATCACCGGAGCGGCGTAGGCGTTGAACACCAGCAACGTGAGGGTGACCGCCTCCAGCGTGCTGATCGGTGCGCCGAGCACCCCGGCCAGCGCGGCCAGGCCGGCTCCGAGGCCCCAGGACGCCATCGACGTCAGCCCGGGACGGGCACCGTTGAGCTGGGCGAGGGAGCGGTCGTCGACCACGGCGCGCATCGCGATACCGGTTCGGGTGTTGTACAGGAACAGGCGCAGCCCGATCGCCACCAGGATCGCCGAGCCGAAAATGATGATGCGGTGGATGCTGACGCCGACGCCGGCGATCGTCACCGGGGGGGTACCGGCAAAGAACTCGGGCACCGAGCGGCCGACCGTCGGGTCCCAGATGACCGGCGCCAGGCCGATCAGCGCCAGCAGCAGGCTGACCGTGACCACCATCTTGATCAGCTCGGAGGTGCCCTCCAGGCCGCGCATCAACCCCCGCTCGATGATCGAGCCAAAAATCGGGGCGACCACGCCGACCACCAGCAGCAGGGCCAGCCAGGTGGGCAGCCCCCAGGCCTCGGTGAACTGCCAGTAGGTGAACGCCGCCATCATGCCGAACGCCCCGTGGGCGAAGTTGAACACCCCCGAGGTGGTGTAGGTGACGACCAGCCCGGAGGCGGCGATCGCATACAGGGCGGCGGTCACCAGCCCGGCCACCGTGGCGGTGAGGAACTGATTCCACAGGTTGGGCGTCTGGGCCAGCAGCGACACGGTGTTCATCGCCGGGCGATCTCTCTCATCGGTCGGCTCACTCAGTCCACATCGATCTCGACGGTGGAGTTCTTCTCGGCAGTAGTAGCCGTCCTCGTTGGCATCCTTGCTGCCGACCTCGGGGAACTTCCGGGCGAACTTGTCGCCGTCGATCGTCATCACGATGACGCACTCCGACGGCGTGTTCTTACCCGGGTTGCCCGGCGAGTGGAGGCCACCGCCGGTCCACTCACCGATGTTCTCCACCTCCTTGCGGACGCACTCGCGGCTGATGATGTGGTCGTCGGACTCGGCGCAGGCGGTGGCCGCCTCGGTGAAGAGCAACCACGACGACATCGACTGGATGCCCAGCGCAGCGGTCTTCGCCTTGGGGTCCACCTCCTTGCGGGCGTCCATCAGCTCCTCGAACTTCTGGATCGCCGGGTAGTCGTCGGCCTCCTCGAACGGCGGGTGGGGAATTCGGATCAGCACGTCTCCCAGCGGGTTCGAGCCCTTTTCGAGGAGCACCGGGTCGTACTGGTTGGCCTCGGCGAACATCGGGATGTCCACCCCGTCCTCCTTCAGCGAGCTGAGGAACAGCCCCGAGTTGCCCGGCTCACCGATGAAGCTGGTCATCGTGGCACCCGAGCCCTTGACGCTCTGGGAGGTGAGCTTGAAGTCCTGGCCCTGCACGGCGTAGGCCACTTCGTCCTTGACGTTGAACGGCTCGCCCAGTTTGTCGAGCACCGCCACGGTCTGATCCTTGACGAAGCGGATCGTGTCCAGATCGCCATAGGCGATCGAGATGTTGCCGGATTCCTTCGGGTAGGCCTTGGCCAGGTAGGAGTACAACTGCGCCGGCCGGTTGTCCGCCGGGTTGGGCACGGCGGCCAGATAGGTGTCGGTGGCCTCCGCCTTGGCCTTGGTTGCGGTGAAGCCCGGCATGTCGAGCTGGTCGCACTCCTTCAGGTTGGGCGATCCGTCGATCTGCAGGTCGTCGAACGTGGACCCGCCGCCGACCGTCATGAAGGTGTCGTCGCAGGCGGTGGGGATCCACTGCTTCACATCGAACAGCTTGCCGTCCAGGTCGACCACCTCGATCTGCAGGCCGGCGATGCCGCCCTGGGCGTTGCACCAGTCGACGTAGGCGTTGGAGGCGTCCCACAGCTCGCGCAGCAGGCCGGGGCGCACGTCGGCCCCCCGGTCGTTGGGGACGCCGATGTAGAGCTTGTCGGTGCCCAGACCGGCCTCGGATTCCTCGACCTTGCCCTCGCCCGGCCCGCACGGCGCGTCGATCGAGCCGAAGTTGGCGTCCTCGGCACTGGCTGCGCCGCCGCTTTCCGAGCCACCCCCGTCGGCGCTTTGACCGCCACCCGAGTCGCCGCCGCCCTCACCCATCGACGACCCCTTGGCACCGCAGCTGGCGGCGACCAGCAGCAGCGAGACCATCGCCAGCAGCAACGTCAAACGCGCCGTTCGCTTCGACTTGGTTGCTCGGCTCATGTGCCCTCCTCGTACGAACAGCGCCGGTGACCTCCGACACAGACAGTGCAGCAGCACCGAACGCCGCGCGCAAGATTCCACGCTGAGCGGTCATCATTCGCACCGATCCCGCCCCGTGAAATCACCCTCGACCCCCGGTGACCGTCGCCATGATGGCACGTCGCCCTCCCCGTCGGGCCATCCCATGGGGCACCGGGCGGGATCGTCGGCGGTGACTGTGCCAGAATCTGACGAGGCGTCAGATTTTCGATCTCGGAGGAACGGCTGATGGCAGACCTGGTGATTCGAGGAGCGCTCATCGTCGACGGAACGGGCGACGAGCCCCGGACGGCCGACGTTGCGGTGACCAACGGGCGCATCAGCGCCATCGGTGAGGTCGGCGAAGCCGGTGACCGCGAGGTGGACGGCACCGGGCTGATGCTGGCCCCGGGGTTCATCGATCCCCACACCCATTACGACGCCCAACTGCACTGGGATCCCACCGCCTCGCCGTCCAACCTGCACGGCGTGACCACGATCGTCGGCGGCAACTGCGGCTTCACCCTTGCCCCGCTGCAGCCCGGCGACGGCGATTATGTGGCTCGCATGATGGCCAAGGTGGAGGGCATGCCCCTCGAGGCCCTCGAGCTGGGCCTCGACTGGGGATGGGAGAGCTTCGGCGATTTCCTCGACCGCCTCGACGGTGCCATGGCGATCAACGCCGGGTTTCTGGTCGGCCACTCGGCGCTGCGCCGGTACGTCGTCGGCGCCGATGGCCAGCGCGAGGCCACAGCCGAGGAGATCGAGGCGATGGCCCAGCTGCTGCGCAGCTCGATCGAGGCCGGCGGGATGGGCTTCTCCACGTCGCTGTCCTTCACCCACTCCGACGGCGACGGCGTGCCGGTGACGTCGCGCTTCGCCAACCGCGACGAGGTGCTCACGCTGACCGCCGTCGTCTCGGAGTACGAGGGCACCTCGCTCGAGTTCGTCATGGACGGCTGTCTCAACGGCTACACCGAGGAGGAGGAGGACTACATCCTCGAGATGGCCCGGGTGGGCAAGCGGCCCCTCAACTGGAACGTGCTCACCGTCGACTCCCGCAAGCCCGACGAGTACCTCCACCAGCTGGAGGTCGGCGCTCGCGCCGCCGAGGAGGGCCATGCCGTCGTCGCACTCACCATGCCCACCCTGCCCGGCATGACCCAGAGCTTTGGCACCCACTGCGGCCTGTGGCTGTTGCCGGGCTGGAAGCACATCATGGGCCTGCCCCTCGATCAGAAGAAGGAGTACCTGGCCCAGAGCGGGGTTCGCCACCTGCTCGCCGAGCTGGCCGCCTCCGAGACCGGGGCGCTGTCCCGGCTGACCACCTTCGCCCGCTTCGAGATCGGCGACACCTTCTCGGAGGCCAACGAGGGCCTGAAGGGCCGTGTGGTCGAGGACATCGCCGCCGAACGGGGCCAGGATCCCTTCGACACGCTGGTCGACATCGTTCTCGAGGACGACTTCCAGACGATCCTGTGGCCGCTGCCCACCGACGACGACGACGCCTCCTGGGAGCTGCGCCGCCAGGTGTGGGACGGCGACGGCGCCATGCTGGGCGGCTCGGACGCCGGGGCCCACCTCGACCGCATGCTCGGCTCCAATTACCCGACCAAGTTCCTGGGCGACACGTTGCGCGGCAAGCGCCTGGTCAGCGTGGAACGGGCGGTGCAGATGATGACCCAGGTGCCCGCCCGCCTGTTCGGGCTGACCGACCGGGGCACGATCGAGGTGGGCAACCACGCCGACCTGGTGCTGTTCGACCCGGCCACGGTCGATTCGGGCCCGATCACGATGCGTTCGGACCTGCCCGGCGACACCGAGCGGCTCTTCGCTGACGCTGAGGGGATCGTCGAGGTCTGGGTCAACGGCGAGTCGACCGTCGTCGACAACGCCGACACCGGGGCGCGCAGCGGCACCCTGCTGCGCGCCGGCGCCGACACGCACACCTCGCCGTTGGTGTGACCGCCACCCCAAGTCTGCATCCGGTCGGACGCGCCGCACGGGTGCTCATCGGCCTGCTCGCCCGTCGGGGCGACGAGATCGTCCGCGACGGCCGCCGCCTCGCCCCCGAGATGCGGGCGGTGCTGGCCGTGGCCAAGCGGGTGGCCCCCACCAACGATCGGGACATCGCCCGGGCGCGAATCGACATCCGCCGCTCGGTGATGGTTGGCCCGCCCGTGCCACCCGGCGTGCACACCTGGGAGCGGGACATCCCGGGCCCCGCCGGCGACGTGCGGGTGCGATTCTATCGTGACGCCGACACCGAGCCCGGCGCACCGGCCATCTGCTTCTTTCACGGCGGTGGCTGGGTGGTCGGCGACCTCGACAGCCACGATCCACCCTGCCGGGTGCTGGCGCAGCGGACCGGCGCCGTCGTGATGGCGGTCGACTATCGGCTGGCGCCCGAGGCGCCCTACCCCGCCGCTGTCGAGGACTGCGTGGCCGCCTACGCCTGGTTGACGAAGCATGCGGGCGAGCTGGGCGTGGACGCCGACCGGCTGGCGGTCATGGGCGACTCGGCCGGCGGCAACCTGGCGGCGCTGGTGGCGTTGGCCGCCCGCGACCAGGGCCTGCGGGCACCGGCGCTGCAGGTGCTCATCTATCCCGGCTGCGACTTCACCATGGGCCAGCCGTCGATCGACACCTTTGCCGAGGGGTTCATGCTCACCAGCGAGTCGATCCGCTGGTTCCGCAACCTCTACCTACCCGACTCCGGCGCCTGGCGCGACCCGGCGGTCTCCCCCCTGTTTGCCGACCCGACCGGCGTCGCCCCCGCCCTCGTGTTCACCGCCGGGTTCGACCCGCTGCGCGACGAGGGCCGCGCCTACGCCGCCCTGATGGCGCAGGCCGGCGTGCCCGTCGTCGACCGGTGCTTCGACGACCTCATCCACGGCTTCTACAACATCGGTATCACCCGGGCCACGCTGATGGCCGCCGATGAGGTCAACCGCACCATCGCCGCCGCCCTGGCCGGCAGCCACCCGAGCCTGCAGAGCTGACGACAACTCCCAGCCGGTGGGCAAGACTGGATCGATGCGCTCCACCTCACGTCTGCACCCCGTCGCATCGATCGCCCGCTCGCTGCTCGGCGCCATCTCCGGGCGCAGCGACGAGATCGTCCGGGACGGCCGACGCCTCGACCCCGAGGTGCAGGCGATGCTGAAGCTGTCCGACCGGGTTTCCCCGCTGGACAACCGCGACGTCGAATCCGCGCGGGCCGACATGGTTCGGGCGGCGATCCTCGGGCCGCGAGGACCGAAGAGCGTGCACTCCTGGGAGCGTGACCTGCCCGGTCCGGCGGGACCGCTGCGGGTGCGGTTCTACCGCGACGCCAACCTCGAGCCGAGCCCACCGGCGATCTGTTTCTTCCACGGCGGCGGGTGGGTGATCGGCGACCTCGACACCCATGACGGACCCTGCCGGGTGCTCGCCGCCCGCTCGGGCGCCGTCGTCATGTCGGTCGACTACCGCCTGGCCCCAGAGGCCCCCTACCCCGCCGCCGTCGAGGACTGCCTGGCCGCCTACGCATGGCTGTCCGAGCATGCGGTCGAACTGGGTGTCGACGCCGGAGCGATCGCCCTGATGGGCGACTCGGCGGGCGGCAACCTGGCGGCGCTGGTCGCCCTCGCCGCCCGCGACCAGGGCCTGCGGGCGCCGGCACTGCAGGCGCTCATCTACCCGGCCACCGACTTCACGATGTCGCTGAACTCGATCGACACGTTCGCCGACGGGTTCCTCCTGACCAGGGAGTCCATGGAGTGGTTTCGGGGGACCTACCTGGCCGATTCCGGGCGCTGGCGGGATCCGGCCGCCTCGCCGCTGTACGCCGACCTGGCGGGGGTGGCGCCGGCGTTGGTGTTCACCGCCGGGTTCGATCCGCTGCGCGACGAGGGCCAGGCCTACGCCGCCCGTCTCGCCGACGCCGGGGTGCCGGTCGTGTCGCGGTGCTTCGACGAGCTGATCCACGGCTTCTACAACGTGGCGATCACCCGGGCGAGCGTCGCCGCCTACGAGGAGGTCGACGACGCCGTCGGCCATGTGCTGCACCATGGTTTGGCTGTTTCGCCACGGTGAGCCAACCGCCACAGTGAACCAACCGCCTCAGGGCGCCAGCGCGTCGTCCGGTCGCCCGGCGTCGACATGGTGGGCGTCGTCGACCGTTGCGTCCCCCGATGGCGACTGAATCGCCGGCTCGGCGGGAACTTGCGGGCCGTTGCGGCGCCGTTCCCAACGCAGCGAGGCCGATGGCCCCAGCACGCTGAACAGCGCCAGCAGCAGGGCGGCCACGCCGATCGGCACGATCGCATCACCCCGACCCGTGAACACCGGGATGAGCACAAAACCGGACAGCAAGGCGGTCCATCCCCACAGGATGAACACGGCCCGGCGGTGCCCATGGCCCAGGTCGACCAGGCGGTGATGGAGGTGCTTGCGGTCGGCGACCGACACCCCGCTCCGGCCCACGGTCCGGCGCACGATCGAGAACACGGTGTCGATGATCGGCACGCCGAGGATGAACAGCGGGACGAGCAACGGGGCGAAGAAGAACCAGGCCTGGCCGGAGAACGGGTCGTCGGAGTTGCCGCCGACCGAGATCGTGGCCGTGGCCATCGCCGCACCGAGGAACAGCGCCCCGCCGTCACCCATGATGATCCTGGCCGGATGCACGTTGTAGGGCAGAAACCCAAGGCACACCCCGAGCACGATCACGGCGATCAGCGGGCCGACGTTGCCCGGGTCGAGCACGCCGTTGCGTGACAGTGCGAACGAATAGGCGAGGAACGCCGCAGCGGCGATGGCGGTGATGCCGGCGGCCAGCCCGTCCAGCCCGTCGATCAGGTTGATCGCGTTGGCCATGCCGACGACCCAGACGACGGTCAGCAGCGCGGACAGGTCAGGCGACAGCACCAGCAGATCGAAAAACGGCACCCGGAAGAACAGCAGGCTCAGGCCCGACAGCGACAGCACCGACCCGGCCAGCACCAGCCCGGCCACCTTGGCGGGCGCCGACAGCGTGCGGACGTCGTCGGTCAGCCCGGTGGCGAAGGCGACGGCGCAGCACAGTGCGGCACCGGCCATCTCGGTGCCCGACAGCGTCGACTCGAAGCGGCCGAGCAGCGTGGACACGCCGAGCGCCACCGCAAAACCGATGAACATCGCCAGCCCGCCGAGGGCCGGCATCGGGGCGGTGTGCACCGTCCGCTCGTTGGGCTCGTACACCAGCCCCACCCGCAGGCAGAACCGTCGCACGAGGGGCACGGTGGCGGCGGTCACCCCGAAGGCGACCGCCAGCACGACCAGGTAGGCGAGCACTCAGCTCACCCCGACGCGTCTCACCCGGGGACCCAGCGTCACCCAATAAGGCCCGGGTACACGGGAAAGCGGGCACACAGCGCGGCGGTGCGTTCGGCAACCTCGGCCTGGACGGCCTCGTCCTCGGGCGCCGACAGCACGGCGGCGATCAGCTCGGCGATCTCGGGCATCTCGTCGGTGCCCATCCCCTGGGTGGTGACCGCCGGGGTGCCGATGCGCACGCCGCTGGTGACGAACGGCGAACGGGGGTCGTCGGGCACGGTGTTCTTGTTCAGCGTGATGCCCGCCGCGTCGAGCGACGCCTGGGCCACCTTGCCGGTCAGCTCGGCGTCGAAGGGGCGCAGGTCGACCAGCAACAGGTGGTTGTCGGTGCCGCCCGACACCAGGCGGAAGCCCTGCTTGGCCAGCGCCTCGGCCAGCGCTTCGGCGTTGGCGACGATGGCGGCGCCATAGTCGGCAAAGCTGGGGTCGGCCGCCTCCCGGAAGGCGACCGCCTTGGCGGCGATCACGTGCTCGAGCGGCCCACCCTGAAGGCCGGGGAAAATCGCCTTGTCGATCGCCTTGGCGTACTCCTCGCGGCACAGGATGGTGCCGCCTCGGGGCCCCCGCAGCGTCTTGTGGGTGGTGAAGGTGACGATGTCGGCCACCGGGACCGGGTTGGGATGGACGCCCGCAGCGATCAGCCCGGCGATGTGGGCAGCGTCAAACATGAACAGCGCCCCGACCTCGTCGGCGATGTCGCGGAAGATCTGAGGATCGATCTGCCGGGGGTAGGCGGTGGCGCCGGCGACGATCATCTTGGGCCGGTGCTCGAGGGCCAGGTCGCGAACCGCGTCGTAGTCGATGCGCTCGTCGGAGGGCGTCAACCCGTACCCGACGAAGTTGTAGAACAACCCGGAGATGTTGACCGGGCTGCCGTGGGTGAGGTGGCCGCCGTGGTCCAGGCTCATGCCCAGCACGGTGTCACCCGCCTGGAGCATCGCCAGGTACACCGCCACGTTGGCGTTGGCACCCGAGTGGGGCTGCACGTTGGCGTGCTCGGCGCCGAAGAGCGCGCACACCCGGTCGCGAGCCAGGTCCTCGATGTCGTCGACGATCGCGTTACCGCCGTAATAGCGCTTCTTCGGGTAACCCTCGGAGTACTTGTTGGTCAGCACCGTGCCGGTGGCCGCCATCACAGCCGGCGACGCAAAGTTCTCCGATGCGATCAGCTGCAGGCCGGTCTGCTGGCGATCGAGCTCGGCGGCCAGCAGCTGCTCGATCTCGGTATCTGGGCTTGAGGGCCATCCCACGTCGTGGTGCTCCTTG
>Ga0073899_10001637_pt1 | contig 20428 bp, 21 predicted proteins | sample KloWWTmetaKNB5Ph_FD_88975 | JGI IMG/M metagenome (GOLD analysis project Ga0073899, IMG submission 88975) | Active sludge microbial communities from Klosterneuburg, Austria, studying microevolution and ecology of nitrifiers - Klosterneuburg... | ecosystem: Engineered > WWTP > Aerobic digester >... | reverse complement strand
TTGTCGCTTAAAAAAATCTGCGCTGCAGTCAAAAAGTTTACCGCGCGCAAATACTGGCCCATTGAGTGTTTTTCGTGATTATTCATGCTAGTGCTTAGTATACATCTCGGAGCGATGTGTGCAAAGAGATAGGGCTCTATTTTGCTATGGAAATTATCAAAATAGAGCCTATACTATAATCAACACGTGTAACCAGGGAGGTGTCCTATGACAGCAATCAAAGATCTCGCGGATATCAATGCAAAGGATATTGCCTGTCTCAATAACGCTGGAGTACGCACAACAGAGCAGCTGCTCGAGCTTGGCTCTACAGCTTCAGCGCGACATCGATTGGCCGATGATACGACGCTCGACGCCGGATACATCACCTATCTCGTACATCTTGCTGATCTGATGCGGATTGAACATATTGGGCCAGCGACCGCGGCCTTGTTGTGCGAACATGGTGTGACGACGGCTGCCAAGCTCGCCTATCGTAACGCCCGCAGCCTCTACGATGAACTGGTAGGCTCTGGCACCAAACAGTCGCCTAGCATCGATGAACTGCAGAGCATGATAACTTCCGCGAAGTCACTATCAAAAACCGTCTATCACTAGGTAGCTAATAGGTGTTGAGTGGGCCTAGAGTGTATACACACACGACGTTGCCGTTTGTGTATGTCGTCGCCGCTCCAGCAAGTTTGCCGAGTGCCGGGCAGGTAGTCAGTGGACCATCGAGTGTGACATCAAGTCGTGCTGGGTTTGAGTTGAAGTATGAAACCCCTCGTTTCCAAAGAGTCGCGGAGTTTGATGCTGTGACCATCGCAGGTGATGGAGACCCAGTGACATGTTTTGCAAGAGCGGTGTTTAATGTCGAGTTGCTGACAATCCCAGAGCTAGCCGTGTCTTGGCGGCATTGATATGTACCGGTAGCGACGTTTCCTTCATTGTAGCCGTAGTTGCTGCCGAGACAGCCTGCCGCGTTGGGGTATGAGCCATTTCTCGCTTTGTACATTTCTAGGCCTTTATACCACTGTTCTGCAGCTGAAATCGTCTGCGAGTTGCGAGCGCGATCGCTGACGCCACGATATGCTACCGCTCCAATTGTTGTGAGTATACCTATGACTATGACGACGATGAGAAGCTCTACTATGGTGAAACCGCTTATGTATTTTTTCATATGCTCAGTATACAACACTGCGGCTCCAGCGAGAATGCATTTGGGCGGACTATCTCGAGAGCGGCGGGATACTGTATGCTAAGAGTAATGAAACGACTCCATACGTATAGCCAACACTTCCTCCGTGATCCAAATTTTGTCGCAGAACTGGTCGGTCACTCAAACTTGCGCAAAAATGATACGGTTTATGATCTCGGCGCAGGCTCGGGCGTCATATCGTATGTGTTATCGCGACGCGTTAAGCAGGTATTTGCTGTGGAGTTAGAGCCTGGTGTTCTGGCTAAGCTTCGGAGCAATCTTGACGCATGCGAGAACGTCACCATAGTGCATTCAGACATTCTGTCTGTCGAGTTCCCCCGAGTAGAGAGGTATAAAATTTTTGCAAATATTCCCTTTGACATCAGTTCGGCACTCGTTCGAAAACTGGTAGACTCCCCGAACCCTCCGGTGTCCTGTTATCTTATCGTACAGAAACAGTTCGCCAATAAACTCCTTGCCAATGACCGACATTTCACAAGCCAGCTCGGTGCGTACATCGCTCCAGTGTTTGCAGCTCGCATCAGGAGGCCTCTCAAGAAAACCGACTTTTGGCCGCATCCGGCAGTCGATACGGTGCTTTTTGAGCTCAAACGTCGAGAGGATTTGCCTATTGCCTACACTGACATGCCAAGCTATGAGCGTTTTGTCGAGCGAGGCTTTGCCGATAAGAAGTTTTTTGATTCACTCTTGAAGTCATCGCTACAGATAAGCGCCGAAAAACTCCCCTCACAGCTTACTGGAGAGCAGTGGGTCAATTTATTTGTCCTGTCAAAGTGATAGTCGCAATGTGCCATCCTAGCGAGGCAGTTTCGAATCACTGAGTTCGGCAAGAGTTTGCTTAATTTCTGCAAGTTCCGCGTGCACCCTAGCAAGCGTTTTATCGGCGTCACGCTCTGCTGAATCAGAGCTCGTCGGCAAAAACTTATTTGCTAAGTATCCTGTCAAGACGGCAAACAGCCCGACACCGACCATCATGACGAGCGCACCGAGCAACCGGCCCGCTGTCGTCGTGGGGTACAGGTCCCCATACCCAACTGTCGTGATGGTGACGTATACCCACCAGATGGCATCGCTTGCAGTGTTAATATTCGCCGTCGGGTTCGATTGTTCTGCACTAAGAACTGCGATACTCCCAAATTCGAGAAGTAGGATGATTAAAAAGAACATCAGATACAGCGCATTGCTTGCTCGGCTTGCCTTTAGCTGGTGGATTACCCTCTCCCCGCCTATTCTTTTGACTAGCAAATAGGCTTTTATGATGCGGATTAGGCGGAGTAATTTGAACTGAGGAAACGGCAGGCTTGCGAGGAGGTCTGCCCAACCGTAGCCAAGGAAAAAATAGCGAAACCTCGAGGGCGCCCCGTACAGTCGGCGGAGAAAGTCGATAAAGAAAAAACCACTTAGCAACAAGTCAATTGACCAGATTGTGCTCATCAACACCTCATCTTCTAAAAAGATATACATGATGAGATTTACGACAGACAGCAGGGCGAGTCCGACCATAAATATGTCATATGGTTGGATGGTGCCTTGCATGCTATTAGTTTGTGGAGTGGCTTGAGCGGCTGGGTCTTTTTTCATAGGTATAGTATACACTCCGCTATTTTGGCATCGCGCCAGTAGCTGAGTTGCCTAGCTCAATTGCAATAAGTTCCAATCGGTACCTCTCGTCTTCGGTAAGCCCACGCCTAGGCTTGTCCTTTTCGTCAGTAACACCTTCACCAAGCGCTACTTCGGGCTCGTCGAGTTTGGTGGCCGTTTCATAAAAATCCAGCCAGTACTCTTTTCGTTCTTCACCTTTACCGACAAAAACTTGATATTGAGGGAATCCTCGCTCAGGATCGTATCTAATTGTCATACTACTGACTATAGTCCCCTTTGCTTGCAAAGAAAACCACGACTAGCGTTAGACGAAAAGAAAAAAGCGCAACGAGCATATGCTGGTTGCGATAATTTCTTGGCTGGGACGGCAGGATTCGAACCTGCGAATACCGGGACCAAAACCCGGTGCCTTACCACTTGGCCACGTCCCATTACGCGAGTAAAGTGCACTAGCGATTATACCATGACTAGTGTTTTCTGAGTAGCGGTGCTTGCTATTTGATTTTGCTCATCGTCTGGATGATCTCGAGTATTCGCTCGAGTTTGCCGACCTGGAACCGCGCAGCTGTCGTGCCGAAGCCCACCTTTATGGTATATGCAGTTTGGGGTAAAGCTTTGAACATGTCTTCGTCTGTGAAGTCGTCTCCTGCGCAGAGGACAAAATCAGCTTTGTGCTTGTCGACAAGCTGCTCGGCAAAGTCACCCTTGTGGACCGAAGTTGGCTTCACTTCGAGAGTCTTATTCCCCTTGTAGACGCTTAATTCGGTCCCCTCAACTAATTCCCGAAGCTCTCGCTTCAGATTTGCATTTCGTACATAGGCGAGCTCTGGATTGACGCGTCTATAGTGCCAGACCGCAGCAAAATCCTTTTCTTCTACGAGCGAGCCTGCAGTGCGGGACGCGTAGTTTTTCATAAGCTCTAGGACGGGTTTTTTATCAAAATGCTGGGCGGTCTGCACCCACTCGCCTTGTTCCTTCATCCATGCACCGTGCTCGGCGATGAGGACTATTGATTTTTGGTCGTTGAACCACGAGTCTAGGACGCGGCGAGGACGACCACTGATGATACATAACTTAGTGTGTGGTTGTGACGCAATCTTCTCGAGTTGAGTTTTTAGCTTTGCCGATGGTTTGGCGGCATTTGCATGGATAGTGTTTGTAAATCCGTGAAGCGTACCGTCGTAGTCGAGTAGAATAAGCCGTGATTTCGCTTTTTTATAGTCAGCCAACAGACCTGCCGCATCTGCAGCCGTGAGGCGCTTGTTGAGCGCGCCAAGATGCGATTTGCGCGCTGCCGTGAGCTCATCCATGAAGTCTTTACCCCACTTTTGGACAGTGTAATCGCCGATGCGCTCCTGCATGGCACGGAGTCGCGTGACTTGCTCGGATTTTGGCATTTTTAGCGCTTCCACGATTGATGCTGAAAGACTCGGGATGTTGTTTGGGTTAACAATTATCGATTCGACGAGTTCGTCGGCAGCGCCTGCCATCTCGCTCAGAATTAGCACGCCGGGGCGCGGTAATTTGGCTGCTACATATTCTTTTGCGACGAGGTTCATGCCGTCGCGAAGTGGGGTCACGAGCGCGATATCGGCTTTTGCATAGAGTGCGACAAGTTCCTCAAAGCCAAGATTTTGGAATTGATACGAGATCGGTGTCCAGTCGCCCGTGCTATATATGCCATTGATGCGGCTGACGGCGATTTCGATTTCATCACGAAGGTTTTTGTATGTTTCTACTTCAGTTCGAGAAGGCGTCGCCACCATAACGAGTGTTACCTTTTTGTGATGATGGGGATTGCTTGAGAGGAAATCCTCATATGCCATCAGGCGCTTCATAATGCCTTTTGAATAGTCGAGTCGGTCGACGGACACGATGACCTTTTTGCCGGCATAGTGTTCGTCAAGCCTCGCCAGCTCCGCTTTTGTGTCAGGGTGTGCCAGCTGTCTGCGCCATTGGGCGTAGTCTATGCCAATCGGGAATGCGTCAACTTTTACCCGTCGACCCTGATACTCTATTATGCCTTGTTCGCTGGTTGTGCCAAGGAGGTGATTGACACTTGAGCTAAAGTGTCGAGCGTAATCGTAGATGTGAAATCCTACAAGATCTGCGCCCATGAGCCCCTTGATAAGTTCTTTTCGCTCGGGCAGAAGTCGATAAATCTCATATGACGGGAACGGAATATGGTGGAAGTAGCCAATTTTTGCATCCGGAATAATGTGGCGGACCATCGCTGGGAGGAGCATGAGCTGGTAATCTTGTATCCAGACTGTGGCATCTGGGCTAGCCTGTTTGCGGACTGCGGCGCTAAACAGCTTGTTTACTTTTTGGTATGCGTGCCAGTAGTCTTTGTGAAACTGCGCGTACGAAGGAAAATAGTGGAAGAGCGGCCACAGTGTGTCGTTTGCATAGCCTTCATAAAATTCGGCAATTTGTTGACGCGATAAATGAACAGGAAAGCACCCTTGCTTTTTGAGTTCACGGGCAATTTCAACTTTTTCTTGACGAGTTAAATCATCAGAAGGAATGCCGGGCCAGCCGATCCAAATCCTATCGTCTGCTTCTAGACTCGACATAGCAGTAGTAAGCCCACCGGCACTGCGGTTGAACTGGAGTTTGCCTTTTTCGCGCGTGACGTTTACGGGCAGGCGATTGGATACGATAACAAGCGTGTGCATAGGTATCCTATTAGTATAGTACTTTACTGTTTGACATGTGTGAAAAATGTCACTAGTATCAAGATATGCGCAAAGTCTTTATGGCTAGTTTTACCGGATACAAAAAGCAATATCTCAAAAAAGATATCATCGCAGCACTTATCGTTACTGCGATTGCTATTCCTGAGTCGCTCGGCTTCGCCGCGCTTATTGGATTACCGCTCGAGACGGGTCTCTACACGGCGATGTTGGCGCCGATCGTGTTTGCCCTTTTCGCAAATACGAAAAGACTTATTGTTGGTGCGGATTCCGCGACCGCTTCTCTCGTTGCGGCTGGTGCTGTAGCGGTCGCTGCTGTCGGCACGGCCCAATACGTCGGTGCGGTTCTGGTGCTCGGGCTCATGGTTGGGTTCTTGCTCATATTGATGGCTCTGCTAAAATTAGGGTTCTTGGCAAACTTGGTCTCGCGGCCTGTATTGATTGGATTTTTCGCTGGAGTTGGCGTGCAATTGATGCTGATCAACATCCCGAAATTATTGGGAGTTCCGTTCGAAGGTTCGGCTATTGACGCTGTCGCTCATATGTATCAAAACTTCGAATTTGTTAACTGGATGACAGTCACTGTGTCGATACTGACACTCGGAGTCATCGCGCTAAGCCGACGCACAAAATATCCAGGCGCTCTGATAGCTCTTGTGCTCGCAACGCTATTTGCAGTTGCCTTCAGTGTCGATACATTTGGTGTCAAGCTAGTCGGTGCCCTGCCTGCAGGCCTCCCCACTATCGCGCTACCCTCTGATGTTTCGCTTGAGATGCTTGTCGCGTTGCTACCGGCAGCACTTTCTATAGCACTTGTCATCATCGCCCAGAGTACTGCCGTAATCCGCAGCACGTCAAATGAGCATGATGAAAAAATACATTTCAACCACGATATATATAGCCTCGGATTTGCGAACATTACATCTTCACTTAGCGGTGGCTTTGCAGTCAATGGCAGTCCGCCGCGGAGCGTTGCAGCCGATATCGCTGGTGGGCGAAGCCAGCTCGTCAACATATTCATGAGCCTATTCATCGCTCTTATTGTTATTTTCGCTACCGGGGTATTTGCCTATATGCCGGTGGCTGCGCTCTCGGCAGTAGTCTTTATGGTCGGCCTCCATCTGATACGTGCTAGAGAGCTGCAATATTTATGGCAATCGCACCGTATGGAATTTTACATCGCGATAATTTCACTCGTCGGCGTTGTCATATTTGGTGTGATGCAAGGTGTGCTCATAGCAGTAGTCGCATCTTTGATGGAGCGCCTCAGTCGTCAGTACCATCCAAATGACGAGGTGCTTCTGCGCGACGGTGAGTTATCCGAGTGGGCAGTCCAGAGGATTGGCAACCACGTACACCACAATCCTCGCCCGGACGGTGTGTTGATCTATAGCTTTGACGGGTCACTTTTCTTTGAAAATGTCGCCTATTTCGTTTCGCGTCTCAAGGCAGCTGTCAACAAGGCTAAGCAACCAGTCCATTACGTTATTGTCGACGCCGGCGCGATGGATAGCATCGACTATACAGCGGTCGAATCACTTAAGCAGCTCTACCGGCATCTCAGCACAGACAATATCATACTCGGCTTCGCACATGTTTCACCTAGCCTGTATGATCAGTTCGATCAGTTTGGTGTCATCGATCTTGTCGGTGAAGACAACATTTACCCCACCCTAAATTCTGTAATTATTTCTCGGCCCGATCGAAAGCAAACCGCTGCACGTTTGATAAAGTCATTGCACCTAGAGTCGGGTTCGTACGTTGTTATCGGTGGGGCTGTAATGGAGGCACTGAAACTCCGTGACACCAAGGATGTTGACATTGTGGTCAGCGATGACGTTTATAATCACTTTCGAGATGAGCTACATTGGAACGAGTATGTTCTTGATAATGGCAAAAAGATGCTTTCTCACGAAGGTTGCAATGTTATGCATTCCTGGATGGGAGTAAAATTAAAGCGCCTCCTACGCGACCCGATGACGATAGACGGCATCACGTACATGAACGTGCCAAAACTTATAGATGTTAAAAAACATTTCGGGCGGAAAAAAGATGTGACAGACATTGCAATGTTGCATCAGTATCTCAAGCGCAACAGAACCTAGCGATATGCAACGACGAGGCCACACATCGTAAGCCTCTCGGCGTTGTAAAAATCGGAGAGTGTCGGATGAATTTTCTTGTATGTGCCAGTGGCCACTGCGAAGACCTTGCCCTCTGCCCTACCGAGACGTCTCGAGGTGAGTATAATTGACTCTCGTTCTCCCGCGGTGAGATCGCAGTATCGTGCAACATGCTCGGGCTTTCCGACCACAGTGTAGTCGTAGTGCGTGCCCTTATGCCAGCAGGCACCGTAAAGCTCAGATTCGTCGCCGTTATACTTCGCCGCAGGGTGGAGGTCGTGGAAGTCTAGATTGTGATCCAGAAACGATGTAGCTACATCGTCAACCGAGTTTTGCACCGAAAGCGTGTGGGCGATAGACCGAGCTAAATCAGTCGTGTCATTGTCAAAGTGCCATGACCTCGTGTGATGTGATCCGGTAGCTTGCATGCTTGTAGTATATCAAACCGCTCAAGCTCTATGGACAGAATTGCGATTCGTGCGGTAAACTTACGATATGGTAACAAAGCAAACAAAGAAAATGAAGACAACCTCAGCTCCGCGCAAGCGAGCACAGCCTCGCGCGAAGAAGTCAGCTCCAGCAACGGTTGACTATTACCCAAATCGTATGACGGTTGCAGTATCGGTACTCGCTGGTACGGTCATAGTATTATTTGCGCTGATCGCTGTTCTTGGTCTCTAGGCTATGCAACTGCAATAGAGCTGTTATAATCAAGGTATTATGAAGGTACGAATCGAAATTGACACGAAAACGTTTGTACGTTTCTGGCTCGTAGTAATTAGTTTTGCTGCAGTAATACTATTTGTTTATTACGCACGGACGGCACTCACTATCATCGGAACGGCCGTGTTCCTCGCGCTCGCGCTCAACGTGCCTGTTACGATTTTGGCGCGAAGACTACCCGGTGGGAGTCGCACGCTGAGCACTGCGATATCGTTTATACTCATCATACTATTGCTTGCGATGATGGTATTTTTGGTTATTCCTGCGATCGCCGAACAGACAGTAAAATTTATAGAATCGTTGCCACAACTTTTGCAGTCATTGTCGTCGCAGTGGAGCGGTTTGGGAGTGCTGGTAGAAAAATACAATATTCAACCACAAGTTGATCAAGCGGTATTATCGATACAGCAAAATGCAACGGGAGCAGTCGCTTCGTTTGGTGGAAACTTCCTCAATGTGCTCGGCTCTGCGTTCTCAGTATTCGCAGCTTCACTTCTCACTCTAGTGCTCACGTTCTTGATGCTTGTCGAGGGCCCGACTTGGATGAAACGAGTTTGGGGTTTATACAGCGACAAAGTACGTATGGAGCACCATCGTCACGTCCTTCACCGCATGCACCAGGTAGTGTCTGGTTATGTCACAGGTCAGTTAACGGTCTCGGGGATCGGCTCGCTGTGCGCAGGTGCAACGGTATTCATACTGAGTATGTTCATCGACGAAGTGCCGGCAAATCTCGCGCTGCCAACAATTGCAATTGCATTTGTATTCTCCCTTATCCCGATGTTCGGCGCGACGATAGCAGGCGTAATTATCTCGCTGCTGCTGGCTCTTAACAGCGTCCCTGCAGGCATCATCTTTGCTATTTACTTCATGGTGTATCAGCAGATTGAAAATAACTTTATCTCGCCTACTATTCAGTCGAGACGGATTGAATTGTCTCCGCTTGCGGTACTTAGCGCTGTCACAATCGGACTGTATGTTTTTGGTATCGCTGGAGGTATCATCTCTATCCCAATTGCTGGATGCATCAAAGTCTTAGTAGAAGAATACCTCGCGCGCAAGCGGCACAAGCATGATGAGGAGCAAAAGCCCCTCGCAAAGTTAGTCAGAAAACTACAAGGCGAAGAATCAAGCTAGCTGAGATATGTCCAGATCGAACCAGATGAGGTGTCGCGAAGCGCGATGCCTTTTTTGATTAGCTGATCTCTCAGAGCGTCAGATGATGACCAATCTTTGTTCTCTCGAGCTCGGGTCCGCTCAAGGATGATCCGTTTTGTGTCGTCATCTATGTCGGGTGTTGATTCGACCAACTGCAAGCCGAGCATGTCGTCGATAGCGTGAAGCAGCTCTTTAAGCCCATATTGGTGGACATGTTCGAGGTCTCGTCCATCAAGCCGACCGAATGCTTCGTCGACGATACGAAGCGCCTCGGGGGTGTTGAGATTGTCTTGTAGCGCTTCTCGAATAGCTCCGCTTGTGGCGAGTAGCGAGATGTAATTTTGGTCGTCATTTTTGACAGTATCGTCTTTTAGTCTATCGTGGATTTGGTGGCGCAAGACGGCATAATCACGCCAGTTCCTGAGCCGATTTCTTGCTGCGTCGAGGTTTTCGAAAGTAAAGTTCCCCTCGTTTTCGAAGTGGCCCTGTAAAACGAACATGCGCAGATCCATCGGGCTGTAGCCCTTTTCTTCTAGTTGTTGGATTGTGTAAGTATTGCCTAAAGATTTGCTGATTTTGGTGCCATCGATCTTAAGGTGATTATTGTGAAGCCAATAGTTTGCAAACTTTTCGCCGGTAGCTGCTTCACTTTGGGCTATTTCGTTTGTGTGGTGTACTGGAATATGATCAATTCCTCCAGTGTGGATATCAATATTGTTACTGAGCGTCTGCATGGCGATGGCAGAACATTCTAAGTGCCAACCCGGAAAGCCCATGACAACCATCTCGCCGGGTAGTTCGAGTAGGTCGCTTGGTGTAGCCCATTCCATATCTCTCTTTTGTCCTTCTGGGGTAAATTTCCATATCGCAAAGTCCCAAGGCTGTTTCTTTTCAACGTTAGCTTCGACACGCGCGCCCGCTTTTTGTGCATCGAGGTCAAGCCGAGCAAAATCTGCATATGTTGGAAATTTTGAAGTATCAAAGTAGATCCCATCACGAGTTTGGTACGTATATCCACGTTTCTTCAGTGTTCGGATTAAAGCCAACTGCTCGTCTATCATATCAGTCGCCTTGACGATATTATCTGGGGGAATCATTCCTAGCTTTTCCATTCCTAGTATAAAATCTTCTGCATAAAATTCAGCGATATCCCAAGCACTCTTGCCTTCGCGCGCTGCACCTTTTTCAAGTTTGTCCTCGCCCTCGTCGGCATCGCTGACGAGATGCCCAACGTCGGTAATATTCATTGTCCGCTCGACTCGGTAGCCGCTTGCAAGCAATGTTCTTACGAGTATGTCCCAGTATAAAAACGATGCCCAGTTCCCAACAGTTAGGTAGTCATAGACAGTTGGACCACAGGTATATAGTTTTACGACGTTGTCTTGCGCAGGTTTAAATTCTTCGACTGATCGAGTCAGTGTGTTATGCAGTTTGAGCGTCATAATCGTCGAGTGCCTTATGTGTCGCAGTGACTAGTTCTTGCATTATTTTATCGTAATTTTCATATACCTTGAAGCCGGCTGAATATCCGTGGCCACCACCTCCGAAATATCCAGCGATTGTCCCAGCGACGGGCTTATTGCAACGTAATTTGCCAGTTAGTTTGCCGTCTGGGTAAGTTTTTATCGCACAGGCGACCCGTACGCCTTCCACGAGGCGCATTTCGTCAAGAACGAGTACGCTAGGATTGTAACGATCGGAGTATTCCTGGATGTCTTCCCATGGGATATGTACTGTAGCAAGCTCTCCGTCGAGCGAGTATTGGATTCGCTTGATCAGGTCGCCTTTGTAGCTCAAGATGTCAGCCGGCTTTCGCATATAGTCGCGTCGCCGTTCTTCTATGGCTGATGGGCTTGCGCCGAGTTTTGCGAGATCCGCCGCGTGTTGGTATGTCTCGGCGGTGACGTTCTGTGTCGTGAGCCCCAGGCTATCTGAAAGCATAGAGATGAGCATATTCTCGGCAGCAACTGGCGTTATGTCCCATTCAGCTTCCGAAGCAATTTTATAAAGCAACTCGCCAGTAGAGACAACTGAGGAATCGATTACCGAAGTGTGCTCAAACGTAAACTCGTCCTCTGCATCACTATGGTGGTCGAGCACGAGCACGGGATGTGTTTCTAGTGAATGGCGTACGCCAGCGTAGCGCAAGGTTTTTACGAGCAAGGCTTCAGCGGTTGTATCTACGATGATAGCAAGATCAAAGTCACGCGGCCATTCATTTGTGACACGATCCCAGCCTGTAACATAGTGTAGGTATTTTGGGATATCGATTGCGCAGTAGAGTGCAACATTCTTCCCCAGCTCCCCCAAGAGCTCTTCGAGTGCAAGTGACGACCCCAAGGAGTCGCCATCTGGGTTTTCGGCTTGAATGACGACTACGTGATTAGCTGCGTCGATAAGTGACTGTGCTGAGCTTAACATTAGTCTTATTGTAGCACTTTACAGATGCTGTCGGTAGCGAAGATAACTGCAGGCTAAGCTAATAAACGTGAGTACGGTCGAGTAAAGTATATGTTGACTAGTATATCAACGTGCACTCAGAATCTTCGGTAGAACTACCCGCGAAAACATACTGCGTTCTATTGATATCGTAATCCCAGTAGCCGACCTTATTTCCTGTGCCTCCGCACTCGTAGAGCTCGACAATGGTCGTAGTAGAGTTGTCGTCTGCGCTTATAGCAACGCCGCTAGTCAGCGGCGACTGTGCGAGCTCCAGCCCCGACTCTGTCAGATCGGTAAGGCTTGACTCAGTAGAGCTTTCGTAATCAGTAACGGTTGTGGGATACTTATCCGTGAGTACAAAGTACGCTTCAGATTTTTTGACGACATTGAAAGCTATGCTTTTGTCCAAATTAGCCTTAGCGCGATCTTGTATCCCAGAGCTTGCTGTGAAAATGATTGTTAGTAATATAGGAGCAAGTATCAAGCTCAGCGCGAGAAAGACGCTGTTTAGGACGATTCCAACTGTCGCGATGGTGTTCTTGAATCCTGCATTTTTTGACTTATTGTGGGCAACAATCGAAAGGATAAGCCCAAGGAGCTGGAAGAAGAATGCGAGTACGATGCCAGCGATAGCGAGACCCCTGCCTGGGTCAGTTGCCGGTGGAACAATCGGAGCTTGCTGCACTGGTGGCATAACGACAGTTGGTGGAGTCGGTGGGGTAATTGGGGCTTGATAATTTTGATCTGGATTCATAATAGTTGTGCGATGCCCTCTCGGTGAAGAGATTAATTTGATGACGTAATTATAACATACGCCTTCCCTCGAGCGCGAGGCCGAGAGTGATCTGATCGGCATATTCAAGGTCGACCCCAACAGGAATCCCTCGAGCGAGTCGGGACACTTTGGTTTCGAGATGTGCATCCCGCATCTGGCGCTGGATAAATAGCGCAGTTGACTCACCTTCCACGCTCGCATTTGTTGCGATGATGACTTCTTCGACGTCGTCCTCTCGTATCCGCTTGATCAGTTCTGGGATATGTAATTGTTCCGGGCCCACTCCGTCGATTGGAGAAATAGCGCCACCAAGTACGTGGTATGTGCCCTTGTATTGCCCCGTACGCTCAAGCGCAACAACATCGAGGGGTTCTTCGACCACTGCTACGAGCTGCTTGTTGCGATCTTCAGAAGAGTACAATGGCGACATATTTTGATCTGGATCAATGAGTGCGAATGTCTTTGGGCAGACCTTTACCCCGTCATGAAGCATGCCGAGGACTGATGCGATGTCGCGAGAGACTTTTGGATCAGCGCGTAGCAAAAAGTACGCATACCGCTCTGCGGTGCGCGCGCCAACTCCTGGGAGCCGGCCGAGATCTTCGATGGCAGCGACAAGTGCCTTCGGAAGCAGTTCGGTCATCGGATAAAATTAAAGTCCGAGGTTTCCAAGGCCGCCCATGAGGGGCTTCATCTTTTCTGCTGCAACTTCTTGAGCCTTTGCCATACCGTCGCGGATAGCTATTTCTAGCCAGTGCTCGAGCTCCGCGATATCATCGAGATCAACTGCTGTCGGGTCGATTTTAATGCTTTTCACCTTGAGTTCGCCATTAATTTGCACGACGACTGCACCGTCGCCTGCTTCTACTTCGATGATTTCCTTTGCAAGATCTTTTTGCGCCTTGCGCAGGTCATTCAGCATCTTCATTTGATTGAAAGCCATTGTGATAATCCTCCTGATTTACTCTCTACAGTATACCTTACAGGAGCTGTTATTTGTAGACGTAGAATCTATCAGCATCTTCGGCGCGACTGTTTGTGATGATGCGATACGGATCGGTCGTGCGTGTAACACTCGGGTGCACCGCACGGGTGATGATAACCGTGCCGTCTTTATTCAAATCGTTTGTGGTGACAGTGAATCGTGTGTCGTATTTTGCAGCGGCTGCGTAAAAAGGTCGTTCCCCCTCCGCGACTATCAATTTTATTTTTGTCGCGTTTGCGTGGCTGCGTAGCTCGTTTTTCAGCAAGACAAGGTCTTTGGAGTAATTTCTCAGCACGGTGCCATTGTATTGGTAATTATTCATGTACCGCATCACTCCCGATACCATGATCCCAACAACTACAATAGTTAATGGCAAGAGGCCCACGACACGAGCGTAAGGATTGCGCGGAAATAGCTTGTACCAGTCAGCTATCAAGGTCGCGATGCCCAGCGCGATAAGCAGAGAGAATATGACGTAAAGCGCGTGTACATGTGACGGTATCATGACGATGAATGGTAGGAGCAACAGGCCCCATGCGAAGATTATATAACTACGGGCCGTATAATTCTGCGTTAATAGCTTGTACGTGCCGACTGCTATGAGTAGGAACGCGCCCAGAGAGTAAAATGGTCGCAGGTAATAACTCGAGCTTTCTACGGAAAATCCAAAAATATCTTGTATGACAGTCATGATGTTTTGCTTGAGCAGAATGTCTGTAGTCGGGATGCCAAGAATTATGAGCCCAACATTGCTGTCGATGGCCGAGGCATAGAGGAGCGGAGTGATCGCGGCAAGCCCGAGCACGATTGCGATACCAACCTTTGTCGGCTGCAGTCTCCGCACGACGTAGCGGATGTGAGGGTGGAATATCATCGTAGTTAGAATAGCGATCACGAGATACACGCCCAGCGGCGAGTACAGTAAGGTCGCCGTAAATACGCACACGAGCACCTTCCATAGCGTCCCAAAGATCTTTTGTCTGGTGACCATCGTTCCCGCTAGAAGTAGCCATACGGCCAAAAAAGTGTACATAATTGTCGGCGTACCGTCCTGTGACATAAATATAAACTGTGTAGATGTCGCAGCGAGCAGCGTTGCAAAGATTGCGACGTTACTTCGGAACCAAAGTTTCACTAAAAAGAAGAATCCTACGGCTGTGAGCATGCCAAGTATGAGTGACGGTAGCTTGATGGTTAGGGTCGAAAAGCCAAGCAAGTCAATCGTCATTCGTTGTAGTACATGGTATGGCAGATCAACAACCATAGCTGGCGTCATATATTGGTATGACAAGGAGACGCTCTTTACTGCTGCATCCATCTCGCCCTGTCGTAGCTCACCAGGCACAAAGAAAAAGGCAACCAATAGAACCGTCGCGATTGTCGCAATTAACAAACTGTAGCCGACGATGTATCGCCAACGATAGAAGAAATAATCAGTAACGTGCTCTCGCATAAACACTTACGATTATACTGTTAGTCGTGACGCTTGTCGATAGACATAAACCTGAGACGTTCTGGGTGGAAGTAGAGCTGGACTTTGCCAACTGGTCCGTTACGGTGCTTGGCAATGATAAGGTCGGTAATGTTCGCGACTTCTGGATTGTCAGGTTCGTAGTAGCCAGGACGATAGATAAATGTGACGATATCGGCATCTTGCTCGATAGACCCTGACTCGCGAAGGTCTGATAGTTGCGGAGTAGGGGGTGTGCGAGAGTCAACAGATCGAGAGAGCTGCGACAGTGCGATGAGTGGAACGTTTAGCTCGCGGGCGATAAGTTTGAGGCCACGCGAAATTTCTGAAACTTCCTGCACGCGGTTGCCATTATGGTTTCCCGACGATTGCATCAGCTGCAAGTAGTCTACGATGATGAGTCCGAGTGGCTGATCGTGTGCGGCCCGGCGGGCCTTAGTGCGCATCTCAAGTACGGTGAGGCCTGGCGTGTCATCAATAAATATCGGCGCTTCCGCCATCTCCCCCATCGCCTCAGAGATCTTTGCGAAATCATCGTCAGATAGGTTTCCGGTGCGGATGTTCCAGCTGTTAACACCACTGGCATCAGACAGCATGCGGTCGATGAGCTGTTCCTTGCTCATCTCGAGACTAAAAAACAGTACGGGAAGCTTTGCGATGGTCGCGACATTGTACGCGAGGTTGGTGACAAGTGTGGTTTTACCCATCGCTGGTCGAGCTGCGAGGATGATGAGGTCTGAACGCTGGAGGCCGGCGGTTTTGTCGTCGAGGTCGCGGTAACCAGTGCGAATACCGCGTAGCGCGCCCTTGTTGCGGTGGAGCTCTTCTATGCGATCAAAACTTTCCGTGAGGACACTTTCGATACTAACGAGATCTTGCTTAAGTGATTGGTCAGATACACTGAAGAGCTCTGCTTCGGCTTTTTCGAGCAGTTCTTGGGTTGTGGTTTCTTCGTCATAGCCTAGCTCGGTAATCTCAGCGCTGGCTTTGATGAGTCGTCTACGGACGGCTTTTTGGGCGACGATTTCTGCATAACTTGCGGCATGAGCGGCTGTCGGTACGTAATTGGTCAGTTCTGTTAGGTACGCTGAGCCGCCGATCATATCGAGCTGGTCTTTGCGCTTTAGTTCCTCGGTAAGTGTTAAGAGGTCGACTGGCTTGTGGCGCTCAAAGAGGCGCATCATCGCAGCGAAAACAACGCTGTGACGTTTGTCGTAGAAATCATGAGGTGTGACATGTTCGCTGATGTCTGCCAGGACTTCTTCGTCAATCAATACAGCACCGAGCAGACTCATTTCTGCATCGAGATTTTGTGGCGGTACTTTTCCTGCCGATACTTCTTTTTTAGCCATTGATATCTACCTCTTCTCCTCCGCCCATCATAGCAACAACAGCTGCCATTTGGCTATCCTCGGGAGCTTTTGCAGTCGGCAGGACTTCTATACTCACGTCCGGAATGCCCGATGCGGTCGATGCTGCAGCGGCAAGTGCTGGCAGTGATTTATCAAGCTGTTTCTTCGCAAAACCCTTTCCGGCGTGGATGAAGAGCGTGGTACCATCAAAATCATATCCGCACTTTGCGAGTACGCTATAGGCGCCCATGCTCGTCTCTTTGATTGACTCGATGAACTTTATCCATGGGAATTCAACAGCATCTCCCGTAGGCTTTTTGGGCGTCGCAGTTTTTGGGGTCGGAGCTGGCTTAGCGGCTTTCTCGGCAGGTTTTTTATCTACGACGGGCTTCGCCGGTTTTGCTGCTATAGATTTCGGTAGTTTTGATTCGAGCTGAGGGATTATTTTCGGAGTCGCGTGGGCCGGAGCGGGTTGGCGGTCAGCACAAAGTGCCGCGAGCAGCTTGACGTCTGGCCAATGCGATTTGCCGGCATCGACGAGCCGATCAAGCAGAGGCAGCAAATCAGGCTCCTCAACGATGCGATGTTTTCCTTCGAGAATGAGCTGCGCAATCAAGGTACTGGCTGGAGTGCCGGCCTGTTCGAGCGCATTGACATAGGTGACGATCTCAGCGATTGAACCCGTCCGGTAGAGGTTGAGTAGATCTACGACTTGGTCACCTGCGACGAGTCCGAGTAGTGACTCAACATGCGCCCTGGTGATGCTGCCATCAGCACTGTGCTTGACTTGGTCGAGTATGCTGATGCTGTCACGGAAGCTGCCGTTGCCATGACGAGCGATGATTTCGAGTGCGGCATCATCGATTATGATCTTTTCGCTATCGGCGATGTGTCGCAAGTGGCCAGATAGCTGAGCGGTGCTGACCGGGTGGAGATTGAACCGTTGTACGCGGCTGAGGATAGTGGCGGGTAGCTTTTCGACATCAGTTGTCGCAAGTATGAAGACAACGTGCTCAGGCGGCTCCTCAAGCGTTTTGAGGAGCGCATTAAACGCTGACTTGGATAGCATGTGGACCTCGTCGATGATATATATCTTTTTTCGAGCCGACGTCGGCGCGATGCGGGCTTTTTCGCGAAGGTCGCGAACGTCCTCGACACTATTGTTGCTGGCGGCGTCGATCTCGATAATGTCGAGGCTGCTACCAGAGTCTTCATAAGCGATCTGGTTTATTTCGGCGGCGAGAATTCGGGCGATGGAAGTCTTGCCAGTACCTCTTATGCCCGTAAGCAGATAGGCGTGGCCGATAGAATCCTTTGCGAGTGCACGTTTCAAAATCGAAACGACATGGTCCTGCCCGACTATTTCATCGAGTGACCGTGAACGATATTTCCGGTAAAGCACCTTCCCCATTGAGTACTATTGTACAGAATAAAATAGATCATGTCTGTTGTGATTTGTGTTAGGACGCCCGTGCAGTTAGTGCCTGCTGCAATAAACGTGACGCCTCGACATGTTTGTCGAAACATTCATGGCAGAAAACATCGTATTCCATGTCAGCGCTTGACCCGTCGATAAGATTGACTGGGCCATCTGAGTTGATATCGAAGACACCATCAATCCAGCGACCATTGAAAACTGCTTGCTCGCCACAGCGGCAGGGATTTGGTAGTGTTAGTTCGATGCAGTGATGCGCGACTTCAAATAGTCGCTTAGAGCCAGGAAAGAGCTCTTTGTAGACATTAGTCCTGAGCCCACCTGCGAATACATCATAATCGTCATACACAGCGCCTTCAACAAGCTCGTCAGCCTGATCCGGAGTTAAAAACTGAGCTTCATCTACCACCAATGTACTGAGTTTAACCCCACGTTTGCCCATATGGGCGCGTACGGTCTCTCGTACGTTTGCCTCTGGCGACACAATCATATCTGCCTTATGGCCTGTGCCCATCCTCGAGATTATGTGATCATCACCTTTAGTGTCGATTCCGGGCTTTAGCGTGGCGACTTCGAGGCCTCTAGAGTGCATATTGTGAGATATTTGTGCCAGTAAGGTGCTTTTTCCAGCACCCATAACACCGTAATAGAATTTTACTTCACCCATAGCATCCCTCTCTGTTTTTTACAGTATAACGCGAAAACTACGACAATAAAGCCGTAGTTTTCACAATAGTCTTGCTTTTGCTTAGAGCGCCGCTTCGACAGCAGCCCAGGTTGCTTCTGGGTTGTCTTCTGGGATGATGATTGTCACCTGATCGCCGATGTTGATACGGAAATACGTGACACTCGCGAGCAAGATGCGGTATTCACGACCCTGCGTCTCGACGTAGTAAGCGCCGTCATGCTGAGTGAGTGTGCCGATGATTTGCCTACGAGGGATTGGACCAATCTGTTTGTAGATAAATCCACCATCATCTGCAATAGTGAGCTTCAAGATGTCGCCTTCGACGAGTTTTGACTTTGAAGCATAATTCGCAGGGACAGGATATGACTTGCCGTCTGGTCCGATCATGATTTGACCATCGAAGATTCCTTCGATGACTTTGCCACTCACTTCTTCGCGTGAGCTAGTTGGTGTTACGATACTTCCATCGTCACCGAGGATACTGAGGAGCAATTCTTTTGCAGCAGCGAGGCTTGTTTCGGCCTCCTGAATCAGCGACTTGAGCCGCTTTACTTGTTTTTCTGGTAATTCAGACATAATATCTCGCAGTCCTTGTCTGTTTTCGGTAATACTACCTACATATATAAAGGTCAAGCGAATTTATGTCAAGTTGAAATCAATTTTCCACAAAGATTTTAGGGGTCAATGCAAAAACGTTGTAAATATTGGTGTAACAAAAATACTCCCGGACTAGCCGAGAGTATCTTGCTTGACAATGTGGTCGTAAGTTTGTGAGTACTAAGCGAGTTCTGCAGTCGCGCCAGCTTCTTCGAGAGCTTTTTTGGCTGCTTCTGCGTCGTCTTTAGAGACTTTCTCTTTGATTGGGCTTGGAGCGTTGTCGACAAGAGCCTTAGCTTCACCAAGACCAAGTCCTGTGAGTTCTTTGACTGCTTTGATGACTGCAACTTTTTGTGAGCCAGCTTCTTTGAGAGTGACTGTGAACTCAGTTTTTTCGTCAGCGGCGTCAGCTGCAGGGCCAGCAGCAGGACCGGCGACAGCAACAGCTGCTGCAGCTGGCTCGATACCGTATTCGTCTTTGAGGACGTTTTTAAGTTCGTTTACTTCAAGTACTGTGAGCTTTGTTAGCTCTTCAGCAAGTTTCTTTACATCTGCCATGATTGGAGATCCTTTCAAATACTAGTGATAGTTATAGTGTGCGTAAAATTACGCGGTAGCTTTGGCTTCGACGCCGTCGAGGAGCGCGTGGAGGTTTCCAGAGAGCGCATTCGTGACATCGTGAACTGGTGAGAGCAACTGTGCGATAGTCTGTGCGATAAGCTCGTTCTTCGTAGGAAGACTGGCTAGTGCGATGACGTCCGCTGCGCTGATCGAGAGGCCTTCGCCGCTAAATCCACCGGCGAGCTCGAGTGCTGGGTGAGTTTTTGCAAACTCGTTCAGTACTTTCGCTGGCATGACTTCGTCTTCGAGGCTCATCGCGTAGATGATCTGCCCTACGAGTGCCGAAGTATCAGTGTCTTTATAGGTTTTGCTTTCTACCATCGCGACACGCACCAAGCGGTTTTTGACCACACGGATTGTGACGTTTGCTTCACGCGCTTTTGCGCGGAGATCCTGGAGATCAGCAACGCTGAGTCCTTGATACTTCGCAAAAGCTGTTCCCTTTGCTCCAGCAAAGAGTTCAGAAAGTTCACTCACCAAAGCTTGTTTTTTATCTTTGGAAATTGCCATTAGATAAAAAATCCTTTCGTTTGCTTTGATATTTTGGCTCATTTTATTGAGC
>Ga0073899_10001636_pt1 | contig 20428 bp, 17 predicted proteins | sample KloWWTmetaKNB5Ph_FD_88975 | JGI IMG/M metagenome (GOLD analysis project Ga0073899, IMG submission 88975) | Active sludge microbial communities from Klosterneuburg, Austria, studying microevolution and ecology of nitrifiers - Klosterneuburg... | ecosystem: Engineered > WWTP > Aerobic digester >... | reverse complement strand
GGCGGCGTGGGCAGTCTCCTGCAGTCTCGGGGGACCGTCACGCGCCATGGACGGCGCGTGCGAGCCTACAGGGACGTATTTACGGCGTGTCCCCCGAGACTGCAGGAGACTGCCCACGCCGCCGCGCAACCTGGCTGTCACACACCGCGAGTCAATGCGCGCTAGGAGCGCACCATCCGATTGTCGACGAGCTGCGCGACCACGCCAGGATCCGCCAGCGTCGAAATGTCGCCGAGCGCCTCGTGCTCGTTGGCCGCGATCTTGCGCAGGATGCGCCGCATGATCTTGCCGGAGCGCGTCTTCGGCAGCCCCGGCGCCCACTGGATGTGATCCGGTGTCGCGATCGGGCCGATCTCCCGCCGGACCCATTCGCGCAGTTCCTTGCGCAGTTCCTCCGTGGGCTCGGCGTCGTGCACGAGCGTGACGTAGGCGTAGATGCCCTGCCCCTTGATGTCGTGCGGGCAGCCGACGACGGCCGCTTCGGCAACCCTGGCGTGCGCCACCAGCGCGCTCTCGATCTCAGCCGTGCCGAGGCGGTGGCCCGCGACGTTCAGCACGTCGTCGACGCGGCCCGTGATCCAGTAGTAGCCATCGGCATCGCGCCTGGCCCCGTCGCCGGTGAAGTAACGACCCGGAAAGCTGCGGAAATACGTGTCGATGTAGCGCTGGTGATCGCCGAATACCGTGCGCATCTGGCCGGGCCAGCTGTCGTTCAACACCAGGTTGCCTTCGTTGGCGCCCTCGAGCGACTGGCCGTCGTTGTCGACCAGCCCCGGTTTCACGCCGAAGAACGGCCTGGTCGCCGAGCCCGGCTTCTGGTCGATTGCGCCCGGCAGCGGGCTGATCAGGATGCCGCCGGTCTCGGTCTGCCACCACGTGTCGACGATCGGGCAGCGGCCGTCGCCGACCACGCGGTGGTACCACTCCCATGCTTCCGGATTGATCGGCTCGCCGACGGTCCCGAGCAGGCGCAGCGTGGAACGCGCATGCTTTTTCACGGGACCGTCGCCTTCGCGCATCAACGCGCGCAGTGCCGTGGGCGCGGTGTAAAAGATCGTGACTTTGTGCTTGTCGCAGACCTGCCAGAAGCGATCCGGGCCCGGGTAGCTCGGCACGCCCTCGAAAATCAGCGACGTTGCGCCGTTGGCGAGCGGCCCGTACACGACGTAGCTGTGGCCCGTGACCCAGCCGACATCCGCCGTGCACCAGTACACGTCGTCCTCGCGCAGGTCGAAGACGGCCTCATGCGTCAGCGCGGCATAGACGAGGTACCCGCCGCTCGTGTGCAGCACGCCCTTCGGCTTGCCGGTGGAGCCAGACGTATACAGGATGAACAGCGGGTCCTCGGCGTCAACCGCGACCGGCTCGCATTCATCGGCCTGCGCATCGGCCAGCTGGTCGTACCACTGGTCGCGGTGGTACATCGCGACCGCCGCACCCGTGCGCTTGACGACCAGCACGTGCCTGACGGTCTCGGTGCCGGGCGCCGACAGCGCCTGGTCCACGTTGGCCTTGAGGGGCACCGACTTGCCGCCGCGCACGCCTTCGTCCGCCGTGATCACGACGGTCGAAGCGCAATCGGCGATGCGACCCGCGAGCGAATCCGGCGAGAAGCCGCCGAAAACCACCGAATGCACCGCGCCGATGCGTGCGCACGCGAGCATCGCAACGGCGGCCTCGGGAATCATCGGCAGGTAGATGGTGACTCGATCGCCTTTCTGCACGCCCAGGCTTTTCAGCGCGTTGGCGAGCCTGCAGACGCGGTGATAGAGCTCACGGTAAGTGACGTGCTGCGAGACCTCGGGGTCGTCGCCTTCGTAGATGAACGCTGTCTTGTCGCCGCGCGCTGCCAGGTGACGATCGAGGCAGTTGTACGAAACGTTGAGCTTGCCGTCGTAGTACCAGCGGATGTGGAAGTCGTGCGCGTCGAAGCTGACGTCCTTCACCTTCGTGTACGGCTGCACCCAGTCGATGCGCTGGCCCATGCGGCCCCAGAAGCCTTCAGGGTCGCGGATCGATTCGGCGTAGGCCTGCTCGTAGTCTTGCTTGCGGTAGCGCGCCCTGACCGCAAACGTCGCCGGCACTTCGTACAGCTGCTTGTGCATCGTCAGACTCCCCTGCGCCCGGGCTGCGGCCGGGAGGCTTTCACTGTCAGTCGAGTGCGGCGCGCACGCGTGCAGCGTGCTCCGCCAGTATTCCGTGATCCGCCATGTCGCGCGCGTGCAGGCGCAGATCGAATCCCTCGCGGCGCGGAACGACGTGGAAGTGAATATGCAACACGGACTGTCCAGCCGCGCTGCCGTTCAACTGCGCGATCAGGATGCCGGGCGCGTCGAACGCTTTCCTGACCGCCCTGGCGACCCGCTGTGTCGTCATGATCGTCGCCGCGAGCGCGTCCGACGGCAGGTCGAAGATGTTCTCTGCCGGCGCTTTTGGAATCACCAGCGTGTGGCCGTCCGCCTGTGGCATCACGTCCATGAACGCGAGCGTGTGTTCGTCCTCGAAGACTTTGTGCGACGGGATCTCGCCGCGCAGGATGCGCGCGAAAATATTGTTGCTGTCGTAAGCCATGGTCTGTGGCACCCTGCTCCGCGGTCTGTCGTGGCCGAGTATAGCGGCGGTCCGGCGACGCCCCGACGCCATTCGACCAAAGGATGAGACCGGTCGTCTACTGCCCGAAAACCCACTGCACGAGCGCCGCCTGGATCGCCTCGCCGGGACCCTGCGCAGCCGTGGGGTGATTGAGGATGACGACGGTGACAAAAGTCCGTCCGCTTGCGGCATTGACGAAACCCGCGAGCGCCGAGACTTCCTCGAGCGAGCCGGTCTTCATGCGCAACCGGCCTTGCATCTCGGGCGCCTTGAACCGGCGCTTGAGGGTGCCGTCGGTGGCCGACAGCGGCAACGACGCGGCGAACTCGGGCATGTACTGGCTGCGGTAGGCGGCCAGCAGCACCTCGGCCATCGTCGCGACACTGATGCGTTCGTTGCGGGAAAGCCCCGAGCCGTTCTCGAGCACGAGTTCCGGCGCAGCGATGCCGTGCTGCGCCAGAAAGGCCACGACCGCGTCGCGACCGGCGCTGGTCGTCGCCGGACGGCCCGGATTGCGCTCTGCACCCATGGTCAGGAACAGCGCGCGTGCCATCGAGTTGCTCGAGTACTTGTTGACCAGCCGGATCACCTCGGCGAGCGTCAGCGATTCGTGCGAGTAGAGCAGCTTTGCGTCAGCCTGGAGCGTGCCGAGGCGCATACCGCCGCCGATCGTCCCACCCGCTTGCAGCCAGAACGCGCGGAACAGGCCGTAGGCGAAATCGGGCGCCTTCATGACGGCACGCGGCACCGAGTACTGACCGCACCCCGCCGCGTACCGGCCCGAGAGTTCGATGCGATTGCCGGTCGTGCCTTCGGGCATTGCGACCACGATGCCGCCGGGACCACGCTTGCAGGCGCCCGGATCGAGGCGGACGTTGTTGTCGATCGCGAGGTTCGCGGGCCAGGGGCTGGCGCTGACTCGCACGGAACCGGTGGCCGTGTCCGGTACCGCGTTGATGGTGACCGTCTGGAAATTCACCAGCAATGCGTCGGGCAGCACGTTGTACGTGCGATAGGGAAGGTTGTCGAAAGCGCCGCGATCGTCGCCCATGGGCGCGAAGTAAGTGTTGTCGATGACGACGTCACCCGCGATGCGATTGATACCGGCCTGGCGCAGGCCACTCACGAACGCCCACCAGCGCTCCTGCGTCATGAACGGATCGCCGCCGCCCAGCAGCACGAGATTGCCTTCGAGCACCTGGTCGCGGATCGGGCCGGTGGCGTAGGCACGGGTCTGCCAGGTGTAGGCGGGCCCGAGCGTTTCGAGCGCCGAGTACGTCGTGACGACCTTCATCGTCGACGCCGGATTGCGCGGCACGGTCGAATTGAAGCTGATCAGGGGCTCATCGCGGCCGACCTCGCGCACGACCACGCTGAGACTGGTCCCCGGCACTTTCTGTCGCTTCATGGCCTGCTCGACTTCGGGCGGCAGGTAGTCGCGGTCGCGCGCACCTGCGGCTCCGGGCGCGTTGAGCAGCGCGGCGGAGAGCAGCAAGGGCAGCAGCAGGCGGGGCAGGATGGGACGCATCGAACTCGATTTCGCGGGTGTACGAATCATAAGCGATGCGGTGGCGGCGCGCGGCGCCGCTGACGCATACTCGCTGCCCGTCGTACGCAGGAACAGCATGCGCAAGATCTGGAATACGGTGTTGAAGGGGATCGTGGCGATCCTGCCGATCGGACTCACCGTCTACTTCGTGTACTGGCTCGCGGTCATGGCCGAGAGGCTGTTCTCGCCGGTGATCAGGCTGCTGGTACCCGCACGCTACTACTGGCCGGGGCTGGGACTGTTGACCGGGCTCGTCCTGTTGTATTTCGTCGGCCTCGCCGTCAACGCCTGGTTCGTGCACCGCGCGCTGCGCATGTCGGACGCCTTGTTTGCGCGCATCCCGGTGGTCAAGACCATCTACCTCGCAATCCGCGACTTCATGCGGTTCTTCCCATCCTCGGGCCAGGCCAGCGACCTGCGGCGAGTAGTGCTGATCCAGTTCGGGCCCGGCAAGGTCATCGGCTTCGTCACGGCCGAGTCCGACGAGATGCTGCGCCGCTCGACGCCGGCCGGCGACGACATGGTCGCCGTCTACCTGCCCATGAGTTACATGGTGGGCGGTTACACGATCTTCCTGCCGCGTGACCTGGTCGAGACGACGTCGCTGTCGGTCGAGGAAGGCATGCGCATCGCGCTGATGGGGGGCGTGCGCAGCAACGCGCCGTCCACGCAGCGGGAATCATCGCCGGGGGGTGCCTGAGTGCGGGCCGTCGTCATTCCGGTCACGCCGTTCGCCCAGAACTGCTCGCTGGTCTGGTGCCCGCGCACGATGGAAGGCGCAGTCATCGATCCCGGCGGTGATCTCGAAAAGGTGCTCGCCGAGACCCGCAAGCATGGCGTGAAACTCACGCAGATCCTGCTGACGCACGCCCACATCGACCATGCCGGTGGCACCGCCAGGCTCGCGCGCGATCTGAACCTGCGGATCGTCGGCCCGCATCCGGGCGATCAGTTCTGGATCGATGGCATCGCCGAGCAGGGTCGCATGTTCGGCTTCGGGCAATGCGAAAGCTTCGTCCCCGACCAGTGGCTCGACCAGGGCGACAAGGTGCGGGTCGGCGACGTCGAATTCGACGTGCAGCATTGCCCGGGGCACACGCCTGGCCACGTCACGTTCCACTGCGCCGCCGACAAGATTGCATTCGTCGGTGACGTGCTGTTCGCCGGATCGATCGGCCGCACCGATTTTCCGGGCGGCGACTACGACACGCTGATCCGCTCGATTCGCGAAAAGCTGTTTCCGCTCGGCGACGACGTACGCTTCGTGCCGGGGCACGGGCCGATGTCGACGTTCGGGGACGAACGGCGGACGAATCCGTTCGCAGGCGATGCAGTCGTGGCGCCCAGGCGCGGCTGAGCCGCGCTCCGCACGGTCAGCCGGTCTTGTCGGACTTGCGGCGCCCGCGGCCGACCTCGGCACGCTTGTCGACCTCGATCCAACCGTCGATGGCTACGCCCATGTCGCGCGCGCGGCGGGGTCCGGCACGCCGGTCGTCATGGTGCTGGTAGAGGCACGTGCAGTTCTCGCACGTGCATTTCCTGAGTGGCAGGGACGGAGCTTCGCGCGACAGGAACCGCTGGCCCTGCAGCGCCCGCGCCTCATGGCAGCATCGACTGCCGGGCTGGATGCTCACGGCATGAACCGACTGCGTCATCTTCTTCGCCACGGGTTTGGATGCCTTGTCGGCGGTGACAGGCTCGCCTCGCGAAAACATGCCCTTGGCACGGTCGAATAAGGAGGTAGGCACGCCAGTTCCTTGCAATCCTGAGGGAACACTAGCCACACCGACACTGCGTCCGCCGTGACCCAGGTCGCAGAATCGCACTTGCCCGCCCCGAATGGGAAGCCGACACTTTCCGCCTGACTGGAAGAGACCCCCGCATGCCACCGACCCTGGAAACCCGCCGGCCTCGCGTGCCGCTTCTCGCCGAACTGCCGTTCCATTCGATTTACCGGCACGGCTTCGTGCGGGTGGCAGTCGCCACGCCGTGCGTGGAAGTGGCTTCGCCGGCTGCGAACGTCGTCGAAATGCTGCGTATTGCAAGTGACGCGGCGTCACATCAGGCGGTCCTGGTGGTATTTCCAGAACTGGGCATTACCGCGTACTCGAACGAGGACCTGTTCCAGCAGGATGCCCTGCTCGACGGCTCGGTGCAGGCCCTGGACACGCTCATCGAGGCCAGCAAGGAAATCGCCATCACTTTCGCGGTGGGCATGCCGCTGCGGGTGGATGACAGGCTGTTCAACTGCGCCGTGCTCCTGCGCCGCGGGGAACTGCTGGGCGCCGTGCCCAAGACCTACCTGCCCAACTATCGCGAGTTCTACGAGCAACGGCAGTTTGCGCCGGCGGCCCAGGCCCTTGCCACGTCGATCCGCCTGCTCGGGCAGACGATACCTTTCGGCAGCCGCCTCCTGTTCGAGGCGAAGAACGTGCCCGGCTTCGTGCTGGGCCTCGAAATCTGCGAGGACGTCTGGGCGCCGTTGCCGCCGAGCACCTATGCCGCGCTGGCAGGGGCGACGGTGATCGCCAACCTGTCGGCGAGCGACGTCACGGTGGGCAAGGCCGATTACCGCCGGTTGCTCTGCGCTTCGCAGTCGGCCAAGTGCGTCGCGGGCTATCTCTACTCGGCGGCAGGTCCCGGCGAATCGACGACGGATCTGGCCTGGGACGGCCACGCCCTCGTCTACGAGAACGGCGTGCGACTGGCCGAGTCGATGCGCTTTCCGTTGCAGGGCGGCTTCATCACGGCAGACCTCGATCTGGACCACCTGCGCCAGGAGCGCATGCGGTGGACGACCTTTGGCGACTGCGTGCAGGCCAACCACGGGCAACTCGAAGGCTACCGACGCATCGAGATCGAACTCGACGTGCCGGCGGGCCAGGTGCGGCTCGAACGCCGCATCGAGCGGTTTCCGTACGTGCCAGCCGACCCGGCGCGCCGCGACGAGCGCTGTGCCGAGGTCTACGACATCCAGGTCGAGGCACTGCGCAAACGGCTCGCGGCCACGGGACTGAAGCACGTCGTCATCGGCATTTCGGGCGGACTCGATTCGACACAGACCGCGCTGGTAGCAGTGCGCGCCTTCGATCGGCTTGGCCTGCCGCGCACCAGCATCCTCGGCTATACGCTGCCGGGATTCGCCACCAGCCGCCAGACGTTCGAGAATGCGCACGCGTTGATGCGGGCGCTCGGCATCACGGCAGGCGAGATCGACATCCGCCCGTCCGCCGAACTGATGCTGCAGCACATCGGTCATCCGGTCGCACAGGGCGTGCCCCTCCACGACATCACCTACGAGAACGTGCAGGCGGGTGAACGCGCCTCGCACCTGTTCCGGCTCGCCAACCGGCACAACGCGCTCGTGCTGGGCACCGGGGACCTGTCGGAACTGGCGCTCGGCTTCACCACCTACGGCGTGGGCGATCACATGTCGCACTACAACGTGAATGCGTCGGTGCCGAAAACGTTGATCCGGCACCTGATTCGCTGGCTGATCGGCGTACGGCAGTTCGATGCCGCGACGATCGACGTGCTGACACGCATCGTCGAGACGCCGATCTCGCCGGAGCTGGTGCCTGGCGCGGGCGACCAGCCGGAACAATCGTCGGAGGCCGTCGTCGGCCCGTACGAACTGCAGGACTTCCACCTCTATTACGTCAGTCGCTTCGGCTATCGGCCGAGCAAGGTCGCCTACCTCGCGCATTGCGCGTGGGGCGATGCCGGCACCGGCCTGTGGCCGGACACGGTGCCGCCCGGCGAGCGGCGTTCGTACGATGTCGCCGTGATCACCGAGTGGCTCGAGGTGTTCCTCAAACGGTTCTTCCAGGGCAGCCAGTTCAAACGCTCGGCCATGCCGAACGGTCCGAAAGTCGGCTCGGGCGGGTCTCTCTCGCCCCGCGGCGACTGGCGCGCCCCCAGCGATTCGCCCGCGACCGTGTGGCTCGATGAACTGCATGCGAACGTGCCGGCCGCGTTGCGGGCGAAGTCGCGTGGATCGCGACGGCGCTAGGGAAGCTCTGCGCAGGTCTGCATGAGGCGCGTTACTCCCGTGAAGGCGACCTGTGCAGAGCTTCCCTAGGCATCACCCGGCGCGAGAGCGCATTTGTACAGCCGCGTCGTAGGAATTGCTCCGGACAGAATGCGTATTCGTACGATTGGCGACGAACCTGCGCGGGCGACATAGTCAGCCGCGGCGCGCAATGCGCAGGGGACGGAATGCCGGCACCGAGCACAGAACCAGGCGGCGTGCGGCCTGCTTCAGCGGCGGGTCTCTATTACCCCAAGGATGCAGACGGTCTCCGCTGCGCCCTGCGGACGCTGCTCGACGGCGGCGACAATACGGCTGCCAGTGCCCGCCTGCCGAAAGCGCTCATCGTGCCGCACGCGGGTTACGCGTATTCCGGTACAGTCGCAGCCTCGGCGTTCCGGACGCTCGACCGCGTGGCAGCGGCCTCGATCCGTCACGTGGTGCTGCTGGGCCCGAGTCATCGAGTCAAGATACGAGGCCTCGCCCTGCCGTCGTGCGACCACTTCTCGACGCCGTTCGGCCAGGTGCGGGTCAACTATCAAGGCCGCCGGCGCCTGCGAGAACTCGGGCTCGCGGGCATTGCGGACGCGCCGCATGCGCTCGAGCATTCGCTCGAAGTGCAGGTGCCCTTCCTGCAGTCCGTGCTCACCGACTTCGACCTGCTGCCGATCGCGGTGGGGCTCGCCCCGCCCGAGCAGGTGGGGCGTGCGCTCGAGGCGGTCTGGGGCGGCCCGGAGACGCTGATCGTGATCAGTTCGGACTTGAGCCACCACCACACCCGCATCGAGGCGCGGGCGCTCGACCAGCAGACCGCCAGGTGCATCGTCGAGCGTCACAGCGACCTGTCGGAATCGCAGGCCTGCGGGGCCGACAGCATCAACGGGCTGCTGGAGGTCGCGCGGCATCGCGACCTCGAAGTGCGGTTGCTGGATCGCCGGACCTCGGGCGACACCGCCGGCGACAGCCAGCGCGTCGTAGGTTACGGCAGTTTCGCGCTCTACGCCCGCGATTGAAGCCGCGCCGCGCGCATGTCAGTCTGGCGTGGTGAGTGACCGCCCCCACACCGCGGTGCCCGGATCCAGTACGCGGCGCCAATGGCTCGTCGCGACAGCGTGGGCCGGGCTCGCCGTGACAGGCACGGCGTTCGCTCAACCCGTCACGCCTGCGCCTGAGGACGCCGTTGCAGGGCCGCCGGGCGACGCCGCCGGTAGCCCGGTGGCCACCAGCGCGACCGACGCCTACACGAGCTTCCGCACCGAGTTCGACGCGGGACGGTATGCGGAAGCCGTGCCGCATGCCGCGCGCGTGCTCGAGCTCGCCAAGGCGCAAGCCGCCACGCCAACGGCCGAAGAGGTGCAGGTTGCGCTGATGAACCTCGGCATGGTGCAGAACCTGTCCGGTGACTACGTCGGTGCCGAGTCCACCTACCTGCAGGTGGTCCAGCTCATTGAGAGTTCGGGCCGCCCCCTGCAGGATCGGCTCGCGCGGGCTCATGCCGGCCTCGCGTCCGCCTATCACGACGGCAAGCGGCATGACCTCGCGGTGAAGAGCTTCGACCAGGCGATCGCCCTCAAGCGCCGGCACGAAGGGCTGCTCACGGCGCAACAGGTGCCGTTGATCGAGAAGTACATCGATTCCCTGACCGAGCTCGGCCGGTACCCGGAGGCGTTGAAGGCGCAGAGATACCTGCTGCGGATCGCGACGCGCCAGCATGGCACGGACAGCCCGCAGCTCGCCCCGACCCTGGAGGAGATCGGGCGCTGGTACGCGAGCATCGGAGCGTACGACCAGTCGCGACGTACGCTGCGACAGGCGATCGAGATCGTGGAGGCCGCCGCAGGGCCGGACTCACCGCTCCTCGTGGGGCCATTGCTGGCGATCGCCGCCTGCAATCGCAGCCAACTGCTCGATCCGGCAGCACAGCCGCTGGCATCTCCCGACGAACAGCGCCAGGCGCTCTTTCATGATCCCACGGCGATGCTGGCGCCGACGCAGATGTCGCCCGCGTCGCTGGCGGGCGAAGGCGAACGGGCCCTGCTGCGAGCGGCGCAGATCGTCGACCAGGCCGCGGAGCCATCGCCCGTGGCGGTGCTGAACGTGCGGACCCAGGTCGGCGACTGGTATCAGGTGCGCAACCAGCCGGATCGCGCGCGCAGCCATTACCAGCAGGCGTGGCAGGCGGCGGCGCGAGTGACCGGGAAGCTGAATGGCAAGAGCTACACCGAGGCGATCTTCGGCCAGCCCGTCCTGCTGCACCTGTTGCGGCCCGACGACTGGAACCGGTACCCGAAGCGCCCGCCGACGGAGGTCGAGGTGCGCAACGTTGTCGTCGAGTTCACCGTCAACGCACAGGGCCGCATCGAGGCACCGCAGGTGATTGACGACTCGGGCGACAAGAGGCGTGGGGAGAAGACTGCCGGGGCGCTGCAAAGCACGGCGCGCTATCGACCACGCCTCGAGAATGGCGAACCGGTCGCAACCCCGGGCGTGCGGTTCAGCCAGCCGTGGATCCTGCTGTTGCCGCCTCCGGCGACACCGGCAGAAGCCGGCAAGACCTAGCCTGGCCGGCCCTGCGGTCAACGCAGCGCGGTCACAGGCGCGGTGGCGGCGGCGGCAGCTCCACTTCCCGCGGCGTGCCGGGCTGCGCCGACGGCAGCAGTCCGCGCGCGATCGCCTGCTCGTGGAATTCGGCGGCAAGCTTGGCGCCCGCATCGCGCATCGCGAGCCGCGTGGCCGCGGCCAGCGCCTCGTCGCCCTTGCCCGGGAACTGGCTCGCCGGTTGTGACCCGTACCCCGTGAATGTCCAGCTTTCCGCCAGCTCGCCCTGCGGGGAGTAGAGCCGGATCGTGTAACGCAGGCTCGCCGCATACGTCGACGTGCCGGAGTCGGCCGGTGTCACGAACGCGTAGTCCTCGAGAACGGGCTCCAGCACACCGCGGATCTCCGCATCGGTCGCCGCTGCGTCCCGCGGTGAAGCGACGGGCACCACGCGATTGAACATCGCGTTCAGGATCCGCATGAACCCTGCGGCCTGCGCCTTGCCGAGGCCGATGCTGTATTCGCCGCCACCACCCTCGCGCTTTTCCTCGTACACCTTCGCAGTGAACTAGAGCGGCATGTGCACGCCAATCACGACCGGAATCCTCTCGATCAGGGGCTGCGGGATGTCGGACTGGGTTTCGAACTTCGTGGGCGCACAGGCAGCGAGCAGCGCCACGAGCAGCGCTGCGACCGGCATCCGCAGGGCGCGCGGTATGAACAGATCAGGCATGCACGCCAAGATACACCTCAGCGCCGGTAACTGGCAGGCTCGTTCAGCCCGACGAACGTGCCGTCGTTGCGCGTGCAGAGCTCCCGCATCAGTGTCGCGAAGCGCACGCTGGTGAACTGCGGCGCGTCCGGGCGCACCGGAAACGCGAGCGCATGGATGCGCACCCTGCGCTGCCCGGTCCGGTCCTCACGATTGATCTGGTCGACCGCCCGCACGACCGAGTCCACCGAGGTACCGGTGAACTCGTCGCCGAGCACGTACAGACTGATGCGCTTGCCCGAGCTGTAATACGTGCGGATCGCCTCGACGATGCCCTCGACCGGGCTCGAGTTGCTGAACGGGAACCAGTCGCGCAGCCGGTCCACCACCAGCTTGCGCTGCGCGGGCGTGTCGGGCAGCCAGCGGCCACGGTAGGACGGGAACATGTACGTGCCCTCGTCGCTCATGACCTGCCAGCCCTTCACCTGCGGGTAGGCGTCGAGCACTTCCTGCATCTTGCGCAACATCAGCGGCCAGGCGTAGTTGGCCATCGAACCCGAGGTGTCGATGATGAAGATGATGTACTCGCTGTCGACGGGCAGGCCGGCGACGGTATCCTGCGGCGCGCGCCGGTACTGCGCGCCGAGCACTTTCTTCATTTCCTCGGTGAGCTCCTGCTGTGCCGAGACCAGCTGCCCCTGCAGCTTGTTCGCCACCTCGGCGTCCTGGTCGCTCGCCTTGAACTGGCCCTTCACCTCGCTCAGGTCCCCGCGCAGGCGCGCAAGTCTCTGCTTCACTTCCGACAGCTGCTGCTCACGCTGCGTCAGGTCGCGATTGAGGATTTCGGTCTGGCCGCGAATGTCGTAGCGCTCCTCCTGCAGCTGCAGCAGGCGCCCCTCGAGATCGAGCCGTGACTTCTCGAGCGCCTTCGGCTCGCCGAACTTGCTCAGCATGAACAACAGGATGATGGCGCCGAACGCGCAGCAGATCGTGTCCAGGAACGACATGCTGAACACTTCGAAATCGCGCGCACGACGCCGGTTCATGGCCAGTCCCTGGCGGGTATCAGGAACGAGCCGTTGGTGCGACGGGCCAGCGTCCAGAACGCAGCAGGCGCCGCCGGGTCCCCTTCCATCGGCATCAGGATCACGTTCGCCGGCACGCGGTTGGGATACCTGGCCAGCGCGCGCTCGAACAACCTGAGGCGCCCGTCACCATCGATCGTCTTGCGGATGGCCGGCGGCGTGGCGCCCTGCGTCGGCAGACCGTCGGTGATGATGAAGACGTTGTCGGGCGCGGGATTCAGCGAGTTCAGCAGCGTGAACGCATTCTCGAGACTCGTGCCGTCCGCGGGCACCGTGCGGCGCAGGTTCACGACGACGTCGGTCAGCGCCTGCGCATCGCCGCCGTCGAGCCAGCGCCCGTTGCTGCCCGGCACCACCGGCCACGCTTTCACGTTGAACGCGAGCACCTGGAATTTCGACTTGGGCGGAATCTGCGTCATCAGCCAGTCGACGGTGGCCACGGTGCGCCGCCATTTTGCCGACATCAGCCGGCGCGTCTCCGACATGTTGCGCAGCCGGATCACGTTGACGACAGTTTCGTCCAGCATGCTCGCCGAAACGTCGACGAGGATGACGATCCGCTCGCCGCCGAGCTTGAGGCCGCTCAGGTACTGACGATCACCGGTGCCGACGAAGCCCTTCACCCGGTTACCCGGCTTGCCGGGCTCCGGCGTGCCGGCGGCGAGACGCCGCTTCTCCTCGTCGATCTGCTTCAAGTCGGCCTTCAGCTTCTCGATCGCCTCGCGGCGTGAGACCGTCGTCTTGTCCGCATCGGCGAGCTGCTCCCTGGTCTTTGCGGTTTCCTGCAGCACGCGGTCGGACAGCCCTTCGGCACGCGCGGCCTCGGTCGTCGTGGTCTTCAGGCTGTTGCGCAGCACGACGAGGTCGGCAAAACCCTGCAGCACCTCCTCCTCGAGCCTGTTCACTTCGGCGCGCAGTTCGGACGTCTCGTTCTTGAACGCCTTGTTGCCTGCCGCGTTCAGGATCATGTACAGCAGCACGATCGCGCCGAAGGCACAGCAGATCGTGTCCAGGAAGGACATGCTGAAGATGTCGAACTTTTTTCTACGCCGCGCCATGGTCCTGCAGCACGCGGATCAGTTCGAGCGCGACGCCCGGTGCGCCAAGTCGCAGCACGTCACCCACCTGCAGCGCGAGCCGGCCGCCGATGCGCTCGTCGTTGACGAACGTGCCATAGGTGCTGTGATCGACGACACAGGCCTGGCCGTCACGCAGTTCGAGCGTGCAGTGGGAACGGGACACGCCGGCGATGCCGGCGGGCAGGGTCAGGACCCGCGGCGCGGCACCCACCGACCAACCGAGCGACAGCGGCACCGCGCTGATCGGCCAGGCGCGCCCGCGGAACAGCACGTGCGTCGGAACTGCAGCGGCAGGGACCGCAAATGACGTCGGTTCGGCGGTATCCGTCGAGTCCTGGGCATCCGCCAGCGGCAATCGGTGCACCAGCGCGATCGCGTCCGCGGCACGGACGATGGCTACGGCTGCGCGCAATGCTCCGATGGCCGGCGCCCCCTGTGCCAGCTCGACGACGACGCAGTCCCGCAACGCGGCGAGCCGGCCGACCAGGCCGGGGATCGATGCAACACGCGGCGAAAAGCACAGATGCAGGGCTGCGCCAGGTGGACGCGCTGCCTGCACCAGCCGCAGGATGTCGTCACTCAGCCGTTCCACGGCCGCTTCGAGCTGCGCGCGCGTGAGTGAAATGCGGTGCGTCGTCGAGCCCAGCTCGATCTCGGCCGCGATCGCGTCGGCCGTGGCGAGCGCCTGCAGCCAGGGCGGCAGCAAGTCGTGCAGGCGTTGCTCGGACGCCGCCTGGTGCAACGGATCGAACCGCGTCTCGCGCACGAACGCCGTTGCGATGCTCTCGGCCATCACCTGCCGCAAGGCGAGCACGCCGGCGCCGGGCAGCAACTCGTAGCGCGTCCGCCGCAACGTGCCTTCGGCGCGTGACGCCTCGAGCAGCGTCGCCGACGCCTGATGCAGTTGCAGGTCGAGGTGCAGCAGGCAGGGCGCCGGCGCGACCGTGGCGACCGCGGCGAGTCCGGCATCCACGAGGCCACGCACCGACACGCCGCATTCGTTGGCGACGCCGACGAGCAGGCCAAGCTGCTCCCGCGTATAGCCGGGAGGCACCGCGAGCAGCAACTCGTCCGCACCGTGGCGTGCTTCCGCCGTGAGCAGGGCAGACAGGTGCGCGTGCGCAAGATCGGCTGCCGTTGCGATGCCGCGGGCGGACCACGGCAACGCGTCCAGGCTGAGCGCCTGCCAGAAACGGTTCTGCGCGTGCAGCGGCGCGATGCGGTAGCGTCGCACGGCGTCGCCACCCACGTGGACGCGACCCTCGTGCAGCACCGCGAGTCCCGGGCTTTCTTCGCCGACGAGCACGGGGTTGCCGTCGTCGCCCGTGCGCGCGAGCAGCAGTCCGGCGTCATTCAGTTCGACCGCAAGCAGGCTCATGGCGCGGCCGCTTATCTCACCATCATCTGGCGCACGACGTTTTCGTCGAGGAACGCCTCGGTGTCGAGCACCGCGCGCTCCTGGCGCAACTGGATCTGGTGCAGCATGAACATCACGAGAATGCTCAGGCCCAGCGCAACGAGCGTCGAATTGAAGGCGATGCCGAGGCCGGCGACCACGCCCGACACGTCGCCTTCGACCGCCTTGTGCGCCTGTTGCAGCGCTTCACCGATGCCGCGCACGGTGCCGATGAAGCCGATGGCGGGAATCGCCCACGCGACGTAGCGCACCATCGCGAGCTCCGCGTCGAGCCGGCCGAACTCGAGTTCGCAGGTGTCGTGGATTGCCGACGAAACGTCCTGGATGTTGCGCGTGGCGCCGAACCGGTGCAGGCCGCTCATCAGCGCGCGCGGCAGCAGCTCGCCGCGCATGTCGTCGGGCAGGGCCTCGACCTGCCGCGCGTAGTCGCGCGAATCCTCGGGCAGGATCTTCATGCCGTCCGGCAACCGCAGCAGGTCTGTTCCGAGCAGGCTCTGGCCACGCCGCAGCGAGAACCCCTTGTACCCCATGATCGCGACCGACCAGAGCGCGAGCATGAAACATACCTCCTGCTCGTAGTCCTTGATGATGATGTAGAAGTTGCGCGCCGGAGCGAAATTCGGGTCCTTGGCCATCTGCGCCGCGTCGCTGGCGGCCACCGCCGCTGCCTGCGGGCGCACGACGGTGGCATAGAAGCCCTGCACGATGATCACGATGACGATCAGCGAAAAGACCTCGAACATGAACTCGCTGGTCTTGAACTTCTTCATGGTGCGCTGGGGCCTGTAGGTCAGATGTCGACGGGAAAGGCGACGTCGAAGTCGGGACGGACTTTTTCGGTGGGCTCGAAATGTTGCGGCGAACCCTTCGCGGCAACGGGCTTGGCCGCCGGCGCTGCGTCACCCGCCTTGGCCGCTGCGGCCTCGTCGTCACCACCGGCTTGCGCGCCCGCAGCGGGTTCGGTGGCCGCCGGCTCCGCCGGCGCAGCTGTCGACGCCGGCAGGTTCTGCTGCGCGAACGCCAGGCCGGCGGCGAGGATCGTCAGGCCGATCAGCGGTGCCAGCGACACGGGAGTGGAGCGTCGTTCTCTTCTATTCGGCATAGCGTGCGATCCTGAAGCCGACGTCGTCACGCCGGCCGTTGCCTGAGTCCCGGTAGGCAGCCCGCAGCTCCGTCACGGTGGCGTGACGCCAGCTCGAGCCGCGGATGACGTGCATGTTGCCTGGCGCGGCGGACAGCGGATCGACGACCACCGTGCTGCTCGCAGGTTGCACCGCGTAGAGGTCCGTCGTCCATTCCGCGACGTTGCCGCCCAGGTCGTAGAACCCGAGCGGGTTCGGTGCGAACGAGCCGGTCGGTGCCGTGGCCGGGTAATCATCGTCGAGGTCTGCGAGGACCGTCTGCAGCAGCGGCTGCGCCCGGCGGTCGCCGAAGTTGCCCGCGCCCGCCGGCACCGGCAGCGCGTCACCCCATGGGTATTTCCGCAGTGAACCATCGCGATTCGCTCGTGCCGCCCATTCCCATTCGGCTTCGGTCGGCAGCCGGTAACCCATCGTGACGGGCTGCGTGGGCACCAGCTTGCCGCCCTGCGACTGGTAGGCCGGCGGCAGGCCGTCCTGCAGGCTCAACCAGTTGCAGTACTCGGCCGCATCCTGCCACGTCACGTTGACCACGGGCTGGTGTTCGAGCTCGAGCGTGTTCTGCCCGACGAAACCCGAACGGTGCTGGGTGCGGAACTGCTTGAATTCACCGTTGGTGACGGCGCGCGTCGCCAGGTAGAAGCGCCGCCTCAGCTCCACTGCGCGCTGCGATTCATTGGCGCGGCGACCGGATTCGCGGCGCGGGCTGCCCATCGTGAAGCTCGCGGGCCCGAGCAGCCGCAACTCGGCGCCGGACTTGGTGCGGGTCGTCGGCGTGAGCGCTTGCGACGACGCGGTCGCGCCTTCGCCGCTCGCGGCGCCTGCGACGGCTGCACCGCCTGCCGCTGCGGCAACCGTCGCCGGCGGCGCATCGGTCGCGCCCCGCCCGGCTTCGAGCCGCACGTTCAGCACCTGCGGCAGGCCGGGGCGCGGAGTGACTGCCGTTCGATAGGAGCGGAATCCTGCCAGGCGCACTTCAATGTCGGTGCGCGCGGCTGGCAGCTTGATGGTCTGCCCGGACCTGCCGACCGCGCGACCGTTGGCGAACACATCGGCGGACGCCGGCTCCGCCATTACGGTGATCTCGCCAAAGATCGGCTGCAGCGACAACTGCACTTCGCGACGCTCGCCCGCTGCCACCGTCAACTGCGTGGTCCCCGGTTCGTAGCCCTCGCGCGACGCCACCAGCGCCAGCGCGACGTCGGGCCGCACGTCGAGCGTGACCGGCGAACGGCCACGAAATGCACCACCCACACTGACGCTGGCGCCCGCCGGATCGGTGCGCACGACCAGCGTGCCGTCGGGCAGGCCGAGCCGCAGCGGGCCCAGCGTCTGCGGCTGGTTCGCGACCACCTGCACATCGGTCACCCAGGCCTTGAATCCGGCCTGGCGCAGTTCGATGCGATGCGTGCCGGCATCGAGCTCGAGTTGCGCGGGCGTCGCGCCCTGCGCAGCGCCGTCCACCAGCACCGTGGCGCCGGCAGGTTCGGTCAGCACCGTGACCGGAGCCCACGCGGCGACGAGTTCTGCCGTCAGCAGCTGCCGCTGCTCCATGCCATGGATGTCCACGGTCGCCCTGAACGGCAGGTGCCGCGGCGCAGTGACGAGCAACTCGTGACGGCCGGCCGGCAGCCGGATCTCGCCGGGCGCAAGGCCGGCGTCCCTGCCTGCGACGCTGATGCGGGCAGCGACCGGCGTCTGCACCTGCAGGATGCCCGGGAGCTTCGCCAGCCGGTAACGGAACGACTGGTTCTGCGCGTCGGTGACCTTGATCGGCGCGCGCAGGGATGCATAGCCCTTGCGCCGGATCTCGACGGTGTACTCGCCTGGACGCGCGAAGTGGTTGCCGCCCACTGGCAAGACGAGTCCGCCGTGCAAACGGATTGCGCTGTCCGCTGGCGCAACATCGATCTTCACGACGTGCCCGGTCGCGAAGAACCACATCGCCCACCCCAGCACCGTGAGGAGCAAGCCGCCGCCCACCCAGGGCCCGATGCGTCGATCGGACGCCGCTTGCGTTGCAGGCCGACGGAACGCAACGGCGTCGATGCGCTCGTCGCCGTCGTCACCACCGCCGCTGACGACGTCGACCAGCGGCGCTGCGGGAGGAACGGTCAGGTTGCCGCCGCTGCCATCCTCGACGTCGAGGATGCGCCGGCCATCGCGCGCACCGATGCGCAGTCGTCCACGCGCGACGTCGACGATGTCACCTTCATGCAGCCAGGTCGGACGCGACACGGGCGCGCCATTGCAGAGCGGGGGTTCGCGACCTGCCGCCGGCTGCAGGAACAGCTGGCCGTCGTGCAGCGCAAGCCAGGCGAGCGTATCCGCACCCGCTCCCGGCAGCACGATCGTGTGCCCGGGGCCGCCGACACTCACGGGAAAATCCGCAGCCGACAGCGCGCGCTCGCCCAGCGGATCGCGCAGGATCAGTTCGGTGGCACTCAAATCGGCTCCTCGCAGCGGACCACGAGCGTGGACGGCGGCGCACCCGGCAGCAGGTTCAGTTCCTTGCGCACGTCGCGATAACCCTGGCGTGTGCCCACCACGGTATAGCGGCCCGGCAGCAGCTCGAGGTCCCGGTGTTCGAAGAGCCCCAGCTTACCAATCCGGTAGATCTGCACGTCCGTCGCATTATCGGACGCCAGCGCCACCTTGACCGGCGTCTCGGCCTGCCGCAACTGTTCGGACAGCCGCGCCTGCTGGGCCTGCAGCCGCGTGCCCTGCGTCGACACACGGGCGGCGCGCTCGAGCACGTTGCGCGCGATGTCCCCGCCGGAAGGACTGTAGAGCCGTTCGGGCTTGTCGATGAACGATTGCAGCTCGGCATCGATCATCGCGCGCGGCTCCGCACGCTCGACCCCTTCCTGTGCGGGTCGCAGCGCCGGCTCGACCTTGAGCGCCTCGCCGTACAGCGCAAGCGCCTGCGACCATTGCTCCGCGCGCTCGGCCGCGGCGGCGCGCTCGACGATGGCGGTCAGCGACTTCGTTTCGGTGGCGCGGCGGATCTGCTGCAGCCCATCGGCGACTTCCGGCGTGCCGGGCCGGATGCGTCCGGCCCGCTCGAACGCGCTCTGCGCCGTGGCGTAGTCGCGACGCGCCAACGCGGCCATGGCCTGCGCCATCGCCGTGGCGTAGGCGTCGTCGGCCTCGCGTGCGCCGAGTCGTGCAATGCCTGCGCGCGCCACGGTCGTCGCCGGATCGAGCTTCAGCGCACGCTGGTACGCCGCGATTGCGGCACTGACCTCGCCTGCCTGCTCGGCACGCGCACCGACCGCCGTTTCGCGCAGCACTTCGTCGAGCACGCGCGAGCGGGCGATGCCACTGCGCGCGGCGGCATCGTCGGGCGCAACTTTCAGCACTGCCGCGTACTTTTCCTGCGCCTCGGCGCCGCGACCCGCAGCGAACGCGGCCTGCGCATCCGCCAGCCTGGTGCGGATCACTGCGGGCAGTCGCTGCTCGAGCTGGTCGAGCCCGCGTGCCATTGCGTCGAAATGCGCGAGCGCGGTCTCGAATTCGCGTCCGGTCATCGCCGCATCGCCAGCAGCCAGGTCGTTGCGGACCTGCGCGTACGACGACCCACCCCAGGTGGCAACGTCCCGTTGCTCGAGTCGCTGCAGGCGCGCCGGCAGCGGACCGCGGCGCTCCTCCGCCGTGCGCTTCAATGCCGCGAGGCGTTCGAAATCCGCGACCGGTTTCGCTGCCGGCGCCGCGGCCGCGGGGGTCGCGGGCACTTCTGGTGCCGGCGTCTGCGAACCAACCAGGCCCGGCAGGACGAAGAAGGTAAAGCCGGCGGCCGCGAGCGCCAGGCCCATCGCGCCGACCAGCAGGCCGCGGCGGAAGCCTTCGCTGCGCAGCGACTTTGCCGAGGGCGCGTCGCCCTTGCTGCGGTGCCATTGCGGCTGCACGGGCAGGGCATCGGCGGGCAGACGCGGCTGCCACGTCGCAATGCCAGGTGCAACGGTCGATACCGCTTCAGCCGGCGCCGTCTCGAGCAGCAGGTGCAGCTCCTCGTGCACGACGCGCATGGAGACCGGCCGGTCAGCGGGCTGTTTGGCGAGGCAGCGCGCCACCAGTGCACGGAAAGCCCCGGGCGGATCCGGCCTGCCGGCAACCGGTGGCGGGATCTCGTCATGCACGCGCGCGGGCGTGACGTCCGGGTAGAAGGGCGGATGCCCGCTCACGAGCTCGTAGAACAGCACGCCGAGGGCGTAGATGTCATCCGCGACGGCGGCAGCGGCGCCGTCCAGCCGCTCTGGACTGGTCGAATAGGGCGACGCACCGGCC
>Ga0073899_10001634_pt1 | contig 20480 bp, 14 predicted proteins | sample KloWWTmetaKNB5Ph_FD_88975 | JGI IMG/M metagenome (GOLD analysis project Ga0073899, IMG submission 88975) | Active sludge microbial communities from Klosterneuburg, Austria, studying microevolution and ecology of nitrifiers - Klosterneuburg... | ecosystem: Engineered > WWTP > Aerobic digester >... | reverse complement strand
TGGACCTGGCCGTCAGGATCTGACCCGTGCACGGGTCAGATCCTGACGGCCAGGTCCAGTTGGGTCGACGCCGGGGACCCGAGACTGCGTCGCGGGCGAGCAGCGCAGGACTACAGCTTCTCCATCGGTGCGTGACGGAGCGACAGCCGCTTGATTCCGAGAGAACCGAAGTCGACGTCGGCCTTGGCGCTGTCGCCGGCACCCGAGACGGCGACCACGGTGCCCAGGCCGAACGTGGTGTGGAGCACCTTGTCGCCGGGGTCCACCGACGCCACCGTCGCGATCGCCGGCCGCGAGAAGGCGGTGCGTGACTCGCCCGAGATGCCGCGGTCCGGATCGAAGCCGCCAGGCCTGGGGCCGGTGCGGCGGGAACTGACGGGTCCGTTGCGGGTCTGGTAGGACTGCCACGCCCCGACCGTGGCCCCGAGGCGCTGCCAGTCGAGCAGGTGCGCGGGGATCTCGGCCAGGAACCGGGAGGCGGGGTTGTACTGCGGTGCGCCCCACGACACCCGGACCGACGCCCTGGTCACGTAGAGCCGCTGCTTGGCCCTGGTGATGCCCACGTAGGCGAGACGTCGTTCCTCGGAGAGCTCCTGGGGATCGTCCAGGGCGCGCTGGTGGGGGAAGACGCCGTCCTCGCAACCGGTCAGGAACACCGTGTCGAACTCCAGCCCCTTCGCCGTGTGCAGCGTCATCAGCGTCACCACTCCCGAGCCGTCCGGGTCGGGGAGCTGGTCGGAGTCTGCGACCAGGGCGATGCGCTCGAGGAACGCGGGCAGGGTGTCGTCCGGCTCCGGCGCGCCGAGGAGCCCGCCGGCCACCTCACCGTCGGCCGGTCCGGCAGCGGCCAGGTCGTCGGAGTCGTCGTCGCGGTCGTCGAGGAACGCGGCGCCGGCGGGCAGGTCGACGGCGTGGGCGGCCGCGACGAAGTCCTGGGCGACGTTCATCAGCTCGGCCAGGTTCTCGATGCGGGACTCGTCCTGCGGATCGGTGGAGTCCTTGAGCGCGTCGAGGTAGCCGGACTCGACCAGGATGCTGCCGAGCACCTCGTCGGCCGGGTAGTCGGCCACCACCATGGCGCGGTGACGCGCCATCATCGCCTCGAAGTCCTCGAGCAGCGTGACGGCCCGGCTGCCGAGTCCGTTCACCTCACCGACCCGGCTCAGGGCGAGCCCGAACGGGATGCGGTTGGCGGCCGCGAACGCCTCGACCGCCGCCTCGGTCGTGTCGCCGATGCCGCGCTTGGGCTCGTTGAGGATCCGCCGTACGGACACGTCGTCGGCCGGGTTGGCGATCGCACGGAGATAGGCGATCGCGTCGCGGATCTCCTTGCGCTCGTAGAACCTGACCCCGCCGACCACCTTGTAGGGCAGCCCGACCCTGATGAACGCCTCCTCGAAGGCCCGGGACTGCGCATTCGTGCGGTAGAACACGGCCGTCGCGCCGTAGCTGGACGTGCCGGCGTCGGACAGGCGGTCGATCTCGCCGGCCACGTAGCGGGCCTCGTCGGCGTCGGTGTCGGCCACGTAGCCCGTGATGAGCGCGCCGTCACCCGCATCGGACCAGAGGCGCTTGGCGGGCCGGTCCGGATTCCGCGAGATCACGGCGTTGGCGGCCGTGAGCACGTTCTGGGTCGAGCGGTAGTTCTGCTCCAGCAGGATCGTGCGGGCACCGGGGAAGTCGGTCTCGAAGTCGAGGATGTTGCGGATCGTGGCGCCGCGGAACGCATAGATGGACTGGTCCGAATCGCCCACCACCATGAGCTCGGGCGCCTCGGCGACCGGACCCGCGGGAGCCGCGGGCCGGGACGTCGAAGCTGCCGGTGCGGCGCCGCACAGCTCGCGGACGAGCGCGTACTGCGCGTGGTTGGTGTCCTGGTACTCGTCGACGAGCACGTGCCGGAACCGGCGGCGGTAGGACTCCCGGACGTCGGGGAAGGCCTGGAGCAGATGCACGGTCGTCATGATCAGGTCGTCGAAGTCGAGAGCCTGCGCCGCGGTGAGGCGCCGTTGGTATTCGGCGTAGGCCTCGGCGTAGACGCGTTGCGGTCCCTCTGCCTGGGCACGGGCGGTCTCGTGGTCGACCAGCTCGTTCTTGCGGTTCGACACCCAGGTGAGCAGCGACCGTACGGGGTAGCGCTTCTGGTCGAGGTTCTGGTCGCGGTGAACGAGCGTCATCAGTCGCTTCGCGTCGGTGTCGTCGTAGATGGAGAAGATGCGCTTCAGTCCGAACCGCTCGATCTCGGCTCGCAGGATGCGCACGCACGCCGAATGGAACGTGGACACCCACATGAGGCGAGCGCGCCGGCCCACGAGATGCTCCACCCGGTGACGCATCTCTGCCGCCGCCTTGTTGGTGAACGTGATGGCCAGGATGGAGCCGGGGTGGACGTTGCGCTGGGTCACCAGGTAGGCGATGCGCCGGGTGAGCACTCGGGTCTTGCCCGACCCGGCGCCGGCCACCACCAGCACGGGCGATCCCTCGTGCACCACGGCTTCCCGTTGCGGCTCGTTGAGCCCGTCGAGCAGCTGGTCCGCCGTCAGGCGACGCTTCGGCCGGGGCTGGTCGTCGTCGTCGGCGGAGACCTCGACCTCGGCCGGGGCCGGGCGCCCCGCTCCCTGCGCCCGCCGCCGCTCGCGCGGGCCGGCCCGGACGACGGGGGCAGCGCGCGGCGACTCGACCGGACCCGCGGCCGGATCGAGGGGAGCTTCGGAGCCTTCGCGGGCGGGCGGCATGCCGAACAGGTCGACGTCGTAGGACGTCTGGTCGGCTCGGCGTGGTGTCATGGCCCGAACAGGATACTCAGCCCCTCGGACAGCCGCGATGGCACGGCTTCGCGCCTTGTCGCAGCCAGTTCAGTGCCCCCTAGGGGTGGAATGAGGGGGCGTCGCTGTTGCCGCTCCGTCTAATCGCCGTCTAAACTGAATGACATGGGAATCATTGCATGGATCGTTCTTGGGCTCATTGCCGGTGCCATCGCTAAGGCGATTATGCCCGGCAGGTCCGGCTTCGGCTGGCTCGCCACCATCGTCCTCGGCATCGTCGGCGCTCTGCTCGGCGGCTTCCTGGGCAGCGCCCTCTTCGGCGTCAACCTCGGCGGGTTCTTCGACCTCCGCACCTGGCTGCTGGCCATCGGCGGCAGCCTCGTGGCTCTGCTGATCTACGGACTCGTCACGGGTCGTCGCGGCTGATCGAGCCGTTCACCACTGTTCGAAACCGAGGACGCCGCCCCACCCGGGGCGGCGTCCTCTTGTCGTGTCCGGCCCCGGTCGTCGGTCACACGAGACGGCGGTCGGTGGCCCATCTCGTCAGCTGGTGACGGTTCGACAGTTGCAGCTTGCGCAGCACGCTCGACACGTGGGTCTCGACCGTCTTGATCGAGATGAAGAGCTCACGGGCGATCTCCTTGTAGGCGTACCCGCGCGCGATCAGGCGCAGCACCTCCCGCTCACGCTGCGAGAGCCGGTCGAGGTCCTCGTCCACGCTCGCGATGTCGATGGCGCCCGAGAACGCGTCGAGGACGAACCCGGCCAGCCGGGGCGAGAACACGGCGTCGCCCTCGGCCACCCGGCGGACGGCGTCGACGAGTTCGCGGCCGCTGATCGACTTGGTGACGTAGCCGCGGGCGCCGGCCCGGATGACGCCGATCACGTCCTCGGCGGCATCGGAGACCGAGACCGCGAGGAACCGGACGTCCGGGGAGGTGGCGTGCACCTGCTTGATCACCTCGGCGCCGCCGCCGCCGGGCAGGTGGACGTCGAGCAGCACGACGTCGGGCTTGCCGGCACGCACCGCCGCGACCGCGGACGCCACGTCGGCGCCTTCGCCCACGATGTCGACGAGGCGGCCGATCTCGTGGCGCACCCCGGCTCGGAACATCTCGTGGTCGTCGACCAGCACTACGGTGAAGCGGGTCGGCACGGGGGCGTCGGTCATGGTCATCTGAGCATCTCCAGTCGGATCTCCGTCCCCTCACCGGGGGCGGAACGGATGTGGGCGGTACCGCCGTAGCGGGCCATGCGGTCGACGATCGAGCCTCGGATGCCGAGCCGGCTCTCGTCGACGGTGTCGGGGTCGAAGCCCTCGCCGCGGTCACGGACGAAGGTCTCGACGCTCCCCTCGGTGACCTCGGCGTAGACGTCGACCCGCGCCGCGTCGGAGTGCTTCGCGGCATTCAGCATCGCCTCGCGGGCCGCGCGCACCATCGCGTCGAGCGCCCCGTCCATGGCGACGTCCTCGCCCACCACCACCACGTCGATCGGCACCCCTCGCTCGTCCTCGATGTCGGACGCGGCAGCCGTGATGGCCGACCGGAAGGTGCCGGCGTCGCGGGTCTCGCCGTAGAGCCACTGTCGCAACTCGCGTTCCTGCTTGCGGGCCAGGGCGGCGACGGACTTGGGGTCGTCGGCCTGGCGCTGGATGAGGGCGAGGGTCTGCAGCACCGAGTCGTGCAGATGGGCTGCCATGTCGGCCCGCGCGTCGGCGAGCAGCTGCCGCTCCCGGGCGGCACTGAGCTGGGTGCGGGTACGGAAGGCCCAGGGGGCCACCACGGCCGAGACGCCGAGCAGCGCCACGGCACCGATGGCGAGGGCCTTCGGCAGGTCGCCGATCCCGGTCTGGGTGGCGACCCCGATGGTGACCGCCAGGGCGACCAGTACCACGCCCAGCATCACCCGGAGCCAGCCGAACAGCCGTCGCCGCCCTGCCTGCCTCACCACCCCCGCGGTGTCGGCCTGCCGCCAGACGAGGGCGAGACCCACCGAGCCGAAGGCCAAGGGCCAGAAGACCGTCGGCTGCCACCCCATCCCCACGCTTTGCACGAGCCAGACCAGCCCCCCGGCGAGCATGATCAGCGCGACGATGGCGCCGAGATCGGCGCGCCGCGTCTGAGGGTCCGCCTGTCGCAGCCCGGTACGGCTGGCCGCCTCGAGGCCGGGGGCCTCCGCCGGCTGTTCCAGCGGCAGGACGAGCCAGAGCACGCCGTAGACGAAGACGCCGAGGAACTGCCAGGGTGCCAGCAGTACGAAGACGAGCCGCATCACCAGCACGGGCCATCCGAGGTGTGCCGCCAGACCGGTACAGACACCGCCGAGCCATGCCCCGTCCACCCGGCGAGCCGCACGGCGGCGGGTCGCGTGCTCCGGCCCGGGCGTGCCGGCGGGCACCTGCGCGGCCGGCATCGGGCCGGCCGGCGGCACCGGGGAGCCGGACGCGTCGTCGGGCCCCGCGGCGGCGGGGCCCACCCCGGGGGTCGGGAGCACGGGGGCCACCGGAGCGGCGATCGCGGGCGTCGCCGGGGGGGCGGTGGACGCCCCCGGACCCGCGGCAGCCTCGGCCGTCAGGCGCGCGGCAACCTCGGCGAGCGACGGGCCCGCCGACGACTCCGGACGACTGGTGGTGGACATCACCACCATGAGACACCCCCGAGGCCGTCCGAGGCCAGCGGGCCACCCAGGGCCCAGGTGGGGCAGAGGGTCGGTTGGGGGCGATCCCCGATGGGTTGGCGGAGATCCGCCGGGCAGGATGGACCACGTGGACGAGGTCTGGACGCTGCAGCGCAGCACCGCCGACGGCAAGCTCGCCGGCGTGTGCTCCACTGTCGCGACCCGGTACGGCGTCGACCCGCTTCTGGTGCGCCTGGTGTTCGTGCTCCTCGCACTCAGCGCCGGCATCGGCCTGGCGGTCTACGGAGCGGCGTGGCTGCTCCTTCCGTCGGACAAGGAGCCGGTACCGGTGATCCACCGGCTCCTGCCCGCGAGCCGCGGCCTCAGCCGGTCCACCTGGCAGGTCCTGGTCGTGGTGGCGACGTTCCTCGTGTCGCTCGTCTTCGGCCAGTTCCTGACCATCGGCCTGGGCCCGGTGCTCGTCGTCGGCGCCCTGTGGTGGTTCGGCGTGATCAAACCCCGTGGCGCCGTGACCGCGCGGCGCTCGGCTGCCCTTCCGGCGGCCGCGTCGGAGGGGCAGTTCCTCTACGAGGCACAGCAATGGCGCACCCGGGTAGACGCCCAGGTGCCCGGCGTCGACTGGCGCCTGCCGGCCGCGGGTCCCGGTCGCGGCGCGCCCCGCCCGGCCGTGACCCCGGTCCTGCTGCCGCAGGGCCCAAGCGCCCCGCCGGCCCAGCCCTACAGCTGGCAGCCCGCGCCGTGGGCCAACACCTACGAGGCCCAGCCGGTTCCCTACGCGGCCTCGGCGCCTCGACCGCCGGCCACCCAGTGGCCCGTCGTCGACCACGCCTCGGCACCCGAAGCGCGGGCGCGCAGCCGTCGCCGTCGCTGGTTGGCGGTCGCCGCACCTGCCGGGGCGCTGGCTGCGTGCGTCGTGCTGGTGCTGTTCGGAGTCACCGGCGTCGGGCCGTACGTCGCAGCCTCCCTGTTCCCGTTCGGACTCGCGCTCATCGCAGCGACGTGGCTCGGCCGGCCTCGGGGACTGCTGCCCGTGGCCGTGGCGCTGCTGGCGATCACGCTCGTCTCGCTCGGGCCCACCCAGGCCTCGGCGGACTACTCCTACCGCCCCGATCGCACGGCCGACCTGCCCCAGACGGTGTCCGCCCCGGTGGGCGACGTGCTGCTCGACCTGACCGACCTGACCGAGGCCAGTGACCGCGTGATCACGGTGCAGGTCGCGGCCGGCAACGTGCGGGTGATCTGTCCGGACCACGTGAACCTCGTGGTGGAGGCACGTCTCGGTGCGGGCTCCTTCCTGGTTCACGACGCGCCGCAGGAAGGCCCGGGGACGTTCGTCTACCAGCAGCAGCCCGATCCTTCGGCACCCACCCTCACCGTGATCGTGGAACTCGCGCTGGGCGACCTCGAGGTGATGGCGCCGTGAAGCTCGACGTCGCCGCCCTCGTCGTCGGCCTCGTGTGCGTGGCGGTCGCCGTGCTCGCCCTGGCCCAGCACTTCGCCCGGGTCACCGTCACCCATCTGGGCGTCATCGCCCCGGTGACACTCATCGCCATCGGCGTGGTCGGCGTCCTCGCCTCACGCCGGAATCACCATCCCTGAAAGGAAACCCCATGTCCGCAACTCTCACCCGCTCCACCACCGACAAGATCGTCGGCGGGGTGGCCGGCGGCATCGCCGACTACATCGGAGTCGACAGCAGCCTCGTTCGTGTCGTGACCGCCCTCATGGTGATCTTCACCGGCGTCGGGTGGCTGGTCTACCTGGTGCTGTGGGCCGTGCTGCCCGAGGCCGGCACGGGTACCAGCGGCGTCAAGTGGGCCAAGGCCGAGGCCGACAAGGCCTGGGCTGCCCGCTCCAGCACCGTTCACAACGCAGACGACCTGCGCTGACGTCCTCCACGGGCAGCGAACTCGCACTGTGAGTGCGGTTCGCTGCCCGTGGTCTGTGACCGCCCGCTCCGCACCCTCCGGCCGCTGAGCGCCCTGTCCGGCGCCCGACACCCCAGGTGGCTGGATCGCTCCCCTACCATGCGGCACATGCTCATCACCGGTGTGCGCCCTGCCGGTGGCGTCGCCGCCGTCGACATCAGAATCGCCGGCGGCGTCGTCACCGAGTCCGGGCCGGCTCTGGCCCGGCGCCACGACGAGGTCCTCGACGCCGACGGGCGGTGGGCCGTCCCCGGACTGTGGGACCACCACGTGCACCTGGGGCAGCTCGGGGCGAGGGAGGGCTGGTTCGACACCTCGGCAGCCCGGACGCCCGAGGACCTGCTGTGGCTCGTCGCCCGAAGGGTGGCGGCCGCCGCGAACCCTGCCGAACCACTCATCGGCTTCGGGGCCAGGCCGTCGCTCTGGCAGCGCTCGCCCCGTCGTGAGGAACTCGACCTCGTCTCGGGGCACCACCTCGTCGTCCTCGTCTCGGGCGACGCCCACAGCGGGTGGCTCAACACGGCGGCGCAGCGCCGCTTCGGGGTCTCGCACCCGGGACCGGTCTCCGAGTCGGAGTGGTTCGCGATCTTCTCCCGCCTCGACGAGGTCTCACCCGCCGCCGAGACGAGCGTGCCCGCGGTGCTGGCTCGCGCGGCAGCGCTCGGGATCGTGGGAATCACCGACCTCACCTTCGCCCCCACGTTCGAGACGTGGGCCGAACGCGTGGCCTCCGGTATCGACACCGTCCGGGTCCGCGCCGGGTTCTATCCCGAGCACCTCGACGCCGCCCTCGCGACCGGCCGGCGGACGGGCGAGCCGATCGCCGGGCTCGCCACGATGGGACCGTTCAAGGTCATCACCGACGGTTCCCTCGGGAGCCTCACCGCGTACTGCGACGAGCCGTACGGACCTCGCGGCGACACCGGCGTGCAGAACGTCGGCCGCGACGAGCTGACCGCGCTGGCCTCACGCTGCGCCGCCGCGGGCCTGGAGGTCACGTTCCACGCGATCGGTGACCGGGCGTGCGCCGTGGCGCTCGACGCCCTCGAGCGGTCGGGCGCGGCAGGCTGCCTGGAGCATGCCCAACTGTTGCGCCGGGCCGATGTCGAACGCCTGGCTCGCCTCGGGGTGGCGGCGTCGGTGCAACCCGCCCATCTCCTCGACGACCTGCCGGCGCTCCGATCGCTCTGGGCCGACAGGGGCGAGCGCGCCTACGTGTTCCGCAGCCTGCTCGACGCCGGCGTGACGCTCCGACTGGGCTCGGACGCCCCCGTCGCGCCCCTCGACCCGTGGCTGGCGATGGCGGCCGCCGTGCACCGCAACTCGCCCGAGGACGAGCCCTGGCACCCGGAGCAGCGACTCACCGCGGCCGAGGCGCTGCGGTGCTCGACGAACGGCCATCCGGGCTTCTCCCCCGGCGCCCCCGGCGACGTGGTGTTGCTGACGGCCGATCCGCTCGCGCCCCAGCCGGACAGCGCGGCCACCGCGGCGCACCTGCTGTCGATGCGCCGTCAGGTGACGACGACCGTCGTCGCCGGTCGCGTCGTGTGGGCCGGCTAGCTGCGGTGCCTGCGTCGGGCGAGCGACCCGGCGAGCGGGGTCACTCCCATTCGATGGTGCCCGGCGGCTTGCTCGTCACGTCGAGGACGACCCGGTTGATCTCGCGGACCTCGTTGGTGATCCGGGTCGAGATGCGCTCGAGCACCTCGTAGGGCAGCCGGCCCCAGTCGGCGGTCATGGCGTCCTCGCTCGTCACCGGACGGAGCACGACGGGGTGACCGTAGGTACGGCCGTCGCCCTGCACCCCCACCGATCGCACGTCGGCCAGCAACACCACCGGGAACTGCCAGATCTCACGATCGAGGCCCGCGGCGGACAGCTCCTCGCGGGCGATGGCGTCGGCGTCACGCAGGATGTCGAGCCGCTCGCGGGTCACCTCGCCGATGATCCGGATGGCGAGGCCGGGCCCCGGGAACGGGTGGCGCCAGATCATCTGCTCCGGCAACCCCAGCTCCAGCCCGACCTGGCGCACCTCGTCCTTGAACAGGGTGCGCAGCGGCTCGATCAGGGTGAATCTCAGGTCGTCGGGGAGGCCGCCCACGTTGTGGTGCGACTTGATGGTGGCCGCACCCTCGCCGCCGCCGGACTCGACCACGTCGGGGTACAGGGTGCCCTGGACGAGGTATTCGACCCCCTCGTCGGCCAGGGCCCTCGCCTCGGCCTCGAACACCCGGATGAACTCACGGCCGATGATCTTGCGCTTGGCCTCGGGTTCGGTGACGCCGGCGAGGTGCCCGAGGAACTGCGACTCCGCCTCGGCCACGACGAGGTCGACCCCCGTGACCGCCACGAAGTCGCGCTTCACGGCCTCGGCTTCGCCCTTGCGCAGGAGCCCGTGATCGACGAACACGCAGGTCAGCCGGTCGCCCACCGCCTTCTGCACGATCGCGGCGGCCACCGCCGAGTCGACGCCGCCCGACAGGGCGCACAGGACGCGGGCGGTGTCACCGACCTGCCGTCTCACCGCGGCGACGGCGTCGGCGGTGATCGTGCGGGTCGTCCACGACGAGCCGAGGCCCGCGACCTCGTGCAGGAACCGGCTCAGCACCGCTTGGCCGTGCTCGCTGTGAAGCACCTCCGGGTGCCACTGCACGCCGGCGAGCCGCCGCGCCGGATCCTCGAACGCGGCCACCTCGGCCCCGCCGGACGATGCCAGCGGCACGAACCCCGGCGGGGACGCGTGCACGGAGTCGCCGTGGCTCATCCACACGCTCGGCGAGTCGGGAAGCCCGTCGAGCAGCGTGCCCGGCGTGTGGATGTCGACGCGCGTCCGTCCGAACTCCGACAGCCCCGTCCGCGCCACCTCCCCGCCGAGGGCACGCGCCATCGCCTGGAAGCCGTAGCAGATCCCGAACACCGGCACCCCGGCGTCGAACAGCTCCGGCGCGACCTGAGGCGCGCCCGGCGCGTAGACCGACTGCGGACCGCCCGACAGCACGATCGCCTTGGGACGCTTCGCCAGCATGGCCGCCACCGGCATCGTGTGGGGCACGATCTCGGAGTACACGTCGGCCTCCCGTACCCGCCGCGCGATCAGCTGCGCGTACTGGGCGCCGAAGTCGACGACGAGGACGAGATCCTGAGGCTGCTCCACCATGAGGGAGAGTCTATTGTCGTCAGCCCGACGGCCCGGACGAGTGGCGCGAGGGTGACCGGAGTCAGTGGCCGACCCTCGCCATCGTCCACGACACGGGCGGCAGCACGATCGAGAGGCATCCGTCGACGACGGCAGCGGACTCGTTCGCCACGGGGAGCACCGACGTGGAGTCGTCGGCCGTCGCCTGCCAACCATGGTCGTCGGCGTGCATCGTCACGGCGTCGACGAGCGCACTGCCCGCGGGCACGGCGCACGTCACGGTCACGGACTCGCTGACCGAGCGGTTGACGAGGAAGATCGCGCCCTCGGCGGCGTCCCAGGTCGCGACCGCGGTGACGGCCTGCACCTCGCCGAACCCGGTCGTGGCGATCGTCGGACCGTCCACGTCGACCCGCAGTACCTGACCCCGGGCATGCCTGGCGGTCAGGGCGAACGGGTGGAAGGTGGTCTGCTTCCACGCGCGTCCCCCGGGCTCGGTCATGATCGGGGCGATCACGTTGACGAGCTGGGCGAGGTTCGCCGACCAGACGCGGTCGGTGTGCGTCAGCAAGGTGATGAGCAGATCCCCCACCACTACGGCGTCGGCGACGGAGTAGGTGTCCTCGAGCAGGGCGGGGGCCACGGGCCAGTCGTCGCCTTCGGGCTTCTTCGACTCGACGCGGTGCTGGTACCAGACGTTCCACTCGTCGAAGGCGATGCCGATCTCCTTGTCGCTCTTGCGCGCGGCCCTCACGGCATCGAGCGTGGCGGCCACGTCGTCGATGAAGGCGTCCATGTCCTCGGCGCAGACGAGGTACTCCTGGAGGCCCTGGTCACGCTCGCTGTAGTAGGCGTGGGCCGACACCATGTCGACGACGTCCCAGGCCTCGGAGACGACCTCGCGCTCCCAGTCGCCGAACGTGGGCATGCCGTGATGGGACGAGCCACAGGCGACCAGTTCCAGGTCAGGGTCGACCATGCGCAGGGCTCGGGCCGTCTCGGCCGCCAGCCGGCCGTACTCGTGCGCGGTCTTGTGACCGATCTGCCACGGGCCGTCCATCTCGTTGCCCAGGCACCACAGCTTGATGCGATAGGGGTCGTCGGCGCCGTTGGCGCGGCGTCGCTCGGCGTTGGCGGAGCCGCCCGGCACGTTGCAGTAGTCCACCAGGTCGACGGCTTCCAGCACTCCCCGCGTGCCGAGGTTGACGGCCATGATCGGCTCCAGGCCGGCCGAGGAGATCCAGGCCATGAACTCGTCCACCCCGAACGTGTTGGGCTCGAGGGTGTGCCAGGCCAGGTCGAGGCGCGCGGGCCGGTCCTCGACGGGCCCGACCCCGTCCTCCCACCGATAGCCCGACACGAAGTTGCCACCCGGGTAGCGGATCGAGGTCACGCCCAGCTCCTTGACCAGGTCGAGCACGTCGCGCCGGAAGCCCGCCTCGTCGGCCGTCGGGTGCTCGGGCTCGAAGATCCCGGTGTAGACGCACCGTCCGAGGTGCTCGACGAACGATCCGAAGGTACGGGGGCGGACCGGCCCGACGACCCGCTGTGGGTCGAAGCGCACGACTGCGGTCGGGGCCGAGGGGGTCGGAGCGGTGGGAGCTGTCGGAGTGGTCGAGGCGACGGAAGTCATGCCGCCATCCTGGCACTGAGCCCACCGTGGACGGCCCGGCGGGGGGAATCGGCGCGCACGCGGCGCACCCCGGATTCAGCGAAGCCCCACACGGACGACCCGAACGGACCAGGCTTGGGGCACGACCCACCTGGAGGTCCTGCCGGACCAGCCGGCACGGACGCCGAACCGATCCGACGAGGAGCGACCATGACCACGCTGCCGTACCAAGACCCGTCCAGGCCCGTCGAGGAACGGGTCGACGACCTGCTCGCACGCCTGACCCTCGACGAGAAGGCGGGCCAGCTCACCCAGTACTTCTACTTCGGCGGCTTCGGCGAGCTCCCGGAGGGTGTCGACGTGGGCGCCCTGCCGCCCGAGCTCCGCAGCTTCGTGGAGCAGCCGAAGGGAGTCGAGGCGGCGCTGGGGCACGGTGGTGCCGGGTCGCTGTTGTTCGTGAGGGACCCCGCGATCGCCAACCGCCTCCAGAAGCTCGCGATCGAGGGCAGCCGGCTGGGGATCCCGCTGATCTTTGGGTTCGACGTGATCCACGGGCTGCGCACGATCCTGCCCGCCCCGATCGCGCTCGCCGCCTCGTGGGACCCGGAGGTGATCGAGCAGGGCCAAGCCGTCGCCGCGCGGGAGGCGCGGGCCGTGGGCATCCACTGGACGTTCGCCCCCATGGTCGACATCGCCCGCGATCCCCGGTGGGGCCGCATCATCGAGGGCGCGGGCGAGGACCCCTTCCTGGGCGCTGCCGTGTGCGCCGCCCAGGTGCGCGGCTTCCAGGGCGACCTCGGCCCCGAGAGCGTGCTGGCCGGCCCCAAGCACTATGCCGGGTACGGGGCGGCGGTCGGCGGGCGTGACTACGACGACGCCGACATCTCCGACTCCGAGCTGTGGAACGTCTACTTCCCCCCGTTCAAGGGAGGCATCGACGCGGGCGCCCGCAACATCATGAGCGCCTACATGGACCTCAACGGCGTGCCCGCCTCGGGCAACCGCTGGCTGCTCACCGACGTGTTGCGGGACGAGCTCGGCTTCGACGGTTTCGTCGTCTCGGACGCCAACGCCGTCCGTTCGCTCGAGACCCAGCACTTCGCGCGCGATCTCACCGACGCCGCGGTGCGGGCGCTCGACGCGGGGCTCGACATGGAGATGTGCATGAGCGACGCCGCCTACTCGCGCCTGCCCCGGGCGGTCGCCGACGGGCTCGTGGACGAGGCGACCGTCGATCTCGCGGTCCGGCGGGTACTGCGGGCGAAGGTCGAGCTGGGCGTCTTCGAGCACCCCTACGTCGACGAGTCCGCCACGGCGGGCGTGCTCGCCCGGGCCGACCATCGCGACGTGGCGCGCGAGGCGGCCGAGCACACCCTCGTGCTGCTCAAGAACGCCGACGCGGCCCTCCCCCTGGACGCGGCCCGCCTCGGCTCGATCGCCGTGATCGGCCAGCTCGCCGATTCGCAGCGCGACCTGCTGGGGCCGTGGGTGTTCGACCACGACGCGACCGAGGCCGTGAGCATCCTGCAGGGCATCCGCGACGCGGCCACGGGGGCGGCGGTGACCTTCGCCCCGGGGGCCGGGATCCCCCCACGGCTGTACGCCTCGATGTTCGACAGGATGGACCCGTCCGCCGTCAACACCCCGGGCGACTACGACGACGACGCGGCGATCGCCGAGGCGGTCGAAGCCGCCGCAGCGGCGGACGTGGCCGTCGTGGTGATCGGTCAACGCCAGAACCAGATCGGCGAGAACGCGTCGTCGGCGGTCCTCGATCTGCCCGGGCGACAGCTGGAGCAGCTGCAGCGGATCGTCGCGACGGGCACTCCCGTGGTCGCCCTGGTGATGTCGGGTCGTCCGCTCGACCTGCGCTGGGCCGACGCCCACGTCCCGGCGATCCTGCAGGTCTGGTACCCGGGCACGCGTGGCGGCGAGGCAGTGGCGAACGCCCTCTTCGGGGCGGTCTCACCGGCCGGGCGACTGCCGTTCACCTGGCCGCGCCACGTGGGCCACGTGCCGCTGTACTACAACCACTACCGCACCTTCCAGCCCGACAACCAGGCCAAGCGCTACTGGGAGGAGCCGTCCACCCCCCTGTACGTGTTCGGTCACGGACTCTCCTACGCGGAGTTCGCCTACGGCAACCTGCGCCTCGACCGCGATTCCATCGCCGTCGGCGAGACCGCGACGGTGTCGGTCGACGTCACGAACACGTCCGGCCGGGATGCCGACGAGGTGGTGCAGCTCTACATCCACCAGCGCTCCGGCACGTCGACCCGTCCCGTCAGGGAGCTGAAGGGGTTCGCGCGGGTGGTCGTGAAGGCCGGTGACACCGTCACGGTGTCGTTGCCGCTCGGGCCCGGTGAGTTGCGCTACTGGAGCGCGGTGACGCGAGGCTGGCTGCAGGACGCCACCACGATCGACGTGTTCGCCGGCGGCAGTTCGGCCGCCGGGCTGGCCACGACGCTGACCGTGACGGCCTGACGCCCTCACGCCGAGGCACCTCGACCAACCCACGTCTCCGCGGCGATCACCACCATCGCGGAGACCGTGACCACCGGCGTCAACGAGAGCGCCGGCTCACAGCACAAGCGCCACGAGCAGGACCCACCACCAGGGAGCACCCATGAGCATCGACCGCCGGGCCGTCGTCGGCCGTCACGACATCCGTCTCTCGGAGCCCTCGCCCGGTCTGGTCGTGAGCGTCGGCAACGGCGACTTCGCGTTCACCGCCGACATCACGGGGTTGCAGACGTTCACCGCCTACCACCACGCGGGTCCGGTACGGCCGTCGCTCGAGGGCGATCGGGTGACGAACACCTGCACCATGTCGACCTGGGGCTGGCACGAGGTGCCGAACCCGGAGGGCTTCGAGGTTGCCGACGCGACGAGCCCCTACCCGACCCGTCGCGGTAGCGTCGACTACCCGGACCGTCCGAGCATGCGGGAGATGATGGCCCTCGCCATGCAGGGTGGTCCCACGGAGCGGGCAGACCGGGCGGGCATGTGGCTGATCGACAACCCGCACCGCATCGACCTCGGCCGGATCGGCCTGGAGCTGCGGGCGGAGATGGGCGCCGAGCCGGAGACGGACCCGTCGGTGCTCGATCACGTCGACCAGCGCGTCGACCTGTGGCGTGGCGTCGTCACCAGCACGTTCACCTACCGGGGTGAGCCCGTCGAGGTCGTCACGGTTGCGTCCCCGACCTCGTCCGGCATCGCCTTCCGCGTCACGTCTCCTCTCCTCGCCACGGGCCGGGCGGTCGTGCGGGTCGCGTTCCCGGCCCCCGCCGGCGGGTTCTCGACGGCTCACGACTGGGGACGGACCGACGGACACACCACGGAGGTGGACGCAGGACCCTCGTCGGCGGTGGTGCACCGGGTCATGGACGCGACCGCCTACGACCTCGACCTCTCCTGGACGTCCGGCACGCTCAGCGCTCACGGGCACCGGCTCGTGCTGGCGTCCCAGGCGCCGTCGCTCGAGGTGGTGGCCACGTTCCGATCGGTGGCGGGGCCAGGATCCGAGTGGGCCGGAGAGCAGGCGTCCGGCGGGGAGAGCGGTCCGGCAGCCGGCTTCGCCGCGACGCTCGCCGCCGCCGAGCGCTTCTGGGAGTCGTTCTGGACCTCGGGCGGTGCCATCGACACGTCCGGGTCCACCGACCCACGGGCCGCCGAGCTGGAACGCCGGGTCGTGCTGTCGCAGTACCTCACCCGGGTGCACGGCGGCGGCCTCACGCCACCGCAGGAGACCGGCTTCGTGACCAACTCGTGGCAGGGCAAGTTCCACCTCGAGATGCACTGGTGGCACGCCGCCCACTTCGCCCTGTGGGGACGCCCTGCCCTGCTCGAGCGCTCGCTGTCGTGGTACGAGGCGGTGCACGACCGGGCCAGGGCCACCGCCTCCCGGCAGGGCTACCGGGGTGCGCGCTGGCCCAAGCAGGTGGGCCCGGAGGGGCGTGAGTCGCCGTCCGACATCGGTGCTCTGCTCGTCTGGCAGCAGCCGCACCTGATGTCGTACGCCGACCTGCTCCACGCCGCCCATGCCGGCGACCCGGACCGGCAGCGCCGGCTCGTCGAACGGCTCGCTCCGCTGCTCGACGACACGGCGGACTTCATGGCCGACTTCGCCGACGAGGTCGACGGCACCTACCACCTCGGGCCGCCGGTGATGCCCGCGCAGGAGTTCTACGCGGCCAGGGACACGGTCGACCCGACGTTCGAGCTCGCCTACTGGTGGTACGGGCTGGAGGTCGCCCAGGTCTGGCGCGAACGCGGCGGCCGACCCCGCGACGCCGGGTGGCAGCGCGTGCAGGACCGTCTGGCGGCGCCGCTGCAGCTCCACGGGAGGTACGCCGCCGTCGGCAACGAGACGGCGACCCGGCCCGACGACCACCCGTCGATGCTCATGGCGTACGGGTTCGTGCCGCCGACCCCGCTGATCGACGGCGCCGTCGTGCGGGCCACCCTCGACTGGGTGCTCGACAACTGGGAGTGGCCCACCGCCTGGGGCTGGGACTTCCCGGTCATGGCGATGACTGCTGCCCGCGTGTCCGACGGGGAGGCCGCCGTGGGGCTGCTGCTGCGCGACGCACTGAAGAACGCGTACGACGCGGCCGGGCACAACCCCCAGATGGGCTCGTTCCTGCCGCTCTACCTGCCGGGCAACGGAGGACTGCTCGCCGCGGTCGCCCTGATGGTCGCGGGGTGGGACGACGGCGGGCCGCTGCCGGGGATCCCGGCCGACGGCACCTGGCGCGTGCGGCACGAGGGACTCGTCGCCTGGCCGAGCCCCCGGAGCCCGCTCTGACAGGCGACGCCGCCCCGAGCCGCGCGGCGCGGCGGTCGGCCACCTAATTCGTAGCCAACCCCACTACGGACGGAGACCGTGCGCACCGAAGTGGGACGTTCTGGGCGTGCACGACCTCTTGACGGGTCTAAAATCAAGTGTTAACTTGATGTTCAACGACGGAGCCGACGACGGTCCCGTCCCATCCGGCCCCACGAACCGACCCGAGGACGCATCCCATGTCAACGACGACCACGACTCGCGACGACCGTCGCGCCGCCCGTCTCGCCAATCCCGACCGGCTGCCGTTCGGCCGCCTGCTCGCCTGGGCCGGAGCGGGCCTCTCCGCCGGCTGCAACTTCATCGTTCTCGGCTACCTCACCCTCTACGCCACCGACACCCTGCATCTGCAGCCGGCGACCATCGGCACGATCATCGCCCTCGGCACGCTCGCCAACGCGGTCTTCGGCTTCGTCGCCGCCTGGATCGTCGATCGCTCCCCCGAGACGCGGTGGGGCAAGGCGCGTCCCTACGAGCTCGCGGTGCCGCTGCTGTGGCTCGCCACCGGCTTCCTGTTCGCGGTGCCGGGATCGGCGGGCACCGGCGCGAAGATCGCGTGGATCTCCGTCGTCTTCCTGGTGATCAAGGCGATCGCGGCGCCCCTCCTCGGCGCCAACGACATCCTCTACATGGCCCGCGCCTTCCCCAACCGCATGGTCTACGCCAAGGTGCAGACCCGCGCGGGCATCTTCACGGCGCTGGGTGCCGTCATCGTGTCGGCCTCGCTGCCGGTGATGCTGAACCTGGCCGGCAAGTCCCCGCAGGGCTGGACCACCGTCATCGGCGGCTACGCGGTCGTGCTCGGCATTCTCGGCCTCTCGCGTGGGCTGTTCGTCGACGAGAAGTTCAAGGTGGAGGCGGGCGAGGAGCAGGTCACGGTGGCCGACATGGTCGCCGCCGTCAGGTCGAACAGGTGGATCTGGGTCGTCTTCCTGATGCTCCTGGCCTCACAGGCCATGGTCGGGGCGAACGTGGGCGGCTACTACTTCCGCTACGTGGTGGGGAATCTCGGCCTGCAGGGGCTCCTGGCACCCTTCGGACTCGTGCTGCTGCCCCTGTTGCTCGTGGTGCCTGTGCTGATGAAGAGGCTTCCCGTGTCGCAGATCATCCTCGGCGGCGCCCTGTTCGGCATGATCGGCGGCGGCATCAACCTGATCGCCGGAGCGAGCCTGCCCCTGCTCGTCGTCGGGGCTCTCTTCACCGCGATGGGCGCGCTCCCCGTCTCCTACCTCACCGCCGTGCTGGTGCTCGACCTGGCCACCTACAACGAGTCGCTCGGCCATCGTCGCCTGGAGAGCACGCTGGGCGCCATCGTCGGCATCGCCGGCAGCATCGGCGCAGCCATCGCGGCCCAGACGGTCGGCGCCGTCATGCAGTCGACCGGCTACGACGGCAAGCTGGCCCAGCAGTCCGAGGTCGCCACCCTGGCCATCCGCCTGATGTACGGGCTCAGCTTCCTGCTCGGCTTCGCCGTGATCGCCGCCTGCATGTTCTTCTTCATGCGCTTCGAGAAGCGCATCCTGCCGACGGCCCAGGCGACGGTCGCCGAGCTCCGGCACCGGCACGGACTCACCGCCTCCGGCGCGCTCGACACCAACGCCGACGGCATCGTTCAGCCCGGCGAGGTCTCCCTCCCGCCGTTGACCACCTCGGCTCAGGGCCTGCCCACTCACGCCGATCCCGCGCACGCCACCGGTCCGGTGCGCATGCCCGACGACGAGAAGTAGCAGCCGTCCCGGGCGGGGTGCCGGTCGACGCCGGGCGCCCCGCCCGGGAGCCGCCGACGACTCCCGCTCTCCCTCTCGAACCAGGAAGCACACCCATGCCGCACGACTCCGCCCAACCCACCTCCGGAAGCCACACCCTCGTCGATCCCGACCTCGGGCGCATCGACGTGAGGACCCTGCCCCTGCCCGACTCGTGGCGACAGCCGTGGGGCACCTACTCCTCGACCGGCACCGTCCTCGTCGCCTACCGCACCGTCGACGACCCCGACGAGCCGGGCTGGCTCAACCTCTCGGTGGTCGAGGACGACGGCACCGACCCGCGTCACGTGTACGCCGGCCCGGCCCCGCTGCGCCCCCGGCACAACGGGATGCGCCTGCTGCCCTTCGCCGACGGCACCCGCGTGCTCCTGTCCGACTACGTCCTCGAGTGCGACCCGAGCGTGGATCGCTGTGAGACGGCAACCCTCGTCCCGCTCGTCTACCCGGATCTCGTCGAGCACGACCCCGCCGTGCTGCACCGCTGGTCCGAGCCGATCATCGCTCCCGACGGCGAGCACATCGCCTGGACCACGCTGCACGCCGCCGTGGGGGCCTACAACGTGTTGGGACGGCTCCGTCGGGAAGAGGACCGCTACGTCGTCGACGAGCCCCGGCTCGTCAGTGACACCTGGGCCCTGGTCGACGACCCCGACCACCCCGGTGACGTGCGACCCGCGACCGTCCGCGGAGGCGAGGTCAAGCAGTTCGCCCGTGGTGGCGCGGCGATCTCACTGGCCGGCACCGCCGGACGAGCACTCGTCGACTCCGTGCTGCAGGACCTCGGCGGCGAGGGCCTGACCCCGCTCACGCTGACTCCCGGCTACGACGAGACGACGATCCTGTCGCCCGACGAGACCGTCGGCATCGTCATGACCACGCGGTTCTCGCCCCGTACGAGCTGCTCCGTGATCGGGCTGCTGCCGCGACCACTGGCGGGCCTCTCGGCCAACGGCCTCGCGATGGCCGCCTACCTCTACAGCGTGGCCGGAGTCCGGTCGTTCAGGCCCGGGAACATCGGGCCGGCGCTCGTCGACCTCGCCAGGGCGACCACCGACGACGGCTACCTGGGCGCCGACCTGTCCGATCCGGCCGGCGAGTGGGTCTACCTCTCGCCCATGTCGTGGCATCCGAGCAGCCGGAGCGTCGCCTGGAACGAGACGCTGCGGGTCGCTCACGGCGGTGCCGACGAGCAGACCCGGATCCGTCTCGCAACCCTGCTCGATCGAGCCCCGGCGACGCCTGTGGCCGCCGTCCCCACCCCCGAGGACGCACCGTACAGCCGGCCGCTGACGGCCGAGGCCATCGCGCCGACCGCGCAACCTCTGGGCGGACGGGTGCGCGGAGCCGTGGCCGGCCACGCCGAGGTGGTACGTACGGGCGGCGCCGGGCTCGGCGCGGCCGTCACCGTCGAGACGCGCTACGCGGGCTACAGCGACGACGGTCTGACGTTCCTCGACGGCACCGAGCACCTGACGGTCTCGGCCGGCACGGCGTCGTCGGTCTACCGGGCCGACCTCGTCCGTCGCGGGGCGGACCCGGGCGAGATGCGGCTGCGGGTCACCTTCACCCAGGCCGACCGGAACGCCCCGGTCCGGTTGTCGTTCGCTCCCGCCGACGACGGGCTTCCCGCCAGCCACGGCTTCACCACCTACCGCGGCACGACCCTCCACGTCGCCGACATGTCGGAGTAGTCCCCCGCTCCGGACATACCTGCCGCCCCGAGCTGGAGCTGCCCGTCAAGATCTGACCCGTGTACGGGTCAGATCTTGACGGGCAGGTCCAGT
>Ga0073899_10001630_pt1 | contig 20547 bp, 19 predicted proteins | sample KloWWTmetaKNB5Ph_FD_88975 | JGI IMG/M metagenome (GOLD analysis project Ga0073899, IMG submission 88975) | Active sludge microbial communities from Klosterneuburg, Austria, studying microevolution and ecology of nitrifiers - Klosterneuburg... | ecosystem: Engineered > WWTP > Aerobic digester >... | reverse complement strand
CTAGGGGTGCACCGTTCGACGGGCTCAGGGTTCGGTTGGCTGGGTGGGAACGCTGGCTGAGCTTGTCGAAGCCTCGGATGGTCGACCTCTCGGCGGTCTCAGGGTCGGCCGCCGGGCCGCCGGGCGGTCTCAGCGCCTGCCGTAGGCTCTGGCGCATGTGGTGGGTCACCCTGGTGCTGCTGCTGGCGGCGGCGTTCAGCGCGTGGCGTGACCCGCGCAAGCTGCGGATCGGGCTGGCGCTGCTGGGTGCGCTCGCGGCGCTCGTCCTCGGCGCGTTCGGGGCCGGGCTGGAGCGGGTCGGGCAACTCGAGGACTCCTCCGGCGCGTGGACCCTGCTGCTCAGCATCGAGGCGATGCTGGCGTTGGTGGTCGTGCTCGGCGGGGTGCTGGTGCTCAACGGCCTCACCATGGTGCGCCGCGAGGGGCGATCCCTTGGCAACCTGCTCTCGCTGCTGCTCGGCCTGCTGATCCTCGGCTATGTCGGCCTCGCGATCACGGCTGTGGTGGGCTCGCTGGTGCGGCTGTTCGTCCTCGTCGCCTTCGTCGGGTTGCCGCTCGCCCACCTCGCCTTCGGCTTCGTCGGCTTCCTGCTCTATTCCTGGCTCTACCTGGCCGCGACCGGACGCTTCGGCAAGCCGGTCGCCAGCGTGGTCGTGCTCGGCTCCGGGCTGATCGACGGACGGGTGCCGCCCCTGCTCGCCAGTCGGCTCGATCGTGGCCTGGCGGCGTTCGAGCGGGCCCGGGCCGCGGGACTGGCACCGCTCCTGGTCACCTCCGGCGGCCAGGGGGCGGACGAGCCGCGCGCCGAGGCCGAAGCGATGGCCGAGTACCTGGCGGAGCGTGGTGTCGACCCCGGGTCGCTGGTCGTCGAGGACTGCTCCCGCACCACGGAGGAGAACCTCGCCAACAGCGCGGCGCTGCTGGCCGGCCGGGGCGCCGGCGGCGATGTCGCCGTGGTCACCAACAACTTCCACGCCTTCCGCGCCGCACTGCTGATGCGTCGCCTCGGCATCCCCGGCTACAGCCTCGGCTCGCCGACCGCCAACTACTACTGGCCCAGCGCCACGATTCGCGAGTACGTGGCGATCCTGCGGGACAGCCTCGTGCTCAACGTCGTCTGCCTGGTGCTGGCCAGCCTGCCGCTGGTCGTGCTGCTCGTCTCCTGGGCGGTCGCCGCCCTCCGCGGCTGAGGGGACGGGAGGCGGGCCCCGGTAGGTCACCGGGGTGCTGCACGGGGGTGCCGGGTGCCGGGCCGCCGGGCGGCGTGGGTGGCGGGGTGCCGGCTCGCGCTGAGCGGTAGCAGCTGCCGGGGTGCCGGGGTGCCGGCCCGGGCCCTGTCGGCCTGGGCCCTGTCGGCCTGGGCTCTGCCGGCCTGGGCTCTGCCGGCCTGGGGGCCGCCACACTGGGGGCTGCCGGGGCGACCCAGCTGTCGGTGGCAACTGGCATGCTTCTGCCATGGCATCGACAGCGACCTTCGGCACCGCACTGCTGGTGACCGGCGCCGAGTCGCTGCTCGCCGAGCGGGCGGTGACGGCCTTCATCGAGGCCGCGCTCGCCGAGCGTCCCGACGCCCTGGTGACCCGGCTCTCGGCGGCCCAGCTCGACGCCGGAGGGCTCGCGGAGGCCGCGGGCGGTTCGCTGTTCGCCGACGCCAGCGTGGTCGTGGTCGACGACCTCTCGAACGTGCCCGCCGACGCGGCCGACCCCGTGCTCGCGGTCGCCTCCCATCCCGGGCCCGACCTCGCCCTGGTGCTCGTCCACCCCGGCGGGGTGAAGGGCAAGGCGCTGCTCGACAAGGTCCGGGCCATCCGCCCGGCGATCTTCGACTGCCCGCCGGTGAAGTCGTGGGACCTGCCGCAGTTCGCCGCGGCCGAGGCCCGCCGCGCGGGCGGACGGCTGGAGCCGGCGGCCGCCGGCGCCCTGGTCGACGCCGTCGGCAGCGACCTGCGGGCGCTCGCCGCGGCGATCCGGCAGCTGCTGGACGACACCGAGGACCGGGTGGTGAAGGTTGCCGACGTCCGCCGCTACTTCGGCGGACGGGCCGAGGTGACGAGCTTCGCCGTCGCAGAGGACGCCCTGAGCGGCCGCACCGAGGGCGCCCTCGGCAAGCTCCGCTGGGCCGTCTCCACCGGGGTGGCTCCCGTGCTGGTCACCAGCGCGCTCTCGTCCAACCTGCGCAGCCTGGGCAAGTACCTGCAGTATCGCGACGCCCGGATGCGGGACGCCGACCTGGCCCGGCAGCTCGGCATCCCGCCGTGGAAGGTCAAGGACGTGGCGCGCCAGGCGCGCGACTGGACCCTGCCCGGCGTGGCGCGCGCGATCCAGGCCGTGGCGAAGGCCGACGCCCAGATCAAGGGTGCCGCGAGCGACCCGGGCTTCGCCCTGGAGCAGGTGGTGCTGACCGTGATCGGCTGCCGGCGGAACTGACGCCCCGCGGCGACCACCTGAGCGGCGGCGAACCAGCCCCCGGACAACGAAAAACGCCGCCCCACCCGGGACGGCGTGGTTCGTGCGGCCTGCTACAGGGAGGCGGCCTTCGTGGCGATCGCGGACTTGCGGTTGGCGGCCTGGTTGGGGTGGATGACACCCTTGGAGGCGGCCTTGTCGAGCTGCCGGGTGGCGGCCTTCGCGTATTCCTGGGCCTTGTCGACCTCGCCCGCGGCGACGGCCTCGTTGAACCGGCGCACGTGGGTGCGCAGGGAGGACTTCACAGCCTTGTTGCGCAGCCGGGCCTTCTCGTTGGTCAGGATCCGCTTCTTCTGGGACTTGATGTTTGCCACAGGGCTTGCCTCTTTTTTTTGCGTGGGTGGAGCTGGTAGGCGTCCGGACACGAACGCGACCACTGACTCTACCAAAGCCCACCTGCCGCGCCAAAACCGCTGCCGCCTCAGCGGTCGGGGCCCGAGGCGGTATCGTGAGAGGCCGTCTGCCAACCAGGAAGCTGCATGTCTGCACCACGTCCCGGCGCCACGCCACCGGAACTCCTCCGCAACTTCTGCATCATCGCCCACATCGACCACGGGAAGTCCACCCTGGCCGACCGCATGCTGCAGTTGACCGGGGTGGTCGACGCGCGCTCGATGCGCGCCCAGTACCTGGACCGGATGGACATCGAGCGCGAACGCGGCATCACGATCAAGTCCCAGGCGGTCCGGATGCCCTGGCAGGTCGCCGGCCAGGACTACGTCCTCAACATGATCGACACCCCCGGCCACGTCGACTTCACCTACGAGGTCTCCCGCTCGCTGGCGGCCTGCGAGGGGGCGATCCTGCTCGTGGACGCCGCCCAGGGCATCGAGGCCCAGACCCTCGCCAACCTGTACCTGGCGCTGGAGGCCGACCTCCACGTGATCCCGGTGCTGAACAAGATCGACCTGCCCAGCGCGCAGCCGGAGAAGTACGCCGCCGAGATCGCCCACCTCGTCGGCGGCGACCCCGCCGACGTCTTCCAGGTGTCGGCTAAGACCGGCGAGGGGGTCCGTGAACTGCTCGACCACATCGTCGCCGACATCCCCGCCCCGGTCGGCGACCCGGCCGCGCCGGCCCGTGCGCTGATCTTCGACTCCGTCTACGACACCTACCGCGGGGTCGTCACCTACGTCCGGGTCGTCGACGGCGAACTGAACCACCGCGAGCGCGTCCTCATGATGTCGACCAAGGCCACCCACGAGACCCTCGAGGTCGGGGTGATCTCGCCGGAGCCGATCAAGTCGGCCGCGCTCGGCGTCGGTGAGGTGGGGTACCTGATCACCGGGGTGAAGGAGGTCCGGCAGTCCCGGGTCGGCGACACCGTCACGATCGCTTCCCGGCCCGCGACCAGGAACCTGGGCGGCTACCGGCAGCCCCACCCGATGGTGTACGCCGGGCTGTACCCGATCGACGGGGCCGACTTCCCCGAACTGCGCGAGGCGCTCGACAAGCTGCAGCTCAACGACGCCGCCCTGGTGTACGAGCCGGAGACCTCCGGCGCGCTCGGCTTCGGCTTCCGGATCGGCTTCCTCGGCCTGCTGCACATGGAGATCGTCCGGGAGCGGCTGGAGCGCGAGTTCAACCTCGACCTGATCTCCACGGCGCCCAACGTCGTCTACCGGGTGGTGATGGAGGACGGCACCGAGCACGTCGTCACCAACCCCTCGGAGTACCCCGAGGGCAAGATCGCCGAGGTGCACGAGCCGGTGGTGCGCGCCACGATCCTGGCTCCGGCCGAGTACATCGGCACGATCATGGAGCTGTGCCAGGCCCGGCGCGGCGAGCAACTCGGCATGGACTACCTCAGCGAGGACCGCGTCGAGATCCGCTACCTGCTGCCGCTGGCCGAGATCGTGTTCGACTTCTTCGACGCCCTGAAGTCGCGGACGAAGGGCTTCGCGTCGCTCGACTACGACGAGGCGGGCGAGCAGCTCGCCAAGCTGGTCAAGGTCGACATCCTGCTGCACGGCGAGCCTGTGGACGCGTTCAGCGCCATCGTCCACGCCGACGCCGCCTACTCCTACGGCGTCGCGATGGCCAAGAAGCTCAAGGAGCTGATCCCGCGCCAGCAGTTCGAGGTGCCGATCCAGGCCGCGATCGGTGCCCGGGTGATCGCCCGCGAGAGCGTCCGGGCGATGCGCAAGGACGTGCTCGCCAAGTGCTACGGCGGCGACATCACCCGCAAGCGCAAGCTGCTGGAGAAGCAGAAGGAGGGCAAGAAGCGGATGAAGATGGTCGGCCGCGTCGAGGTGCCCCAGGAGGCGTTCGTCGCCGCGCTCTCGACGTCGGAATCCCCCGACAAGAAGAAGTAGCCCCCACCGGCCCGGCCCTGGCCATGCTGTAGCCACAGCGCCGTCCCGGGGCCTGTGGCCACAGTGTGGGTGGAGCAGGACGGGTCGTGCCCGCCAGGGTCGCGAGCGGCATAGGCTGGCGGCCGTGAACGCAGACATCGGCATCATCGGCGGCTCGGGCTTCTACGAGTTCCTCAGCGACCCGGTCAGCGTCGTCGCGACCACGCCGTTCGGCCCGCCCAGCGCCCCCGTCGCGGTCGGCACGGTGGAGGGCCGTCGGGTCGCCTTCCTGCCGCGCCACGGCAAGCAGCACCAGTTCCCGCCGCACCGGGTGAACTACCGGGCCAACCTCTGGGCGCTGCGCAGCGTCGGCGTGCGCCAGGTCATCGCCCCGGCTGCGGTCGGCTCGCTGGTGCCCGCGCTGGGCCCGGGGAGCTTCGTGGTGCCCGACCAGGTCATCGACCGCACGTGGGGCCGGGAGCACACCTGCTACGACCAGGTCGGCAAGGTCGTCCACGTCTCGTTCGCCGACCCGTACTGCCCGCGCGGCCGCGCGGCCGTCCTCGCTGCCGGCGACGACGCGACGCCCCTGGTGGACGGCGGGACGCTGGTGGTGATCAACGGACCGCGGTTCTCGAGCCGGGCGGAGTCGCGCTGGCACGCGGCGGCGGGCGGCACCGTGGTGGGAATGACCGGCATGCCGGAGGCCGCGATCGCCCGGGACCTGGCCATGTGCTACACCACGGTCACCATGGTCACCGACCACGACGCGGGGGTCGAGGTCGGCGAGTCGGTGACGCACGCCGAGGTGCTGCGGGTCTTCGCCGACAACATCGAACGCCTCAAGACGCTGCTCCGCCGCGTCGTCTCGCACCTCCCCGAACCCGAGCCGGACGCGAGGGCGGCCTGTGCCTGTCGTCGCGTCCTCGACGGCCAGAAGCTGCCGTTCACGCTGCCCTGACGTGCCGTCCATCCCCCCCGAGGGTGAGCCGGCGCCCGCCGACGGCAGCCTGCCGCCCGAAGCCCTGGCCGGGACGGCCGGGCGGCCGTTCAGCCTCTACGTGCACGTCCCGTTCTGCGCGACCCGGTGCGGCTACTGCGATTTCAACACCTACACCGCGGCCGAACTCGGCTCGGCCCCCGGCTCCAGCCGGGACGCCTACCTCGCCGCGGTCCGCTCGGAGCTGGCGCTGGCCGAACGGGTGCTGGGTCGCCGCCCGGTCGTCTCCACCGTGTTCTTCGGCGGTGGGACGCCGACCCTGCTCGCCGCTCGGGAGCTCGTCGGCCTGTTGCGGGCGGTCACCGAGCACGCCGACCTCGCGCCGGGGGCGGAGGTCACCACCGAGGCCAACCCCGAGTCGGTCGATCCCGGCTACCTCGCGACGTTGGTGGCGGGCGGCTTCAACCGGCTCTCGCTTGGCATGCAGTCGGCCGTGCCCCACGTGCTGGCCGTCCTGGAGCGGCGCCACACCCCCGGACGCGCCGCCCAGGTGGTGGGCTGGGCGAGGGAGGCGGGCTTCGGCTCGGTGAGCCTCGACCTGATCTACGGGACGCCGGGGGAGACTCCGCACGACTGGGACGCCTCGCTCGCCGCCGCCCTGGCCGCCGCGCCGGACCACGTCAGCGCCTACTCCCTGATCGTCGAGCCCGGCACCCGGCTGGCCGGTCGCGTCCGGCGCGGCGAACTGCCCGGGATCGACCCCGACGTGCACGCGGACTACTACCGGGCGGCCGACGCCGCGCTCACCGCCGCCGGCCTGGGCTGGTACGAGGTGAGCAACTGGGCCCGGAGAGGCCACGAGGCCCGCCACAACCTGGCCTACTGGCGCAGCGACGACTGGTGGGGGATCGGCCCCGGGGCGCACTCCCACGTCGGGGGAGTGCGCTGGTGGAACCTCCGCCACCCCACCGGCTACGCGGGCCGGCTGGCCGCCGGGACGAGCCCCGCGGAGGCCAGGGAGGTGCTCACCGCCGCCGACCGGCGCACCGAGCGGGTGCTGCTGCAGCTGCGGCTCGCCGAGGGTCTCGCCCTCGCCGAACTGGACGAGGCCGGCCGCGCGGTCGCCGTCCGGGCCGTCGCGGACGGCCTCGCGATCGCCGCGGACGGACGCCTGCGACTCACGCTGGACGGCCGGCTGCTCGCGGACGGGATCGCGGTCGACCTGCTCGGCTGAGCGCCGCCCCCCCGGCCCCGACAACGCCGGATGCAGTCCGCACCGGCAGAGAACCGCGCGCGGGGAAGGACCGGCGTTTCCGGCGGGCGGAATTGCAACGATTTGATAACGCGATCCATGCTCCCTCGGAGCCGTAACACGGGTGAGACAAACCCATGTTCAAATGGCGCCTGCTCGCGTAGCCTTGCCCAACCGTGCTCGGGCCAGGCCCGCAACACAAGGAGGAATCAGTGAACAAACGTACCGTCAAGCTGGTGAGTGTCGCTTTCGTCGCGGCCTCGCTCGCCCTCGCCGGCTGCGGCTCCCGCGGCGAAGCCACCACCACGGCAGCCCCCGGCGCCACCACCGGTGGCACCACCGCCGCCGGCGCCAAGGTCGCCAAGATCGGCTTCATCGCACCGCTGTCGGGTGGCCTGTCGGCGCTCGGTCTCGGCATGCGCAACTCCGCCCAGTTGGCGGTGGACCTGGCCAACAAGTCCAACGCGATTCCCGGCTGGACGCTGGAGTTCGTCCCGCTGGACGACGAGGCCAAGCCCGATGTCGGCGCGAACGCCGCCACGTCGCTGGCCGGTGACGACGCTGTGATGGGCGTTGTCGGCACCCTCAACTCCGGCGTCGCGCAGAGCGTCATCCCGATTCTCGACGCGGCCCACATCGTCCAGATCTCCCCGGCGAACACGAACCCGACCCTGACCCAGGGCGCCGACCCGGCCAACCCGACGCGGCCGAACGCCAACTACTTCCGCACCGCGACCACCGACTCGATCCAGGGCCCGGTCGCCGCGAAGTACCTGCTCGACGCAGGTATGAAGAAGGTCGCCGTCGTCCACAACAAGGGCACCTACGGCCAGGGCCTGGCCGAGGCCTTCGCCACGGCCTTCGCCGACGGCGGCGGCGAGGTCGTCGCTCGGGAGTCCTTCACGCCCGACACGCAGGACCTCAGCACTGTCGTCACCACCATCAAGGCGGCCGGCCCCGAGGCGGTCTTCTTCGGCGGCGAGTACGCCGAGTCCAAGGAGACCGGCGGCGGCGCGCGGCTGTCCAACCAGATGAAGGCGAACGGCCTGAACGTCCCGCTGATGGGCGGCGACGGCATCTTCGACCCCGAGTTCATCAACCTCGCGGGCTCCACCTCCAACGGTGACCTGGCCACCTCGGTGGGTGCGCCCCCGACTGACCTCCCCTCGGCGGCCGCCTTCCTCAGCGAGTACGAGAAGGCCGGTTTCAAGGAGCCCTACGCCGCCTACGGCGCGATGACCTTCGACGCGACGAACGCGATCATCGAGGGCCTCAAGGTGTCGCTGGCCAGCGCGACCGACGCCAAGTCGGCTCGCCAGGCCACCGTGGATGCGGTCGGCAAGGTGGACTTCGAGGGGGCCAGCGGCCAGGTCAAGTTCGACGAGTTCGGTGACACCGTGACCCGGGTCATCACCGTCTACGAAGTGGCCGAGGGCAAGTGGGCGACCAAGCAGGTCATCAACTACGAGGGCTGAGCCAACCGGCCACGGCCGGTGAAGCAACCGACCAGCTGTGGCGCTCCGGACGGGGCGCCACACTGGTCGGCCCTCGTCACGACCACCAGAGGAGAGTAGAAGCGGCGTGGACTTCTTCCTGCAACAGTTGATCAACGGGTTGTCACTCGGCGCCCTGTACGCGTTGATCGCGGTGGGCTACACCGTGGTGTACGGCATCGTCCAGCTGATCAACTTCGCCCACGGCGAGATCTTCATGATCGGTGCGTTCGGCGCCTACGCCGTCTGGATCGTGATCGGCAAGCCCACCGGCTGGGACGTCGGTCCCTCGCTGCTGGTACTGCTGCCGCTGATGATCATCGGTGGGATCGCGGCCTCGGTCACGGTGGCGCTGTTGACCGAGCGGCTGGCCTACCGTCCGCTCCGGAACGCGCCCCGGCTGGCACCGCTGATCTCGGCGATCGGCGTCTCGGTGTTCCTGCAGGAGGCCGTCCGGCTCTTCTACGGCACCATCCCCGGCTTCCCCGATGCCAAGGCGGGGTTCCCGTTCCCGACCGTCACCGGGATCTCCGGCAGGATGGTCGAGGTCGGCGGGGTGATCCTCCAGTTCTCCACCCTCTTCACCATCGGTGCCCTGATCGTGTGCACCGTCGGCCTGTGGTACTTCGTGAACCGGACCAAGGTGGGTCGCGCCATGATCGCGACCTCCCAGGACCCCGACACCGCCCGCCTGATGGGCATCAACGTCGACCGGGTGATCATGGCCGCGTTCGCCGTCGGCGCGGCCCTGGCGGCGATCGCCGGCGTCGCCCACGGGCTGCGCTACCAGACGATCATCGGTGACATGGGCTTCATGGCCGGTCTGAAGGCCTTCACCGCCGCCGTGCTCGGCGGGATCGGCAACATCTACGGCGCCCTGGTGGGCGGCGTCGTGCTCGGCGTGGTGGAGTCGCTCTCGGCGGCCTACCTCGGCGGCGGCTCGGCCTGGAAGGACGTCTGGGCGTTCGGGCTGCTGATCCTGGTGCTGGTCTTCCGGCCCCAGGGACTGCTCGGCGCGAAGGTGGTGGACCGGGCATGATCAAGCTCCCGATCTCCGACGAGCAACTGCAGCGGCTGCAGCTCCCGGCCCGGATCGCCGGGATCGTCGGCTCAGCGTTGATGGCCGGCTCGATCGCCGTGCCCTGGTCCTACGACCCCGACGCGCTGGACGACATGTCGTTCGCGATGGCCCCGTCCCCGCTGCAACTGCACTTCCTCGTCCTCGCACTGCTCGGGCTGCTCGCGTTCGCCGTCCCGTTGCTGGGACGCAAGCGGCTGGGCAAGCTCGCGCGGCTGGCAGCCTGGAACGCCGCGGCCCGCACCGCCGCCGGCGGCGGTGCCGTCGTCGCGCTGGTCGCGATCGCGGCGATCGGGATCGAGGCGGGTGGGCTCGTCAACACCGAACCCGGTGTCTGGGTCGCGCTGGCCGGCGGCATCCTGGCCCTGGCGGGCGGTCTGTTGTTGCCGCCCTCGCCCGAACCCGGGCTGGGCCGGATGAAGCCACCGCGCTGGGTGCAGATCGTCGTGATCGTGGTCGGTCTGGCGGCCGTGGTCTTCGCCGCCGCCTACGCGCTGTCGCTGTCCGAGGGCGGCGAGTTCTTCCTGTTCGCCGCGCTGGCGGTCGCGCTGGTGCTGGTCCTCAAGGAGTGGGGCGCCTTCGGCTGGCTGTCGATCGCGGCGGCCGACAACAAGCGGGTGCTGGTGGCTGCGGCGTTCGTCGCCGCCTTCTCCTTCCCCTTCACCCAGGGTGGCTCGGACGCGAACATGTCCATCGCCGCCCAGGTGCTGGTGTTCGCCGCCACCGCGATGGGCCTCAACATCGTGATCGGCCTGGTCGGGCTGCTCGACCTCGGCTACATCGCCTTCCTCGGTGCCGGCGCCTTCACCGCGGCCATGCTCTCGGGCTCGGCCTTCGCGACGATCAACTGGGAGCCGCCGTTCTGGCTGACGGCCCTGATCGCCGCCGTCGTGGCCGCGATCCTCGGCCTGCTGATCGGCACCCCGACGTTGCGGGTCTCTGGCGACTACCTCGCGATCGTGACGCTGGCTTTCGGCGAGATCTTCCGGCTCACGATGATCAACCTCGACGGCACGGACGGACCGAACCTCACCCACGGCCCCAATGGCATCCCGGGCATTCCGAACCTGAATTTCTTCGGGTTCTATTTCGGCGATCCGCAGCACCTGTTCGGGATCGAGACCGGCCGGTTCGCCAACTACTTCTGGTTGATGCTGCTGGTGATGGCGTTCATCATCCTGGTCTTCACCAACCTCAACCGCTCCCGGATCGGCCGGGGCTGGGTCGCCATCCGCGAGGACGAACTGGCGGCCGAGGCGATGGGAGTCAACACCTTCGCACTGAAGCTGCTCGCCTTCGCCGGCGGCGCCTTCCTGGCCGGCCTGGCCGGGGCGGTCCGGGCCCACCAGTACACCTCGGTGGTGCCGGAGCAGTTCGTCTTCCTGGAGTCGGCCTTCCTGGTGGCCGCGGTGGTGCTGGGCGGCATGGGGACGGTGATGGGCGTGATCATCGGCGCCACCATCCTCAAGGTGCTCCCCGAGAAGCTGCGGTTCTTCGAGGACTACCGGCTGCTGCTGTTCGGGCTCCTGATGGTGTTCATGATGCGGTTCCGTCCGGAGGGGATCATCGCCGACGAACGTCGCCAGCTCGAATTCCACGCCGACGACGAAGAACTGGCCGAGGAGGTCGAGTTGGAGCTGATCGCCTGGCACGACCACTACAACCCTGAGCCGAAGGGGCACTGATGGCCACACCGACGCAGGAGACCACGGGGGCGGTGGCCGTCGCAGAGCGCTCACTGCTGCTGGATGCCCGCAGCGTGACCATGCAGTTTGGCGGGCTCAAGGCCGTCAACGACGTCAGCCTGCAGGTGCACACCGGCGAGATCGTCGGTCTGATCGGGCCCAACGGGGCGGGCAAGACGACGTTCTTCAATTGCCTCACCGGGCTCTATCGGCCCACCTCGGGTTCGGTCCACTTCGCAGGGGAGGAACTGCCGCCCAAGCCACGTCAGGTGGTCCGGGTCGGGATGGCGAGGACGTTCCAGAACATCCGGCTGTTCCACAACATGACGGCACTGGAGAACGTCATGGTGGGGCGCTACTGCCGCACCAGGTCCAACGCCCTGGACGCGGTCTTCCGGTTGCCCCGGCACCGCCGGGAAGAGGTGGAGTCGACCGAGCGCGCCCAGGAATTGCTCGACTTCGTCGGGCTGGGCAAGGCGACCGACACCCTGTCGCGGAACCTGCCCTACGGCGACCAGCGCCGCCTCGAGATCGCCCGCGCCCTGGCGACCGACCCGCGGTTGCTGCTGCTGGACGAGCCGACGGCCGGCATGAACCCGCAGGAGACCCGGCAGGCCGAGGACCTGATCTTCCGGATCCGTGATCTCGGGCTGGCGATCCTCGTGATCGAGCACGACATGCGGTTCATCTTCAACCTCTGCGACCGGGTGTGCTGCCTGGTGCGCGGCGAGGTACTGCTGGAAGGGCCCGGGCAGGTCGTCCAGAACGACCCCCGGGTGATCGAGGCCTACATCGGCATGCCCGCGACCGACCACACCGGCCAGCCGGACGAACCGGAGCGAGGGGAGGACGGCAATGCTTGAGGTCAAGCAGATGGTGGTCGCCTACGGGCGCGTGAACGCCGTCAAGGGGATCAGCTTCGAGGTGCCCCAGGGGCAGATCATCACTCTGCTAGGCACCAACGGTGCCGGCAAGTCGACCACACTGCGAGCGATCTCGGGCCTGCTGAAACTCGTGTCGGGCGAGATCTGGTTCGAGGGCGAGCGGCTGGACGGTCTGCCCGCCCACAAGGTGGTCGAGCGCGGCATCGCGCAGTCGCCGGAGGGACGTCGACTGTTCCGGCAGATGACGGTGGAGGACAACCTCAAGCTGGGCGCCTACTCCCGCAAGGACACCGCGGCCATCAAGGCCGACATGGACAGGGTGTACGACCTGTTCGAGGTGCTCGGGCAGCGCCGGAACGAGGCCGCGGGCTTGTTCTCCGGCGGCGAGCAGCAGATGCTCGCGATCGGACGGGCCATGATGAGCCGTCCCAAGCTGCTGATGCTCGACGAGCCGTCCATGGGCCTCTCCCCGATCATGACTCAGACGATCATGCGCACCATCAAGGAACTGCAGGCCGAGGGCGTGACGATCCTGCTGGTCGAGCAGAACGCGCAGGCGGCGCTCTCGCTGGCCGACACGGGCTACGTGCTGGAGGTCGGCCAGATCATGTTTTCCGACAGCGGCCGCCGGTTGCTCGGGGACGACCGGGTGCGGCGCGCCTACCTCGGCGCGGACTGAGCGTGGCGGGCGGGCCTGCGGCATAGCACCCGCCCCGCCCGGGGTTCCGGGAATGGACGCCCGACAAGGCCCGTCGGCCCCGGGCCTAGGGTGGCGGCCATGTCCCGCTACTCCGACGACGTGCTCGCGCCCGGCTGGCAGCAGGCGCGGCGGCGGCCGTCCGTCGAAACCCCGGTGAGGGTCGGGCTGGTCGTCGAGGAACCCACCTCCGGCTTCGTCGGGGCGGTCGTCCGCTGGGAGAACGGGCTGGTGGTGCTGGAGGCCCGCGGTGGTGCCAGGCGCAGCTTCCCGATGGGTCCCGGCTTCTGGGTCGAGGGAGCGCCGGTGAACCTCGTCCACCCGCCGCGCAGTGCTCCGGCGGCGCCCACCCACACCGCGTCGGGCTCCCGGGTCGCGCCGCAGGCTCCGGCGAAGGTCGCGCTGGCGTCCCGGATCTACGTCGAGGGACGCCACGACGCCGAACTGGTCGAGCGGATCTGGGGGGACGACCTGCGCGCCGAGGGTGTCGTGGTGGAGTACCTGGGCGGGATCGACGACCTGCCCGCCATCGTGGCCGCGTTCGACCCCGGCCCCGGGCGCCGGCTCGGGGTGCTGGTCGACCACCTGGTCGCGGGCACGAAGGAGACCCGGATCGTGGCGGCGGTGACCAGCCCCCACGTGCTCGTCACCGGGCACCCCTTCGTCGACATCTGGACGGCGATCCGGCCCGAGCGGGCCGGGCTGGAGGCCTGGCCGGCCGTACCCAGGGACCAGGACTACAAGAAGGGCATCAGCCACGCGCTGGGCCGTCCGGCGCGCACCCGGGCCGACATCGCCGCGACGTGGGGCTGGCTGCTGGGACGGGTGCGCGACTGGCGTGACCTCGACCCGGCGCTGCCGCGTGAGGTGGAACGGCTGATCGACTTCGTCACCGGACCCGGGGAGGGCTGACATGCAGACCGACTGGGTGTCGGAGCGGATCGTCGAGGTCGGCGAGCGGGTGGTGATGCCCCGTTTCGGCGCCCTGACCGCTGACGAGGTGCAGGAGAAGCTGCCGGGCGACCTCGTCACCGTCGCCGACAAGGAGGCGGAGGTCGAGCTCGGGGCGATCCTAACCGCCGCCGACCCGGGCTGCCTCGTGGTGGGCGAGGAGGGGGTGTTCACCGACCCGCGCCGCATGGAGGCGCTGCCCTACGCCGAGCGGGCGTGGGTGATCGACCCGGTCGACGGCACCCGCAACTTCTCCCGCGGCTCGCCCGACTTCGCGGTGATGCTCGCCGAGGTCCGGTCCGGCGTGACCGTCCGCGGCTGGATCTGGCAGCCGGCCCACGCCCGGCTCTACGTCGCCGAACTCGGGGCGGGGGTGCGCTGCAACGGGGAGCCGCTGGCCGCCGTCCGCCTCCGCCGGGAACCGCTGCTCGGTGCCACCTACCTTCCCCTGCCGGACGAACTCGCCGCCGCGGTACGGATCCGGCGGTCGTGGGGCTCGTGCGGGATCGACTACCCCAAACTGCTGGCCGGCGAGGTCGACTTCCTCTCCTACCGCTCGATGTTCCCCTGGGACCACCTGCCCGGTGCGCTCATGGTGACCGAGTCGGGTGGCCGGGTGGCGAGCACCGAGGACACCGACTACCGCGCGGGGGTGGTCGGCCGGCGCCTCGTCGCGGCGCTGAGCCCCGCCGACTGGCGGACGACGCGGGACGCGCTCGTCCATCTCGGCTGAGGAGTCGGCTCGACGGGGCGGCCCGCGGCTGGCACAGTGGACGCATGAGCGAGAACGAGGACCTGAAGGCCAAGATGCGCGAGGCGCTGGCGAAGAAGAAGAACCTCGGCCATGACGCGGGCGTCGCCGGGGAGGGCCACGGCAGCAAGGAGCGCGGCCCCGCTGAACGCGGACGCCAGGGCGGCGGGCGCGAGTTCCGTCGCAAGTCCGGCGGATAGGCTCGTCCGTTCCCCTGATCCCGGAGCCTGTCGAAGGGCCAGCCGGGTTCTCAGACCAGCGGCAGGTTGGTGCGGGGCTTCACACCCTCGGCCGCCAGCTGGGCGTAGGCCAGCGGCAGCGCGTCCCGGATGACGGATTCCTCGAACGGCCACTCCCCGGCCTCGAAGGCCGCGTCCAGGCAGATGCCCTGCTTCGCGAGGTGCTCGACCTGCCCGTACAGGGCCGAGATCCGGGCGCGCTGGTCGAAGCAGGCCAGCCGGTCCATGCCGTCACCGTGGCCGGGCACGATGACCGTGTCCTCGTCCACCAGTCCGAGGATGCCGTCGACCGCGCTCGGCCACTCCTTGAGGTGGCAGTCCGGGCCGAACGAGGGCGGCCCGGACTGCTCCAGCAGGTCGCCGGCGAAGATCACCTTCGCTCCCGGGACGATCGCCACGATGTCGCCTTCGGTGTGCCCCCGCCCGAAGTGGACGAGTTCCACCCGCCTGCCACCGAGGTCGACGACCCGGGCGAGGCTGAACGGACGGTTGGGCGCGATGAGGTCGTCGGCGGAGCAGCCCTGGGCGTGGGCGAGGGACACCACGTCGCCGTCGAGCAGGCGGGCGGCGAGGCTCTCGTGCCCGTAGCCGGCCAGGTCGGCGAAAGCCGCCAGGCCGAAGTAGTGGTCCCAGTGCCAGTGCGTGACGGCCACCGCCGCGAGCGGCACGTCCGCGATCGCCTCCGCCGCGGCCCGCAGCTCAGCACCGTGCCGGGGCGACGAACCGGTGTCGATGAGCAGGGCGGCCTCGTCGCCGGCCACCAGCCCGATGTTCACCCCGGCCGGCTGCACCGACGCCACCCAGATCCGGTCGGCGAGCGGACGGAAGACGGGTGCGTCAGGCATGGTCGCAGCCTAGTCAGGTTCCCGCGCGGCACCATCCCGGCCGGGTCGCGGGCGCGGGTTGGTGCAACCGCTCCGGGGCGGCGGTAGACTGGCACTCCGCCGTGGTGAGTGCCAGCGTCAGCAAGCGCCGGCGCCGCGGGATGTCGCTGAAACGGGCGTGAGGAGGGTGACGATGCTGGACGAACGCAAGCTCGCCATCCTGCGGGCCATCGTGACCGACTACGTGTCTATGCGCGAGCCGATCGGCTCGAAGGCCCTTGTCGAGCGCTACCACCTCGACGTCTCCCCGGCCACCGTCCGCAACGACATGGCGGTGCTGGAGGAGGAGGGCTACATCACCCAGCCCCACACCTCGGCCGGCAGGATCCCCACTGACAAGGGGTATCGCCTGTTCGTCGACCGGCTCGGGGCGGTGAAGCCGCTGTCGACGGCCGAGCGCAGGGCGATCGAGGCGTTCATGGCCGGCGCCCTCGACATCGACGACGTGGTGCGACGCACCGTCCGGCTGCTCGCCCAGATCACCCAGCAGGTCGCCATCGTCCAGTACCCGGTGGATCTCGGCGCACAGGTGCGCCACGTCGAACTCGTCACGCTCAGCGCCGACCGCGGCCTGGTCATCCTGGTCTCCTCCTCCGGACGGGTCGACCAGCGCACCTTCGACCTCGCGGGCGCCTCGGCCGAGGACGTCAACGACCTGCGCGGACGGCTCAACGCCGCCCTGGTCGGGCTTCCCTCCGCCCGCGCAGTCGAGGCGATGGCGGCGCTTCCCGACACCCTGGAGCCGGGGCTGCGCCCGCTCGGCGTGGTCGTGGTGGCTGCCCTGCTGGAAGTGGTGGGCTCCCAGCCGTCCGCCCGGGTCGCCGTCGGTGGCGTGCCGAACCTCACCCGCTTCGCCGACCAGTTCGAGACCACCGTCAAGCCCGTCCTGGAGGCGCTGGAGGAGCAGGTCGTGCTGCTTCGACTGCTCGGCGAGGCCACCAGTTCCGCCGAGGTCACCGTCCGGATCGGGCACGAGAACCCCTACGCGCCGCTGCAGTCCACCTCCGTGGTGGCCAGCGGCTACGGCGGCGCCCAGGACGCGTGGGCGACCCTGGGCATCGTCGGCCCCACCCGGATGGATTACCCCTCCACGATGGCCGCGGTCCGCGCGGTCGCCCGCTACGTCGGCCGCTTCCTGGCAGAAGGATGATGCGTGAGCACTGACTACTACGGGGTGCTGGGTGTGCCCCGCGACGCCACCACCGAGCAGATCAAGAAGGCCTACCGGCGGCTGGCGATGAAGTTCCACCCCGACGTCACCGACGAGGAGGGCGCCGCCGAGAAGTTCAAGCAGATCGGCGAGGCCTACGAGGTGCTGCACGACCCGAACAAGCGGGCCATGTACGACCGGGGCGGTGATCCGCTCAGCAGCAACGGCGGCGGGTTCGGCGGCTTCGGTGGCTTCGGCGGTGGCAGCTTCGACTTCACCAACCTGGTCGACGCCATGTTCGGCGCTCAGGCCGGTGCCCGCGGCCCGCGCTCCCGGGTGCGGCGCGGCCAGGACGCCCTCGTCCGGCTCGGGCTGACGCTGGCCGAGGCGGCCTTTGGCGTCACCAAGCCGCTGCGGGTCGACACCGCGGTGGTCTGCCCGGCCTGCACCGGCACCGGCGCGAACCCCGGCACGGAGCCCGTGACGTGCTCGACCTGCCACGGCCAGGGCGACATCACCCAGATCCAGCGGTCGTTCCTGGGCGACATCCGCACCTCGCAGACGTGCCCGACCTGCCGCGGCTACGGGACGACGATCCCCAGCCCGTGCGGCGAGTGCTCCGGCGAGGGACGGGTGCGCAGCAGCCGCACCATCAACGTGAAGATCCCGGCCGGGGTCAACAGCGGCAACCGGATCCACCTCGATTCCCAGGGTGAGGTCGGCCAGAACGGCGGCCCGGCGGGTGACCTCTACGTCGAGCTGACCGTCGAGCCCCACGAGGTGTTCAAGCGGGACGGGGACAACCTCGAGGTCGTGGTGAAGGTGCCGATGAGCGCCGCCGCGCTGGGCACCGAGATCACGCTGGAGAGCCTGGAGGCGGAGCGGGACGACCTCGACGGCCCCGCCAGCGTCGAGGTGAGCATCCCGGCCGGCACCCAGTCGGGCACGCGGCTGAGCGTCGCCGGCCGCGGCGTCCCGAAGCTGCGCGGCGGTGGCCGCGGCGACCTCGGCGTCACCCTGCTCGTGCAGACCCCGACCAGGCTGGACGCCGAGCAGCGCGAACTGCTGCGGCAGTTCGCGGCGCTGCGGGACGAGAGCCGGCCCGAGGTCGCCGTCACCCGGCACAAGGGTGGCGTGCTGGGCTGGCTGAAGGAGGCCTTCTCGTGACCGAGCCCTTGTTCCTGGCCCACCTGGATTCGCCCGGCGTCGGTGACCACGTCCAACTGTCCGGCGAGGAGGGACGGCACGCCGCGAGCGTCCGACGGATCAAGCCCGGCGAGGTGGTGTGGCTCAGCGACGGCGCCGGGACGGCCGTCCGCGGGCCGGTGGTCTCGGTCGGACGGTCCGAACTCGTCGTCGAGGTGGCGGAGGTCGTCCACGCGCCCGAGAAGCCGATCCGCTGGGTGGTGGTGCAGGCGCTACCCAAGGGCGACCGTGCCGAGCAGGCCGTGGAGATGCTCACCGAACTGGGTGTGGACGAGATCGTGCCGTGGCAGGCCGAACGCTCGGTCGTCCGCTGGGCGCCCGAGCGGGTCGAGCGCGGCCTCACCCGGTGGCGCGCGACCGCCAGGGAGGCCGCCAAGCAGAGCCGGCGGCTCCGCGTCCCGGTCGTCTCCGCCCCGATGACCACGGCAGAACTCGCGCTGCGGATCGGCCAGTCGGCGCTCACCGCGGTGCTGCACGAGGTCGCCGAGGACCCGATCGCGGAGGTGACCGTCCCCGCCGCCGGCGAAGTGATCCTCGTCGTGGGTCCCGAAGGCGGGCTCACCGACGCCGAGGTGGCCACCTTCGCCGCGGCCGGCGGCCGGGTGGTGCTGATCGCCGACCAGGTGCTGCGCACCTCCACCGCCGGCGTGGTCGGCCTGGCGCAACTGCAGGTGCTGGCGGCCCGTGACGCCCGCTGAGGACGGCTTCGGGTTCACCCCCGGCGCCGTCCTGCCCGACGGCCGGGGACGTACCGGGACGATCCGGACGCCGCACGGCGAGATCCGGACGCCCGCCTTCGTCGCCGTCGGCACCAAGGCGACCGTCAAGGCCGTCCTGCCCGAGGCGGTCGCCGCGCTCGGGGCGCAGGCGGTGCTCGCCAATGCGTACCACCTCTACCTGCAACCCGGGCCGGACGTGGTCGAGGAGGCCGGCGGGCTGGGCGCCTTCATGAACTGGCCCGGCCCGACCGTCACCGATTCGGGCGGCTTCCAGGTGATGAGCCTCGGCGTGGGGTTCAAGAAGGTGCTCGCGATGAACACCGCCGGCCTCGCCGACGACGACGTGATCGCCGCCGGGAAGAACCGGCTCGCCCACGTCGACGACGACGGGGTGACCTTCACCTCCCACCTCAACGGCGACCGGCACCGGTTCACGCCTGAGGTGTCGATGCGTATCCAGCACCAGCTCGGCGCCGACATCATGTTCGCCTTCGACGAGTGCACGACCCTGATGAACACCCGCGGCTACCAGGAGAACTCGCTGGCCCGGACCCAGGCCTGGGCGGTGCGTTGCCTGACCGAGCACGGGCGGCTGACCGCCGCGCGCTCCGACCGTCCGTACCAGGCCCTGTTCGGGGTCGTCCAGGGAGCCCAGTTCGAGGACCTCCGGCGGCGGGCCGCCCGTGACCTCGCCGCGCTCGAGGTTGCCGGACGGCGCTTCGACGGCTACGGCATCGGCGGCGCGCTGGAGAAGGAGAACCTCGGCACGATCGTCGGCTGGGTGTGCGAGGAACTGCCGTTCGACGCCCCCCGGCACCTGCTCGGGATCTCCGAACCGGACGACTTCTTCGCCGCGGTCGCTGCCGGGGCGGACACCTTCGACTGTGTGATGCCCAGCCGGGTGGCCCGCAACGCCGCCGTGTACACCGCGCGCGGCCGTTACAACGTCAACACCGCCGCCAACCGGCGGGCCTTCTCACCGATCGAGGACGGCTGCGACTGCTACACCTGCGCCCACTACACCCGGGCGTACCTCCACCACCTCTTCAAGGCGAAGGAGATGGTGGCGGCGACCCTGTGCACCATCCACAACGAGCGCTTCACCGTCCGGCTGGTGGACGACATCCGGACCAGCATCGAGGCCGGGGACTTCGAGGCCTTCCGCGAGGAGTTCCTCGGCGGCTACTACTCGCCTCGCTGACGCGATTCCCGTCCGGACCCTCCCTTCCAGACCTGCCCTTCCAGACCGGCAAGCGGGCCGTGGCGATCGAGCGAGCAAGGCTGGGTGGCTCATAAGGGGACGGTTCCTTTATCAGCCACAAGGCGCCTCAGGTGGCACGAAAGAGAACCGTCCCCTTCTGAGCCAGGGCCGCTTGGGTCCCAGGCGGGGGACGCCGCCGGTGGGGCTCAGCGGTTCGGGCGCCCGCCCCCGCCGCCGGGGCCTCCACCACCGGGGCCGCCCTGGGTGACGGCGTCGGCGGAGGTCGTGGTGCCCTGCTCGGTGCCGTCCACGACGATCGTGTAGGTCTGGCCCTCGGCGATGGTCGGGTTGGAGACGAGCACGGAGCCGAACTGGCGGGTGCCGGTGAAGCTGGCGACGACGGTGCCGGAGGAGTCCTTGAACTCGACGACCGTGCCCTCGCCACCGCTGACGGTCGCGAGCAGCGACTTCTGGGTCGAATCGGACGAGGGTGCCTGGGCCATGCCCGAGGAGCCCGCGGCCACCAGGGTGCCGCCGGAGATGGCGAAGGTGCCGTCGTAATCGAGGCTCCCGTTGCCGTCGTTGGTGGGGCCGTACACGAGCACGTCGCCGCCGGTCATGGTGATCGAGCCGTTGGCGTCCAGGCCGTCGCCGAGG
>Ga0073899_10001629_pt1 | contig 20568 bp, 13 predicted proteins | sample KloWWTmetaKNB5Ph_FD_88975 | JGI IMG/M metagenome (GOLD analysis project Ga0073899, IMG submission 88975) | Active sludge microbial communities from Klosterneuburg, Austria, studying microevolution and ecology of nitrifiers - Klosterneuburg... | ecosystem: Engineered > WWTP > Aerobic digester >... | reverse complement strand
TCCGCACCGACTTCCGCGTCATCGCCGAAAGCGACAGCGTGCCGCGCGCGATCGAACTGGTGCGCGCCGACCTGCCGGACGGCGTCGCCGATGCCCTGCGCGGGGTGCTGGTGGCGATCGACGACGATCCTCTCGCGGCGACGGCACTGCGCGCTTACTTCGCGACTGCCCGCTTTGAACCGCTGGACCCGGCCTCGCAGCAGTCGCTCGCAGCCATGAATCGGCAACTGCTGGCGCTGCGCCGCGAGCTCGATCGATGAACGCGCGCCGCAGCTGGTGGCTGACCGCCGCAGCCGTCGCCGTGCTGCTGGCAGTGCTCGCTGGCCTGGTGCTGCAGCAACACCGCGCGCATTCACGGCGCATCGCCAATGCCGCCGCCCAGCAGGAATTCGCCCTGGCCGAGAAGGCGCTGGCCGAGCGCACCCGCATCGCCGCTGCGCTGCTCGCCGAGTCACTGGTCAACCCGACCTATTTCTTCGACCTGCAGCGCATCGGCGATGTGCTCGACACCGGTCTCGATCCCGGTGCGACCGCCTACATCCTGCTGCTCGACCGCAACGGTCGCATCCTGCACGACGGCAGCAAGGACCTCGCCCGCTACGGCCAGCTGCCGGACGACGCCTTCGCCCGCGAGGCTGCTGCAGCGACTACACCGACGGTGCTGGTGGCCGAGCACTTCATCGAGGTCGCGCATCCGATCACCCTCGGCGACCAGCGCCTGGCGACGCTGCGCCTGGCCTTCACCCGCGACGCCGCGACCACGGTGGCGCCGTTGCCGGTCGACGCCATGGCCGCGTGGCTGGACCCGCTGCTGCTCGGCGCCCTGCTCGGCGGCGGCTTGCTGCTGCTGCTCGCCGGCGACCGCCTGCTGGCGCGACCGCTGGCGCAGATCGAGACGCGGCTGGCGCAACTCGCGCGCGTTTACGCTGGCGCCCCGGCACTGACCACACCACGTGAATCGCTGGACCGGATCGGCGAGCGCTTCGCCGGTTTCGACCGCGAACTGCAGCGCCAAGGTCGCATCGATGTACTGACCGCGCTGCCGAACCGCATCGCGCTGCGCGAACGCATCGCCAAGACCATTGGCGACGCGCCGCTCACGAACGGCCATGGCATCGCACTGTTGTTCGTCGACCTCGACGATTTCAAGCGCATCAACGACACCCTCGGCCACGACATCGGCGACGCGATCCTGGCCAACGTCGCGCGCCGCTTCAAGGACGTGCTGCGCGAGGAATATCCCGAGCAGACCGGCTTCATCGCGCGTTTCGGCGGCGACGAGTTCGTGCTTCTGATCACCGGCGATGACGCGCGGCGACGCGCCGGAGCGCTCGCCGAGCTGCTGCTGTCGTCCCTGCGCAGCCCGCTCGGCATCGCCGACCAGGTACTGCACGTCAGCGCCAGCATCGGCATCACCTCGTTCCCGGAAGATGCACCGGACGCCGCGCGCCTGCTCAAGAACGGCGACATCGCGATGTACCTGGCGAAAGTCCACGGCCGCAACTGCGCGCGCTTCTTCACCACCTACCTGACCCGGCTCGCCGACGACCGCCTCGCGATCGAACAGGACCTGCGCGCTGCGCTCGATCGCGACGAACTCAAGCTGCACTACCAGCCGATCATCGACTTCGCGAGCGGGGTGATCCACGGCGCCAAGGCGCTGCTGCGCTGGCAGCACCCGAGCCGCGGTCTGGTGTCATCAAGCCTGTTCGTCGGCATCGCCGAAGACGTCGGCATGATCGATGCGCTGGGCGATTTCGCGCTGCGCACCGCCTGCGAAACCGCGGTGCGCTGGCCCGCCAGCGGCGAGCGGCGCCTGTTCGTCGCGGTCAATGTCTCGGTCAAGCAATTGCGCGACGCGCGTTTCCCGGCGCGGGTCGCGGCGGTGCTCGCAGAAACCGGGCTGGCGCCCGCACTGCTGCATCTGGAGCTCACCGAGAGTTCCTTGCTCGACGACGAGTCGAGGGCGATCGCGGCGCTCGAAGAACTGCATCGGATCGGCGTGAGAATCTGGCTCGACGACTTCGGCACCGGCTTCTCCGGCCTGAACCACCTGCGCCGCGTGCCAGTGGATGGCGTCAAGATCGACCGTAGTTTCGTCGCCGACCTGCTCACCGACCGCCACGACGCGGCGCTGACCAGCGCCATCATCGCCATGGCGCGCTCGCTCGACATCACCGTGGTCGCCGAGGGCGTGGAATCGGCGGCACTCGCCGACGTGCTCAAGCAACTGCACTGCCCGTTCGGCCAGGGTTACTGGATCGGCGAACCGGCGCACAGCGAGAAGCTGGTGGAACGCATCGTCGCGCAACGCCACGGCGACACCGGCAAGGGGCGCGGCAGCAAGGTCAGCTGAAGACGGCGCGCACGCTGTCGATGACGCCGCCGAGGTGCATGACCACCCAGTCGCCGAACCAGAACGCGGCACCGAACTGGATCAGCGTCACCGCCCACAGCGCCGCCAGCCAACGCCCGTCGCGTTCAAGCAGTGCCATCGCGTAGCCAATCATCGCCATCGCGAACGGCATGTTGGTCATCGGCACCGGCAACGCCAGTTCGATACCGAGGAACACCAGCAGAAAACCGGTGAAGCGATGCGCATGGCGGGTCAGGAAGAAGGTCCAGCTCGGCTTACACAACTTCTCGATGCGCAACAGCCAGGGGTCGAGCACGTGCACGAACTTCGCCACCGATGTCTTCGGGATCTGGATGCGACGCACGAAGCCGGGCATCCACGGATGATCGAAGCCGGCGAGCATCTGCAGCCCGATCAGGCTGAGCAGGGTGCCAAAAATGCCGCCCATGAAACCGACCGGGAGCGGGATCATGCACGGCAGCGCAGCGAGCAGGATCAGGGCGCCGAAGCCGCGCTCGTGGATCGAATCGACCAGCACGCCAAACCCGATGCGTTCTTCCTGCCACTCCTGCAAGGTCTGCGACAGCAGTTCGGAAACGCGCGGCGGCTTCGGTCGCGGCGGCCGCTGCCGCAGGCGCAGGCGCATCAGCCGAGTTCCGCCGGCGCAGCCAACGCGGACACCAGTGCCTTGTCGATGCGCGCGCCGTCGAGGTCGATCACCTCGAAGCGGAAACCGCCGAACTCGAAGTGCTCGCCGACCGCGGGGATACGGCCGAACTGAGCCATGAACATGCCAGCCAGGGTGCGGTATTCCTGGTCCTCCTCGTGTGGCAACTGGCCGAGACCGAGCAGCTCTCGCAGGTCCTGCACCGGCAGGCTGCCGTCGATCAGCCACGAGCCATCGGCACGCTGCACGATCGGCTGCTCATTGGCCTCGATCGCATGCGCCAGACGACCGAACACCGCGCCCATCAGATCACCCATCGTGACCAGGCCCTGGATGTCGCCGTACTCGTCGACCACGAACGCCAGCGCCGCCTCGCTCTCGCGCATCTGCTCCAGCAGCTGCATCGCCTTGGCCGCTTCCGGCACGAATAGTGGCTCCTGCAATTCACGGAACAGCTCCGGGACCTTTCCCGAGGCCAGTTCCGCCACCATCATTTTCGTTTCGACCACACCCAGAACGTCCTGATCACTGCCACGAAACACCGGGTAGCGCGAATGCCGGGATTCGCGCAGCACGGCCAGGTTCTCGTCCAGCGATGCCGCCGCATCCAGCCAGGCGATGCGCGTGCGTGGCGTCATCAGGCTGTCGACCGTGCGATCGCCGAGATTCAGCACGCGAGTCACCATGTTGCGCTCGTCGATGTCGATCACGCCCTGCTCGTGGCTCTCGGCGACCAGCATCTTGATTTCTTCCTCGGTCACGTCGCTGTCCTTGCCGTGACGCACCGGGAATAGCTTGAACAGCATCTCGGTAGTGGCGCTGAGCAGGCTCACCGCAGGTGCTGCGGCGATCGCCAGCACGCGCATCGGTATCGCGACCGCGGTCGCAACCTTCTCCGGGCGCACGATGGCAAGCCGCTTGGGCACCAACTCACCGACCACGACCGAAACGAACAAGATCAGCCCGACGCTGACGCCGACACTGACCGGGCCGGCATGGGTCGCGATCCACGGCAGCTGCGCAAGCTCGTCGCGCAGCGCCAGAGCGATGGACTCGCCGCCGAAATAGCCAGTGAGGATGCCGATCAGCGTGATCCACACCTGCACCGAAGACAGAAATCGTTCGGGCTTCTCGGCCAGTTCCAGCGCGATGCGTGCACCGCGGCTGTCGCCCGCGCGTTGGCGCAAACGCGTCTTGCGCGCCGTCATCACCGCCATCTCCGACAGCGCGAAGAAGCCGTTCAGCAGGATCAGCAACAGCACGATGGTCAATTCAAGTGGCATGCAGCCACCGTAACCGCAACCGATGACTCGGGCGTGGCAGCGCGGCAAAGACCGCTGGAAGTACCGGGAGACTGCGTCTGGAGTCGGGCATCGGTTCAGGACATGAGGCGCGACAGCGAGTGCACGCTCAGCGCGATGACGGCAAAGCCTACCATGCCGGTCAACAGCCGCATCGGCAGATGCCGGGTCAGCCACGCCGCCACCGGCGCCGCCAGAATGCCGCCGCAGACCAACCCCGCCAGCCACACCCAGGACACCACGCCGAGGCTGGCGGTGAGCGTCGCACTGATGGCGATGGCGACAAAGAACTCGGAGGCATTGGTGGTTCCGACGGCATAGCGCGGTTCGGCACCTTGGGCGATCAGCGACGCGGTCACCACCGTGCCCCAGCCGCCGCCGCCGATCGCATCCAGCGTTCCGGCGACCAGCCCGGTGCCGTGCGCGCCGAGGGCGTGCACACGCTTGCGTGCGACCCGATTGCGCAGCGCACGCAGCAGCAGCCACAGTCCCATGCCGCTCAGATAGGCACTGACCGCGACGCGCAACGGCCCTGCCGGAACGCGCTGCAGCACCAGCGCGCCAACCAGGCCGCCGATCATGCCCGGCAGCACCAGATGCAGGAACACGCGGCGATCGATGTTGCGGAACCAAGCATGCGACAGTGCAGATGCGCCGCCGGTGAACACCTTGGCAGCGTGGATGGCGGCGCTCGAGGCCGCCGGCGGCGTGCCCATGGCCAGCAGCACCGCGTTCGACACCAGGCCAAAACCCATGCCGAGCGCGCCGTCCACCAGTTGCGCGGCGAATCCGATCGCCGCGAATGTCAGGAATTCGGAGAGGTCCATGGGACGCGAAGCCTAGCGGAGGCAGGTGAAGGCAGGCAGCCCCGACCGTGGTCACGGGAATGTAACCTATCCGTCTTATGCTGTGCCGATTGCGCCGCGACGTGCACCCGAATTCCTCCAACTTCACGAGCCAAGCCCATGTTTTCACTGCAGACCATCTTCGGAAAGGGTGATCGCTTCTTCAGCCTGCTGGAACAGGCCTCGGAAGCCGCGCACGAATCGACCAAGGCGCTGACCGCGCTGCTCGGCCACCAGGGCAAGACCGGGTCGCTCGAGGATTTCACCCGCACCCACTCGCGCGAGAAGGAACTGGCGGCGCAGATCAGCCACGAACTGGTCAACACCTTCGTCACCGCGATCGAACGCGAGGACATCGAGGCGCTCGGCGCCGCGTTGTACAAGATCCCGAAAGTCGTACAGAAGTTTGCCGAACGCTACGCGCTGACCGCCAATCGCGTCGGCGAAGTGGACTTCGCGCCGCGTGCCGCGATGCTGGAAAAGGCCGCCGGCGTGGTCGTGCACATGGTGCGCGAACTGCGCCGCGGCATGGCCATCGAGACCTACAAGTCGATGTACGACGAACTGCAGGCGATCGAAACCGAAGCTGACCGCCTGATCCTCGACCTGTATCGCGACTTGTACAAGGACGAGGCCGACCCGGTGCGTTACCTGATCCGCAAGGACCTGTTCGAGATCCTGGAAAAGGCCATCGACCGCTGCCGCGACGCCGGCAACGTCGTTTACCACATCGTCCTCAAGAACAGCTGAGGTCGCAATGACCACTGCCCTGCTGGTGCTGCTGGCCGTCATCGCGGTCGCACTGATCTTCGAGTACATCAACGGTTTTCACGACACCGCCAACTCGATCGCCACCGTGGTCGCGACCAAGGTGCTCAGCCCGCGTCAGGCGGTCGTGCTCGCTGCCTCGATGAACCTGATCGGCGCGCTCGCCGGAAGTGCCGTGGCCAAGACGATTTCTTCCGGCCTGGTCGATACCAATGTGGTCACGGTGACCTCCGGTGTGCTGATCTGTGCCTTGCTCGGCGGCATCGTCTGGAACCTGATCACCTGGGCAATGGGTTTGCCCTCGTCATCGACGCATGCCCTGGTCGGAGGCCTGTGTGGCGCGGCGCTGGCCGCAGCCAGCGGCAATTTCGACGCGTTGATCTGGTCGCAAACGGCCGGCGACTGGACGCAGAACAAGGGCCTGCTGTGGAAAGTGGTGCTGCCGATGCTGTCGTCGCCCGTGGCCGGCTTCACCCTCGGCATCCTGATCATGGGCGGTTTCATGGCGGCCATCAGCAGCATGAACGGTGCTGGCGGCTGGCTCGCACGCATCTCGCGCCCGCGCTGGGTGAACGCATTTTTCGGCAAGGCGCAGATCGCGAGCGCTGCCTACATGGGCTTCGCGCACGGCACCAATGATGCGCAGAAGACCATGGGCATCATCGCGCTGGCGATCTTTGGCGCCGAGGCGGCGGGCACGCTGAACGGCCTGCCGCCCTGGCTTGCGTTTCTGCACCCGAGCGGCAAAGAAGGCGACATCGATCTCTGGATCGTGGTCACCTGCGCCATGGTGATGGCCGCCGGCACCGCCGCCGGTGGCTGGCGCATCATCAAGACGCTGGGCCACAAGATGGTCAAGCTGCATCCGATCCACGGCTTCGCCGCAGAGACCAGTTCAGCGACGATCCTGACGGTCGCCGCGCACTTCGGCATGCCGGTCTCGACCACCCACAGCATCTCGACCGCGATCATGGGCGTCGGCTTCGCCAAGAACCCGAAGGCGCTGAAGTGGACCGTAATCGAGCGCATCGTCTGGGCCTGGATCCTGACCATCCCGGCCGCCGGCGGCATCGCCTACGGCCTGGTGCTCCTCAGCCGCAGCATCGGCTGGATCGGCTGACCGAACACGTGAAAACGGGGTCAGAGTGGATTTCCCGAACCGCGCAGCGGACCGCGCAGCGACGGGAAATCCACTCTGACCCCGTTTTCGTGGATTACCAGATCACGACGCGCGCTTCGGGCTTCGCGACCATCTTGTCGCCGGGCTTGCATGCGAATGCGGTCGCGAAGGCGTCAATGTTGGCGTAGGGTCCGAGCACGCGGAAGCGCGCCGGAGCATGCACGTCGGTGTTCAGGCGCAGCTTCAGGTCCTGTTCGGTGTGCAGGCGGCGCCAGCCCTGGGCCCAGCCGTGGAAGAAGCGCTGCTCGGGGCTGAGGCCGTCGATCGCTTCCGGTTTCTGCTTGGCGGTGGCGAGGCGCCATGCGTCGTAGGAAACCAGCAGGCCACCGAGGTCGGCGATGTTCTCGCCCAGCGTCAGCTTGCCGTTGACGTGCAGGTCGTCGATCGCAACGAAACCATCGAACTGCTTGGCGAGTTGGTCGGTGCGCGCGGTGAATTTGGCGCGGTCTTCGTCGGTCCACCACATGCGCAGGTTGCCCTTGGCGTCGAACTGGCTGCCCTGGTCGTCGAAACCGTGCATCAACTCATGGCCAATGACGCCACCGATGGTGCCGTAGTTCAGCGCGGCGTCGGCCTTGGGATCGAAGTACGGCGGCTGCAGGATCGCTGCCGGGAACGCGATCTCGTTGGCCAGTGGGTTGTAGTAGGCATTCACCGTTTGCGGCAGCATGCCCCACTCGCTGCGATCGACCGGCTGTCCAATCTGCGCGATCTGGCGCGCGCTCTCGAAGGCGACGCCGGCGCGCACGTTGTGCCAGTAGTGCTGGCGCTTGATCTCGAGCTTCGCATAGTCGCGCCACTTGTCCGGGTAGCCGATCTTGGGCGTGAAGGTGTCGAACTTCGCCATCGCCTCCTTCTTGGTGGCGTCGCTCATCCAGTCGAGTTTCATCAGGCGTGCCTTCAGCGCCTGCTGCAGGTTGCCGACCAGCTCAAGCATCTGCGCCTTGGCTTCGGGCGGGAAGGTCTTGGCGACGAACAACTCGCCGAGCGCTTCGCCGAGATTGCCGTTGACCGAGTCGATCACGCGCTTCCAGCGCGGCCGCAGTTCCTTGGCGCCGCGCAGGGTGCGTCCGCCGAAATCGAAATCGGCTTCGACGAATTGCTGCGACAGGTAGGGCGCCGCGGTTCCGATCAGGTTCCAGCGCAGATAGGCCTGCCAGGTCGCGATCGGCGTGTCGGAAAGCGTCTTGTCCATCTCGGCGAAGAACAGCGGATGCGACAGCGAGAATGTGGCGACGTCCTTGCGTCCGATGCTGGCGAACAACTCGTTCCAGGCGTAGTTCGGCGTTGCCTGGTTGGCGGCGTCGAGGCTGACGACGTTGTAGCTCTTGTTCGGATCGCGCAGCTCCAGCCGTGTCAACGACGCCTTGGCCAGACGTGTCTCCAGCGCCAGGATCGCGGCCGCATCGGCCTTGGCCTGCTCCGGTTTGCCTCCGATCAGGGTCAGCATGCGTTCGACATGCGCGAGATACTTGGCACGCAATGCCTGCGACTCGGCGTCGTCCTTGGTGTAGTAGTCGCGATCCGGCAGACCGAGCCCGCCCTGGGTCGCGTAGGCGATGTTCATCGCCGAATTCTTCAAGTCGGCCTCCTTGCCGAAACCGAACAGCACGCCCATGCCCTGCGCGTGCCAGCGGTTGATCAACGCGATCAGATCGGCGCGGGTCTTCAGCGCATCGATTTCGGCCAACTGTGGCTGCACCGGTTCCAGACCGGCCTTCTCGATGCCCGCCTCATCCATTGCCGCAGCATAGAAGTCGCCGATCTTCTGTTGGGTCGAGCCCAGTTTGGCCTCGGCCTTGGTCGCGGCGTCGAGGATCTGGCGCAGCACATCGAGGTTGCGCTCGGAGATTTCGTTCATCGTGCCCCAGGCGGAATATTCCGCGGGGATCGGATTGTTCTTCAGCCAGCCGCCGTTGGCATGCTGATAGAAATCGGTACAGGCGGGCGTGGTCGCATCGAAGTTGGCCGGGTCGATACCGCGCTCGTTGGTCTTCGCTGCGGCAGTGAGGGTGAGCGTCAGCGCGATGGCTGCCGCGAGCGGGCGAAAGCTGGGGTTCATGGCGGATTCCAATCAGTGGAAAGGCCACACTAGCCGCCGGCGGGCCGATGCTAAAGTGGCTGCAGTCACGCAGTGCCGCGCGGCGGCCACGGTTCAACCCATGGAGGATGTATGAAGCTCAGCTTTTTCGGCGCCGCAGGTGAAGTCACTGGCTCCTGTCATCTGGTCGAAGCTGCCGGCAAACGCATCCTGCTCGACTGCGGCATGATCCAGTCCGGCCGCGACCAGGACAAGCGCAATGCCGCGAAGTTCGACTTCGACCTGAACCGGCTCGACGCGATGATCCTGTCGCATGCCCACATCGACCACGTCGGGCGCCTGCCGCTGCTGCGCAAGCGCGGCTATCGCGGCCCGATCTACACCCAGCGCGCGACCCGCGATCTGTCGAAGATCATGCTCGAAGACTCGGCCCGACTGGCCGCCGCCGACGTCGATTATGAAAATCGCCGACGCGCGCGCCGCGGCCTGAAACCGCAGGAACCGCTGTACGACGAGGGCGACGTCGAAGACGTGTTGCGCCAGCTCAAAGGTGTCGACTACGACAAGACCACCGAGCTGTTTCCCGGCGTCCGCTTCCGCCTGCGCGATGCCGGCCACATCATCGGCGCGGCGATCGTCGAGCTGTGGGCCGATGAAGACGACGGCACCCGCAAGCTGGTGTTCTCCGGCGATATCGGTCCCAAGAACACGCCGATCCTGCGCGACCCGAGCACCGTCGACGAGGCCGACCTGGTGATGCTCGAAAGCACCTACGGCGATCGCCTGCACCGCGACCGCGAGAACACTCTGGTCGAACTTGGCGAGATTTTCCGCTCGGTGGCCGAAAGCGGCGGCAATATCCTGATTCCGGCATTCGCGGTCGGGCGCACCCAGGAAATCCTGTACCAGTTCGCCCAGCATTTCGACGAGTGGCATCTCAAGCACTTCCGCATCGTGCTCGACAGCCCGATGGCGACCAAGGTGGTCAAGGTCTACGACGACCACCAGGAGCTGTTCGACGAGGAAGCCAAGCGCGTCTGGCGCGGGCGGGTGCATCCGTTCCGGCTGCCGAACCTGCAACTGGTCGCGAACCTGCAGGAGTCGATGGCGCTGAACCGCGTCGGCGGCGGCCTGATCATCATCGCCGGCTCCGGCATGTGCAACGGCGGCCGCATCCGCCACCATCTCAAGCACCAGCTCTGGCGCAACCAGACACACGTCATCTTCCCCGGCTACCAGGCCGCCGGCACGCTCGGCCGCGAACTCGTCGACGGCGCCAAGTTCGTCAAGATCTTCGGCGAGCAGATCAAGGTCAACGCCACCCTGCACACCGTCGGCGGCCTCTCCGCCCACGCCGACCAGGCCGGCCTGTGCGAATGGTACGGCGCCTTCCGCAACCGTCCACCAGTGTGGCTGGTGCACGGCGAAGACCGCGCCCGCGAAACCTTCGCCGAAAAACTGCGCCAGGATTTCGGCGCCACCGTGCAACTCGCCCGCCCGGGCGAGAGCGTGGTGTTCTGACCAAAGCACCCCGCTCAGCCGCATTCGGGCGAGCGGGATTGCGGCTATTTTTCTGCGATCTCGTTATGCCGCTTGACCACCATCGCCGGAATCGGACCCTGAATGCCTGACAAGGAAGCCGCCGCCCGTATCAGGATCAACAAGCTGCTCGAAGCGGCTGGCTGGCGCTTCTTCCAGGACGGCACCGAGCCCGCAAACATTCGTCTCGAGCCCAGCGTCACTATCAAGTCATCCGACCTGAACGATCTCGGCGACAACTTCGAGAAGAGCAAGAGAGGGTTCGTCGACTTCCTCCTGCTCGACGCAATGGGCTTCCCCCTCCTCGTCCTCGAAGCCAAAGCCGAGGACAAGAATCCGCTCGTCGGCAAGGAACAGGCGCGCAAGTACGCCAGGTCCCAGAACTGCCGCTTCGTCATCCTCTCCAACAGCAACCTGCACTATTTCTGGGACCTCGAACGCGGCAACCCCTACGTCATCACGGCGTTTCCGACGCCGGGCTCGGTCACTGGCTACCAGAAGGTCACACCCGACCCGCAGCGACTGATTGAAGAGCAGGTCGGCGCGGACTATGTCGTTCGCACCCAGCGCCCAAACTACCGATCCGAAGCCGCGTGGCAAGACGAGGCCGAGCGCCCCGGCTACATTCTGGCCAACAAGCTGCGCTTTCTCCGGCCCTATCAGCTCAAGGCGATTCACAGCCTGCAGGCCGCAGTTGGCGATGGCAAGGATCGCTTCCTGTTCGAGATGGCCACCGGCACCGGCAAGACCCTGACCGCCGCCGCCGTCATCAAGCTGTTTCTCCGCTCCGGCAACGTCCGGCGCGTCTTGTTCCTTGTCGATCGCCTGGAACTGGAGGATCAAGCCAAGAAGGCCTTCGCAGCGGTGCTTTCCGCTGACTATCAGACGGTGATCTACAAGGAGAAGCGGGACGACTGGCGCCGAGCGGAGATTGTCGTCACCACCGTGCAATCCCTGCTCTTCAACAACAAGTACCAGAAGCTCTTCTCGCCGACCGACTTCAACCTCGTCATCTCCGACGAAGCGCACCGCTCCATCGGCGGCAACGCCCGCGCCGTGTTCGACTACTTCATCGGCTACAAGCTCGGCCTCACCGCCACGCCGCGCGATTACCTGCGCCGGTTCGACAGCTCAAAGCCGGGCACCCGAGACCCGCGCGAGGCCGAGCGCCGACTTCTGCTCGACACCTACCGCACCTTCGGCTGCGAGCACAGCCAGCCAACGTTCCGTTACTCCCTGCTCGACGGCGTAAAGGAAGGCTTCTTGATCAATCCGACCGTGGTGGATGCGCGCACCGAGGTCACCACCACACTGCTCTCCGAAGAGGGCTTCGTCGTCTCGTTCACCGATGACGCCGGCGAGGACCAGCAGCAGGCCTTCAAGCAGCGCGAGTTCGAGAAACGATTCTTCGCCGACACCACCAACCAGCTTCTGTGCAAGACGTTTCTGGAAAACGCCATGCGAGACCCGGTCAGCGGCGAAGTCGGCAAGTCGATCATCTTTGCCGTCAGCCAGAACCACGCCGCCAAGCTGGCGCAGATCCTCAATCAAATGGCCGACCGCATGTTCCCCGGCAAGTACCAGTCGGACTTTGCCGTGCAAGTCACCTCGCAGATTCCAGATGCCCAGCAGTTCACCATCAACTTCGCCAACAACAATCTGCTCGGCTCCGGCAATTTCATTCCCGCCTACAAGACCAGCAAGGCGCGCATCTGCGTGACCGTCGGCATGATGACCACCGGCTACGACTGCACCGACATCCTCAACATCGGCCTGTTCCGCCCAATCTTCTCGCCCACCGACTTCATTCAGATCAAGGGGCGCGGCACCCGCAAGCACGATTTCCGCGAGGTGCTGTTCGACGACACCCGCAAGGAATGCGTGCAGCAGCCAACCAAGACCGCCTTCAAGCTGTTCGACTTCTTCGCCAACTGCGAATACTTCGAGGAAGATTTCAACTACGACGAAGTGCTGAAGCTCCCGCCGTCCACGGGCCAGGCCAAAGAAGGCCCCGACGGCGGCGACCAAGGCGCCGTTGCCGTGGGCGGCTCCTACGAGCATCTCGGCGCCGACATCCTGGCGTCGATACGGGTCGAGCAGATCACGGACGAAGGCATGAGGATCGACCGCATGTTCTTCGAGCGGTTTGAGGACGCGGTCCGCGCCAATGACACCGTCGCCGCCGCCGTCGAAGCCGGACAGTGGGACAAGGTCATCGACTACGTGAACCGCGAAGTCTTCGACAGGCCCGAGGAGTACTACACCCTCGACAAACTTCGCCGCGCGGCAGCGATGGACCGTCGCCTGACCCTGCGCGAAATCCTGGAGAAGGTCTTCGGCCTCATCCCGCGCTTCAAGTCCAGGGATGAACTGCTGGAAGAGGAATTCTCGAAGTTCGTTGCCGACCGCGTGCCCGAGCCACCCTCGGCCATTCCGGCCATCAAGACCTTCTTCAAGGCCTACGTCACCAGCAACCGGGTGCGCGACATCATCGACAGCAGGCAGTTCACTGACCTTGCGACCAACCCCTACTTCACAACGCATGATTTCAAAGCCGTGCCCCAGCCGTATCGCACGCTCGTCCCCGAATACATCAAGGACTACGTCGCCTTGAACCAGTTCGCGCCATAGGAGCCGCCATGAGCAAGGAAAAGAAATTGTCCATCGATGTTCTGGGAACATCCATCACGGTGCTGTCCCGGAACGATGAGGACTACATCTCCCTGACCGACATGCTCAAGGCGAAGGAGGGCGACTTCTTGATTGGCGACTGGTTGAGAAATCGCAACACCGTGGAGTTCCTGGGGATATGGGAACGCGTCCACAACCCGGATTTTAATTATGGCGAATTCGACATAATTAAAAGCCAGGCCGGCCTGAACAGCTACAGGATCAGCGTCAAGGACTGGGCCGCGAGGACCAATGCGCGCGGCTTGCGGGCCACCACCGGCAGATACGGTGGCACCTACGCACACAAGGACATTGCCTTTGAATTCGGCATGTGGATCAGCGCTGAATTCAAGGTCTACCTCATCAAGGAATTCCAGCGTCTCAAGGATGAAGAAAACGATCGGCTCAATCTCGGGTGGAATCTCCAGCGCACCCTGGCCAAGATCAATTACCGCATCCACACCGATGCCATCCGTGAGACGCTCATCCCACCGGTCATCAACAAGTCGCAGGCTTCACTGGTCTATGCCAGCGAAGCGGATGTGCTCAATGTCGCCCTCTTCGGTCAGACCGCCAAACAGTGGCGCGATGCCCATCCCGCAGCGGAGGGCAACCTCCGCGACCACGCGCCGCTGGAGCAACTGGTCGTCCTGACAAATCTGGAAAGTCTCAATTCCGTCCTCATCCGTCAGGGGCTGCACCAGATCGAGCGCCTACACAAGCTCAACGAAATCGCCATCTCCCAGATGCGCATCCTACTGGCCGACAACACCATGAAACGCTTGAAATAATGCTCGACACCGACACCAAACGCCGCATCGACACCGCCCGCGACATCCTCGTCGGCAAAGTCCCCGACCCCAAATCCCAGGTCGAGCAGATCACCATCGCGCTCATCTACAAGTTCATGGACGACATGGACGCCGAGAGCGAGGAACTCGGCGGCAAGCGCAAGTTCTTCACCGGCGACTACGCCCGCTACGGCTGGGCCAAGCTCATGGCACCCGCGCTCGGCGGCCACGAGATGCTTGGCCTCTACGGCGAGGGCATTGCCAAGATGCCCGAGAACCCCGGAATCCCCGCGCTCTTTCGCGACATCTTCAAGAACGCCTACCTGCCCTACCGCGACCCCGAGACGCTCAAGGCCTTTCTCAAGATCATCGACGAGTTCAGCTACGACCACAGCGAGCGCCTTGGCGACGCCTTCGAGTATCTGCTCAGCGTCCTCGGCAGCCAGGGCGATGCCGGCCAGTTTCGTACGCCGCGCCACATCATCGACTTCATGGTCGAAGTCCTCGCTCCGAAGAAGACCGAGACCATCCTCGACCCTGCCTGCGGCACCGCCGGATTCCTGATTTCGGCCTACAAGCACATCCTGCGCAGCAATTCCGACGTCAACGGCAACAGCACGCTGACGCCCGATGACAAGGGCCGCCTCGCCAGGAACTTCAAGGGTTACGACATCTCGCCCGACATGGTGCGGCTGTCACTGGTGAACCTCTATCTACACGGCTTCACCGATCCGCACATCTTCGAGTACGACACCCTCACCTCCGAGGAACGCTGGAACGAGTTCGCCGACGTCATCCTCGCCAACCCGCCCTTCATGTCGCCGAAAGGCGGCATCAAGCCGCACAAGCGCTTTTCCATCCAGGCCAAGCGCAGCGAAGTCCTGTTCGTGGACTACATGGCCGAGCACCTCACGCCCACCGGCCGCGCCGCCATCATCGTTCCCGAAGGCATCATCTTCCAGAGCCAGACCGCCTACAAAGACCTGCGCAAGATGCTGGTCGAAAACTCCCTCGTCGCCGTGGTCTCGCTGCCGGCGGGCTGTTTCAATCCCTACTCCGGGGTGAAGACCAGCATCCTCGTCCTCGACAAATCCCTCGCCAAGGCAGCCGACACCATCGCCTTTTTCAAAGTCGAGAACGACGGCTACGGCCTCGGCGCCCAGCGCCGCGCCATCGAAAAGAACGACCTCCCGCAAGTCCAGGCCGAACTTGCCGTGTATCTGCAGGCGTTGCGCACCGGCGCATCGACCGAGTCGCTCCTCGCGCTCACGTCAACCGCCCAGATCGTGCCGAAGGAAAAGATCGCGGCGAATGGGGACTACAACCTCAGCGGAGAGCGGTATCGGGAAGGGGTCGTCGCAGTCTCATCTTGGCCGTTCGTCCCTGTGGGAGATGTTTTCCGAAAAGCCGACGAAACCGTGCTCCCCGAGTCGCTGAACGGTCCCGTTACTTATCTCGGCCTCGAAAACATCACGCAGCACACCGGCGAGATTGAAGGCAACGTTGTCGCCACGAAACCTGCCGACATCAAGAGCCTCAAGAACGTGTTCAAACCGGGCGACATCCTCTACGGAAAGCTCCGCCCGAATCTGAACAAGGTCTGGCTCGCAGACCGGAAGGGCATCTGCTCAACAGACATCTTCGTCATCGAGGGCAACGACGGAACGATAGCCCCGGCGCTCTACGCCTACCTGTTCCGTAGCGCACGATTCAACGATGCCGTCATGGGGCAACTCAAAGGCGCGCAGCTTCCGCGCATCGGTTGGTCATCGTTCGCCGAACTCCAAATCCCCCTGCCGCCGCTGGAGGTGCAGAACGAGATCGTGGCGGAGATCGAGGGCTACGAGAAAGTCATCAACGGCGCCCGCGCCGTCCTCGACCACTACCACCCCCACATCCCCATCCACCCCGACTGGCCGATGGTGGCCGTAGATGACGTTGTTGAGTTCGTCAGCGGCCTCACGGTCTCCATTCCTGAAGTCGAAGCCGAAGGTGGGACTCCAATCCTTGCCATCAATAACGTCACCGAGGATGGCAAGCTCACGCTGGAAGGATTACGTTGGATTAAGCCACCGAAGAAGACACTGAACTACGTGCAGAGGGGCGACCTCCTCTTCAATTGGCGCAACGGAAGCAAGCGTCTGGTGGGGAAGACGGCGATGTTCGACTTGGACGGCCAATACCTGTTCGCCTCCTTTCTCCTTGGAATCCGACCGCACCGTGACCGGGTGGACAGCAGCTACCTTTGGCACACTCTGAACATCTATCGGCGGGAAGGCCGCTACATGCAATTCATGCGGATGAATGTGAACGGGCTCTTTAACCGTGAAGAGCTTCGGATAGTGGAAATCCCCCTCCCGCCCCTCGCCACGCAGCAGGCCATCGTCGCCGAGATCGAGGCCGAGCAGGCGCTGGTGGCCGCGAACCGCGAGTTGATCGCCCGCTTCGAGAAGAAGATCCAGGCCACGCTCGCGCGCATTTGGGGCGAAGAAACGCCGGCATGACGACAGTTCGCAAGAGCGGATCAGCCCTCTGCTGAGCGCAGGTATTTCTTGAGGGCCCGATACAGGCGCATGCGGTCGACGGGTTTCGACAGGTAGTCGTCCATGCCGGCGTCGAGGCTGGCCTGGCGGTCTTCGGGCAGGGCGTGGGCGGTCAGGGCGATGATCGGCACGCGCTTGAGGGTTTCGTCGGCGCGAATGCGGCGGGTGGCTTCGAGGCCGTCGATGCCTGGCATTTCGCAGTCCATCAGGATCAGATCGGGACGACGGGCGAGGTTCTGCGCGATCGCCTCGGCGCCATCACCAGCGCTGAGCACTTCGACGCCCATCGACTCCAGAAACAGCCGCGTGATTTCCAGGTTCAGCGCGTTGTCCTCGGCCACCAGCACGCACCCGGACAGGGGCGCGATCGCGTCCCTTGGCTGCGCTTCGGGCGCCGACACGGGTTCGGGCGAGGCCAGCAGGGGCAAGGTCATGATGAAGCGACTGCCGCGCGCAGGCGCACTGTCGCAGCGGATGTCGCCGTCCATCAGTTGCACGATCTGGCGCACGATCGAGAGCCCGAGCCCGGTACCGCCGTAGCGGCGACCGGCGCTGGCGTCGACTTGGGTAAACGGCTCGAACATGCGCTGCAGATCCTCGGCGGCGACGCCGATGCCGGAGTCCTCGACGGTCAGCGACCAGTGTTCGCCATCGACCCGCTTCAGTTCGACGCGCAGGTGTCCGCGCTCGGTGAACTTCAGCGCGTTCGACAGCAGATTGCCGACGGTCTGCGCGAGGCGTTGCGCATCGACCAGCACGCGCGGCGGCAGATCGGGGTCAATGCGCACGTCGAAGTCGAGCCCGCGCTGCGCGGCCAGCATGCGGTAGGGCTGCACGCAGCGCTCGATCCATTCCGCGAGCTGACAGGGCTCGGGGCGCAGGCTCATCTGGCTGGCCTGGATCTTGGCGAAGTCGAGCACGTCGTCGACCACCGCGAGCAGGCTGCTGCCAGCGCCCAGCACCGAACGCGCGTAGTGGTCGTGCGGCGCCGGCAGGTTGGCGTTGGCGAGCAATTCGGCCATGCCCATCATGCCGTTGATCGGGGTGCGGATCTCGTGGCTCATGCTGGCCAGGAAGCGCGACTTGGCCTCACTCGCGGCGCGTGCGGCGCGGCTCAGCTCGTCGGCGCGCCAGCGCGCGCGGATGACGTCGGCGACATTGGCGCTGACCAGGCGCGAGCCGACCACCATGATCACGCCGAACAGCGGCACCATCAGCGCAATTTCGTGCGCCAAAGCGACATTGGTGATCGTCAGCGCCACCAACATCGAGCCAACCAGCGGCAGCAGGAACGCCGCGAACACTTCGGCCAGGGCATGGAACGAAAACAGCCCGATCGCCGCGATCGCCATCAGCAGACAAAACACCAGCAGGCGCAGGTCGGCGGACATCTCGAACAGCGGCCACACCAGCGTTCCCCAGCCGCTGCCGACCAATGCCGCCAGCACCATGAACGCGACGCGCCAAGCCACCAGCTGGCTGCCACGCGGCGGTCGGCGCAGGTAAGCACGGCCTACCAGCGCGCGCAGCAGCGTGACCGCGCCCATCACCAGCGCCCAGGCCAGGAACTGGTCTGCAGGCGCGTGCAGGCTGAGCCGCCAGGCCGCGAGCGGAACCAGGAGCAGGGTCAACCACACGCCGCGCTCGTTCGAGCGCGCCATGCTGTCGAGGCACTCGCGCAGCACCGCCTCCTCCAGCAAACGCTCGCGCGCCGCGGATCCGCCGCCGTCCTCGTGCAAATGCGATGGCTGGTGCATCGGCCGATTCTGACAGTGCCCCCCCGGGCACCGCCAGCAACCTCGCGGGCTCTACTCGAATCCGTCGGCGAACAGCAGCGCGGCATCGGCGCGCTCGACCGCGCCGATGTCCGGTGCCGCGCCGACGAAGCCGTCGTTGATGCCGGCGATCGCCACTCCGCCGTCGATCGCCGGGCTGCTGGCGCTGGGACGGAAGTCGCCGGCGTCGGGCGCGACCAGCTGCGGCGCGCCGCTGCGTCCGTTCGCTTCGGCACCGGTACCGACTTGCAGCGACAGCAGACTGGCGTAGGCCACACCTTGCCAGCGCACGAAGCGCGTCGGGTCGGTGCTGTGCAGCAGATCGTGGTCGAGATCGAGCGCGATCGGGTTGGTCTTCTCGAGCGCGTAGCGAGTGCCGGCGATGATGTTGTTGCGACTGCGCAGCCAGGTGCTGGCACCGGGATCGAGCAGCAGCATCGCATCCGTGGCCGGCGCCCGCGTGTAGAAGGTGTTGTGGTAGAGCAGCAGCGGACCGACCGGTGTCGGATAGCCGCTGTTGATCTTGAGTGCGCTGGCGCCGTAGCCGTCGATCTGACTGGTGCGTGTGCTGCCGGTGTCGAGCGCGGTGTTGCGCACGAGGAAGGTCGGCCCGGGTGCCGCCGGCGCGACGGCGAAAGCCATGTGCGAATCGCGGATCGCGTTCTCGAACAGGCGCAGGTTGGCGCAGTAGCCCTCGGGTTCGAGGGCGTCGTCGTTGTGGTCGCGGAAGCGGTTGCGATAGACATCGACTTCGCTGGTGATGCCGTCCGGTCCGATGCTGCCACCGCAAGGCCCGATGCCGTTGAACGTGCCGCTGAACTGGTTGCGCCGCACGACGTGACCACGCCCGGGGTTGTCGGTAAAGGTGACGCCGTTGTTCTCGGCACTGCTGCCTTTGGTCAGATCCCAGGGCCAGCCCGGGATCGAGCTGTCGCTGAAGACGTTGTCCTCGATGCGATGACGCACGCCGCCCTTGACCCAGACGCCGGCAGCGCCGATCTCGTGCATCCGGTTGTTGCGCACGATGCAGTCGCTGCTGTAGCGCAGGTACACGCCCTTGCCGTAGTCGCCGGAACCGAAGTGGCGAATCGCGAAATTCTCGATGCGCACGTGGCTGCGGCCATCGAGCACGAAGCCGCTGTCGAAACGCGCCACATGCAGGCTGCGCGCGGCCGGGGTGCTGGCGTCGGCGAATTTGAGATGGAGATCGCTGCCGTCGAAGTAATAGCCGCCGGGTGCGCCGGCGGCGAGCGACTGCAACTCCGCCAGCGAACCGTAGCGATAGAGCCGACCCTGATCGCTGCTGACGTGCCCGGTGGCGAAGCCGAGCGTGCGCCGGTGCACGCCGTTCGCCATCGCGGTCCAGCTCACACCGGCGGCGATCGCAGCGTCGCCGCCATCGAGCAACACGGCATCGCCCACGCCGCGGAATACGATCGGCTGCAGCGCCGTGCCCGAGCGCGGCACCGTCACCGATTCGCGATAGACGCCATCGCCGACGGCCACGATGTCGCCGGCCTGGGCCAGGTCGGCGCCGCGCTGGATCGTGCGCACTGCGCTCGCCGGAGTGAGCCCATCATTGCTGTCGTTGCCGTCCGGGCGCACATAGAGCGTGCGCAGCGTCGGCTCGACCAGCACATCGGCGCGGGTCGAAAAGCCGCCGAGCATCACCGCGGCACCACCCACGCCATCGGGGTCGGCGAGGGTGACGCGCAGTTCGTGAGCGGCTCCGGGCGCGAGTCCGAACAGGCTGCTGGCGAAATGCGTGGCATCGAAGCGCACGCCAGGATGGGCGACGCGATAGCCGGCCTCGCCGTTGCGCCGCCACTCGACCTGCAAGCTGGCGTCACGGTCGCTGTCACCGCTGATGGTGACGACCACGCCCGCGGTTTCGAGGTTGCCGTATCCCTCCAGCACCACCAGACTGGAAGTGGTCTGTGCGCCCGCAGGCAGGGCGGCGAGCCAGATCGGCAGGCCAGCCAGGATCGATCGGATTCGTTTCATGGCGGCACTGTAGGGAAGCCGACGGCGGCCGCGGCGTGCGCGCGGTCACAACCGGCGCAAGTTCAGATTGAACAAGACATATCCTCGC
>Ga0073899_10001628_pt1 | contig 20576 bp, 14 predicted proteins | sample KloWWTmetaKNB5Ph_FD_88975 | JGI IMG/M metagenome (GOLD analysis project Ga0073899, IMG submission 88975) | Active sludge microbial communities from Klosterneuburg, Austria, studying microevolution and ecology of nitrifiers - Klosterneuburg... | ecosystem: Engineered > WWTP > Aerobic digester >... | reverse complement strand
GCCCAGGGGGGCACCACCGCCGCGCCGAGGGGCGCGTGACGATCGGCGCGTGACGATCGGATGGGGATCGTCGCGTCGGGCAGGGGCGTCGGTGCCAGGTGGTGTCCCCCTGGGCCGCGCGCAGTTGCGGAGCGCCCTCGAGCGATCTCGGTGTTCGCCGGGCCCCGGTCGTGCGACCCACGCGCCGAGGTCACCGGCGCGAGCACTGTCTGAGCACGGCCCAGGGGGCACCACCGCGCGCCGAGGTGCGCTGGACGCGCTGGCCGCTGTCGGCCCTGTCAGCCCGGCCGCGCGTCAGATCCCGATCCCGATCCCGATCCCGATCCCGATCCCGATCCCGATCCCGATTCCCCCCGCGCGCTGTCGCCTCAGGGTGTGGCGGCGGCGGGGATAGCTGCGGCGGTGGCGGTGCCGCGGGACTTCTTGATGGTGGCGGCGGCGGGGCCCAGGACCTTCATGAAGGGGCCGGGCTTGACGTACTGGTGGAAGCGGCCGAGCTCTTCGCGATCGGCGGTGAGGAAGATCACCGTCGGGGTGCCGGCCTTGTAGTGGTTCTGGATGGCCGTGTTGGTGTCGGTCTCCGAGGTCATGTCGATCTGCAGGGGGACGAAGTTGTCGTTGATGGTCTCCCAGACCGGGGAGGCCGCGAAGGTGTGCTCGAACTCCTTGCAGGGGCCGCACCACGAGGCCCAGAAGTCGATCATCACGCCCTTGCCCTCGGCCTTGGCCTTGGCGAAGGCGGCCGCCTCGTCGTTCTTGATCCACGCCAGGTGCCGGTCGACGGCGATGATCCAGTTGACCACCAGCGTCAGGCCGACGACGGTCAGCGCCACCGCGGCGCCCTTGCGCAGGCGGACGCCCCAGGCGTCGTGGAACGACAGGTGGACGGCGCCGGCGGCCAGGCCGCCGATCGCGGCGACCACCGCCGCGATCAGGAACCAGGTCGGCGACATGACGAGGCGCTCGATCGACGGGACGATCGGCTTGAGGAAGTGGATGCCGGCGACGACCAGCGCGATGCCGCCGACCGACTTCATCCACTCCATCCACCGGCCGCTCTTGGGCAGCGCGACCGCGAAGGCCGCCAGCACCCAGAACAAGACGCCCATGCCGAGCGCGTAGGTGAACAGCAAGGTCGAGCCGACCACGACGTCCTTGGTCTGGGCGACGTAGCCGAGGATGCCGAGCAAGAACGGGCCGGTGCACGGCGCCGCGGTGAAGCCGCCGACCAGCCCCATGCCGAACGCCCCGGCGGCGCCGTCGCCGCTGACCGACGACAGCTTCTGCTGCAGCGACATCGGCAGCTGCAGCTCGAACGCGCCGAACATCGACGCGGCGAGGATCAGGTAGAGCAGCACGATCGGCACGACGACCTTGGGATCGCCGAGCAGCGAGCCCGAGCGCTTGCCGATCAGCGCGAAGACCACGCCCAGGCCGGCGAACATCAGGCCCATGCCGACGACGTACAGCGTGGCTAGCACCAGGGCCCGGCCCCGCGACACCGAGGCGCCGCGGCCGCCGAAGATGCCGACGACGATCGGGATCATCGGGTAGACGCAGGGCGTCAGCGACGTGAGCAGGCCGAACCCGAACGCCCCCAGGTAGGCCCACACCAGGCCCTTGGAGCGGTACTCCTCGAACACCGCGCCGTCGTCGGCCATCGCCACGGTCGGCAGCAGCAGCACCAGCACCAGGACCAGCCAGGGGACGAGGCGAGCGGGGGTACGGCGAGTCATGGCGGCGGGACTATAACCGGCCGGCCACGGATGGCGATTCCTCCGGCGCGCTTGATGCCGCCGGCGCCAGGTGTAGATTGCCGCACCATGGCTTCCCCCCACCTGCCGCCGCTGGCGGCGCTGGCCCCTGCCCACGTCCGTGACCTCGACGCCTACCAGCCGGGCAAGCCGATCGAGGAGCTCGAGCGCGAGCTGGGCATCACCGGCGCGCTCAAGGTGGCGTCCAACGAGAACCCGCTGGGGCCGTCGCCCAAGGCGCTGGCGGCGGTGGCCGGGGCGCTGGGCACGGTGCACCTGTACCCCGACGCGGCGGGCCACGCGCTGCGGCAGGCGCTGGCGGCGCACCTCGACGTCGGCCCCGACTACCTGGCGCTGGGCGCGGGCTCCAACGACCTCCTGTACCAGCTGGTGCTGGCGCTGGTCGGCCCCGACGAGGAGATGCTGACGCCGGCGCTGGGCTTCCTCAGCTACCGGCTGGCGGCGGCGGTGGCCGGGCGGCGGTTCGTCAGCACCGCCGCGACGCCGCTGGGCGCCGACGTCGACGCGCTGATCGCCGGCGTCACGCCGCGCACCAAGCTGTGCGTGATCGGCACGCCCAACAACCCGACCGGCGCGGTGTGGACGATGGCCGAGGTCCAGCGCGTGCTGGACGCGCTGCCGCCGACCGCGCTGCTGGTCATCGACGAGGCCTACTACGACTACGCCGCGGCGTGGCCCGAGGTCGAGCACGTCGACGGCCTGGCGGCGCTGCGCCGCGATCCGCGGGTGGTCGTGCTGCGCACGTTCTCGAAGATCTACGGGCTGGCGGCGCTGCGGGTCGGCTACGCGGTGGCCCACCCGACGGTGATCGACATCCTGGGCCGGGTGGTGCGCACGTTCCACGTCGGCACGCTGGCGCAGGTGGCGGCCAAGGCGGCGCTCGACGATCGCGAGCACGTGCAGCGGTCGGCGGCGCTGGGGCGGCGCGGCATCGAGCGGCTGCGCGCCGAGGTCCGCGGCCCCGGCGTGGTGGTGTACCCGTCCTTGGCCAACTTCGCGCTGATCGAGACCGGCCGGCCGGCCGGCCCGCTGTACGACGCGCTGCTCCGCCGCGGCGTGATCGTGCGGCCGATGGCGGCGTGGGGCCTGCCGACCTGCCTGCGGGTGTCGATCGCCGCCGACGATCAGATGGATCGCGTGGTCGGGGCGCTGTGCGACGTGCTGGCCTAGCGCTGGCGCTGGGCGCGCTGGTGGCCTGCGGCGGCCGGGCGTCGGCGCCGCCGCCGGTCACCGTGCCGAGCCGGGCCGCGACCGCGGGGGACGCGCTGTTGCCGTACGTGCCGGTCGGCGCGGCGGTGCTGATCGAGCTCGACCTGGCGCGGCTGCGCGCCAACCCGACGGTGGGCGCGCTCGCGCGCGGCCTGATCGACGGCGACGGCGCGGCGGCCCGGGGCGCGGTGGCGCCGGCGGCGCTGGTCGGCGCCGACGCGGCGGTGCTGGCGACCTACGCGCCGGGCCAGCCGGACGCGCGCACGATCACCGTGGTCCGCGGCGGGCAGCGGCCGCAGGCGGCGGTGGCGCTGGCGGCCGACGTGTGGGCGCTGGCCGACGAGGGCGCCACCGCCGACCTGCTGGCGGCGGCGCGGGCCGGCGGCGTCACCGCGGATCGGGCGCTGATGGCGATGCGCGCGGCGGTGATGCCGGCGGGCGCCGACGGCGCGGCGATCCGGCTGACCGCGCGGCTCGACGGCCCGGCGCGCCGTGAGCTGGGGGCGCTGTTCGACGAGCCGCGGCCGCCGGCGGCGGTGGCGGCCTGGCTCGACGTCGCCGACGACCTGGCGGCGGTGGTGTGGGTCGACGCGGCGGCCGCGGCGACGGTCGAGGGCTGGCGCGACCGGCTGGCGGCGGCGCTGCCGGTGCGCGCGATCGGCGTGGCGCCGGCGATCGCGGCGGGGCGGGTGGAGGCGCGCGGCGCCGGCGCGGTGGCGACGATCGTGATCGGGCCGGGACGGCTCGCGCGCGCGGTCGCGCGCTGGCAAGCTCGCCTGACCCCATGACCTCGTTCGTCGTCACGCCCACCGGGCGGCCGCTGGCCGGCCACGTCGTCGCCCCCGGCGACAAGTCGATCGGCCACCGCGCGCTGTTGTTCTCGGCGCTGGCCGCGACCCCGGTGCGGGTGCGCGGGCTGGGCAGCGGCGCCGACAACGGCCGCACCGCCAAGGCGATCGTCGCGCTGGGGGCGACCACCGCCCGCGACGGCGACGAGCTGGTCGTCCACGGGCCGGGGCTGCGCCACCTGCGCGCGCCGGCGGCGCCGATCGACTGCGGCAACTCGGGGACGACGATCCGGCTCTTGACCGGGCTGCTGGCCGGGCAGCCGTTCGCCAGCGAGCTGTTCGGCGACGAGTCGCTGTCGCGGCGGCCGATGGCGCGGGTGATCGCGCCGCTGCGCGCGATGGGCGCGACGATCACCGGCAAGGACGGCGGCGCCGACGTGACGCCGCCGCTGCGGATCGCGGCGTGCGTCGAGCGGCTGCGCGGCTGCGATCACACGCTGGCGATCGCCTCGGCGCAGGTGAAGACCGCGCTGGTGCTGGCGGGCTTGACCGCGTCGGGCACCACCCGCGTGCGCGAGCCGTGGCGGTCGCGCGATCACTCGGAGCACCTGCTGGCGGCGATGGGCGCGCCGCTCACGGTCGCCGATCGCGCGGTCGAGATCGACGGCGACGGCTGGGACGGCCGGCTGGCGATCGAGCGCATCGTCGTGCCCGGCGATCCCAGCTCGGCGGCGTTCCTGGTGGCGGCGGCGCTGGTGGCCGGCGTCGACGGCGCCGGCGTCGGCGTCGGGCCGATCACCGTCAACCCGACCCGCACCGGGTTCCTCGACGTGCTGGCGGCGATGGGCGCGGTGATCGAGCGGCGCGATCCGTTCACCTACTTCCGCGGCGAGGACGGCGCGACGCTGGTGGTGGCGGCGGCGCCGGCCGGCCTGCGCGGCACCCGGCTCGGCGGCGAGCTGGTGGTGCGCGCGATCGACGAGGTCCCGATCCTGGCGGCGGTGGCGGCGGTGGCCGAGGGCGAGACCGTGATCACCGACGCCGGCGAGCTGAAGGTCAAGGAGTCGGATCGCATCGCCACCACCGTCGCGATGCTGCGGGCGTTCGGCGTCGAGGCCGAGGCGCAAGGCGAGGGCCTGGTGGTGGTCGGGCGCGGCCGGCGCCCGCTGCGCGCCGCGCGGGTCCACGCCGAGGGCGATCACCGGATCGCGATGGCGGCGACGGTGCTGGCGCTGGTGGCCGACGGGCCGTCGCGGATCGACGACGCCGACAACGTCGCCACCTCGTACCCCGGCTTCCTGGCGGCGATGACCAGCCTGGGCGCCGACCTGCGCGCCGAGCCGTGACCCGGGCGTTCGCCCTCGAGCTGGCCTACGGGCGCGCGGTGGCGGTGGCGATCGACGACGCGGACGCCGGGCCACCCGAGCCGCCGGAGGAGCTGGCGCTGGCGCGGCAGTTCGGGCCCGCCCGAGCCCGCGAGTTCCTGGCCGGGCGGCGGGCGCTGCGCGCGGCGCTGGCCGAGCTCGGCGGCGACGCCGGCGTGGCGATCGGGCGCGGGCCGCGCGGCGCGCCGCTCCTGCCGGCGGGCTGGGTGGGCTCGGTCAGCCACAAGCGCGATCTGGCGGCCGGCCTGGTGACGGCGGATCGCGGCTGGACGATCGGGCTCGATCTCGAGGCGCGGGCGCCGCGCCCGATCGACATCGCGCGCCGGGTGATGACCGCGCGCGAGGCGGCGGCGGTGGCGGCGCTCGACGACGACGCCCGGCGGCGGCTGGTGGTGCGCACCTTCGCGATCAAGGAGGCGGTGTACAAGGCGATCGATCCGCACCTGGGCCGCTACGTCGGCTTTCACGAGGTGGCGCTGCGCGATCCGCGCGCCGACGCCGCGATCGTCGAGGTGCCCGACGCCTGGGGCCTCGAGGTCGAGGCGACCTGCCAGGCCCACGGCGACCACTGGCTGGCGACCGCGCGCGCGCGGCGCCGCTGAGCGCTCCGAGCACCGGTCGAGGCGCCGGGAGGTTCGGGGCCTGGGGCCCTGCAACTCTGGTCAGCCGCCCGCGCGCTTCGACTTGAGGATGCGCTCGAGCGCGAGGCCGGCGGCGCGGCCGGCGACGGTGACGTGCTCGTCGTACGAGTGGCGGTAGCGGCCGTCGGCGTAGACCACGCCGATCACCCGATCGCGCACCGCCACCGGCACCGCGAGGATGTCGTCGGTGGGCGAGCCGAACATCGCCTTGACCAGCGCGCGGCTGGCGGCGTCGGCGATCGGGCCGCGGTAGGGCAGGCGGGTGCCGACGACGTCCTGGAACGTCGACGGGCCGGCCAGCGCGAGCTTGGCCACCTCGGCGCCGGCCAGGGGCGGCGGCACCTGCATGAACGCGCTGAGCTCGCCGGCCTTGGCGGCCAGGAACGCGACCCGGTGGTGCGACGACGCGACGAAGTCGACCAGCATCGCGATCACGTGATCGCGGGTCGCGGCGTGGTCGAAGCTGCGCAGCAGATCGACCAGCGCCTGGCTGGCCTCCTCGAGCTGCCGGGCCAGGACGGCGGGGTCGGGGGGCGGCGCCTGGGTGCGCGGCCGCGCGGCCGGGCGCGGCGTCTCGCGCGGCGTCACCGGCGGGAGCTCGAGGCGCGCCGAGTCGACGTCGCCGGTGGCCAGCGGGATCTGGCCCGACGGCACGTCCTCGATCGGCGTGGCCAGGCCCAGGTACGGCGGCGGGATCGTCGTGCCCGGCGGGCCGAACGTCTCGGTGGTGTCGACCTCCCAGCCGTCGTCGACCTTGGGCGGCCGCGGGCGCGGCTCGACCTCGACCCGGCGGGTCGCGGCCTCCTCGTCGGTGACCGCCGACGGCACCGCCTCGACGCCCGGCTCGCTGGGCGCGCGGACCAGCGGCGGCGCGCTCGGGCGCAGCGTCGGCGGCGGCGAGGTCGGCGACTGCGGCCGCAGCGGCGGCGGATCGGTCGAGCGCGGGATCGGCCCCAGCAGGCCGATGCCGAGCACGGTGTGCTTGTCGCGGCGCGGGGCGACGCCCTTCTTGCGCTCGAGCAGCAGGATCGGGCCCGAGGGCTCGTCGGTGGTGGCCTCGGGCGCGGCCGGCGCCGCGTCGGGTGGCGGCTCGCCGCGCCGGAAGTGCTCGAGCAGGATCGGCGCCGACTCGGTGTCGACCAGCGTGTCGTGGATGACCGCGAGGTCGTCGCCGTCGCGATCGTCCAGCGGCTGCGGGGCCGAGACCTCGCCGCCGACCACCAGCTCCACCGGCGGTGGCGTCGACGCGCGCCGGCGCTCGAGCTCGACCGGCGGTGGCGTCGACGCGCGCCGACGCTCGAGCTCGACCACCGCGGCCTCGAGCTCGGGCTCGTCGCCGAGGTTGATCTCGACGGTGTTGGACGGCGCGTCGACGACGCCGTCGCGCACGTGGCCGTGGAACTCGCCGGAGCGGGCCGCGAGCTCGGGCGGATCAGGCGCCGCCGGCCGGGTGCGCTGCGGCCGGGTGGCCTCGGCGCTGACCACGATGGTGGGGCTGCCGCCGAAGGCGTCGTCGGCCAGCGCGGTGGTCGGCCGCGGCGGCGCGGCGGCGGGCGGCGCGGCGGCGGGCGGTGCCGCGGCGGGCGGTGCCGCGGCGGCGGCGGCGGTCCGCGCGGTGGGCGCGGTGGGGCCGGTCGGGGCCGGCGCGATCGGCGCCTCGGGGGCGAACGCGCCGTCGTCGGGCTCGTCGGCCTCGAGGACGATCGAGGTCGGGCCCGAGCGATCGAGCGCCTCGGGCCCGGGGCGCGCGGCGATCGGCGGCGGCGTGGTGGCGGGCACCAGCACGCGGTGGCGCGCGGCGTCGACCTTGGCGGTGTCGCCCCTGGTGCGGGTGGGCAGCGGCGCGGCGGCCGCGGCCGGCGCGCCGGCCGCGCGGGCCGGCGTCGCGATCGGCTGCATCAGCCGCTCGGCCAGCTCGGTGACGTAGTCGTAGTAGTGCGCGAGGCACCACGCGATCTGCATCTGCGTCGCCACCGCGCGCACGACGTACTTGCCGGTGAAGAAGCCGATCTCGTCGACCGCGTGGCGGTCGCTGGGGTCGGACATCGCGACGGTGAGGTTGCCGTCCTTGTCGAGGCTGACTGGCATGACCCGGAACTCGACCGCCATGTCGGCGGGCAAGAGCGCCACCACCGCCGGCGACAGCTTGGCCAGCGTGGCCGGGCTGACCTGAGGCACCATCAGCCGCGCCCGGTAGAACTCGGTGAGGCTCTCGTCGCTGACCGCCCGGGCCGCGACCAGGTGCTCGCCGAGCGTGCCGCCGCCGTGGCGCTGCGCCGAACGCGCGGAGGTCAGCGCCGGGTCTGTGATCAGACCGGCACGGACTAGCAGGGCTCCGGCGTCGTCGGCCACGATGGATCCGTCGGCCGAGTTGCGCGATCGTCCCTGGGACGACCACCTCCGGCGACGGCGACGATCATGTCGGTTGCGCCGGACCGGTGTCAACGAACCCCCATGCGGATTTATCTCGACTACAACGCCGGCGCCCCCTTGCATCCGGCGGCGCGCGCGGCGATGGCCGACGCGCTCGACCTCGCCGGCAACCCGTCGTCGATCCACGCCGATGGCCGCCGCGCGCGGGCGCGCCTCGAGGCGGCCCGCCGCCAGCTCGCGGCGCTGTTCGGCGCGCCGGACGACGCCCGCGATCGGATCGTGCTCACCGGCAGCGGCAGCGAGGCGATCCACCTGGCGGTGGCCGGGCTGGCGCCGGCCGGCGCGGCGGTGGTGGTGCCGGCGACCGATCATCCGGCGATGCACGGCGCGGCGGCGGCGGTGGCCGGGCCGCGGGTGGCGACGATCGCCGTCGACGCCAACGGCGTGATCGACCTGGCCGCGTGGACCGCCGCGCTGGCGTCCGGGCCGGCGGTCGCCGGGTTTGCGGCGGTCAACCACGAGCTCGGCACGATCGCGGACGCCGCGGCGCTGGCGACGGCGGCGCGGCGCGCCGGCGCGCGGGTGGTGATCGACGCGGTCGCGGCGGCCGGGCGGATCGCGCTGGCGCCGCTGACCGAGCTGGCCGACGCGATCGCGATCGCCAGCCACAAGCTGGGCGGGCCGGCCGGCGTCGGCGCGCTGTGGCTGGCGCCCGGCGTGACGCTGGCGCCGCTGATCCCGATCGGGCACCAGGAGCGCGGCCGCCGCCCCGGCACCGAGAACCTGCTCGGCGTCGTCGGCATGGGCGCGGCGGCGGCGGCGGTCGACCTGGCCGCGGCGCCGGCGGTGGCGCGGCGCGCGGCGCGGCTCGAGGCGGCGATCGCGGCGATCCCCGGCGCGACGATCCACGGCGTCGGCGCGCCGCGCACCGGCGCGACGATCAACGCGCGCTTCGCCGGCGTGCGCGGCGAGACGCTGGTGATGGCGCTCGATCTCGAGGGCGTCGCGGCGTCGAGCGGCGCGGCGTGCAGCTCGGGCTCGACCGCGCCGTCGCCGGTGCTGCGCGCGCTGGGGCTCGACGACGAGGCCGCGCGCGGCGGGCTGCGGCTGTCGCTGGGCCCGGCCACCACCGACGCCGAGATCGACGCGGTGATCGCGCGGCTGCCGGCGCTGGTCGCGCGCGCCCGCGCCGCCGGGTGAGGCGGGCTACGCCTCGGGGATCGCCAGCGCGCGGTTGCGGCCGTGGTGCTCGACCGCCGCGGCGTCGCCGACCTCGCGGGCGCGCGCGAACAGCCACGAGGTGATCGCGTGCGAGGCGTGGTGCTGGCGGCGCCGGTTCCACAGCGCGACCGCCCACTCGCCGAGCGCGGTGTCGGCGTGGGGGAACGCGACCCGCTCGAGCTCGACGCCGCCCGGCGCGACCGCGGCCTCGTAGCCATCGCGGACCGCGAGGAACTCGCGCCACTCGTCGATCATCGCGAGCTCGCCGCCGTCGGTGGCGACCCGCGCGTGCAGCCGATCGAACCCGACCTCGAGGCCGTCGAGGATGCGGGCCCGGGCCCCGGCGCGGACCGCGGCGGCGACGCCGACGTCGCCGGCCGGCAGCGGCGCGCGGCTGGCCACGGTCAGCTGCACCAGCCGGGCGATCACGCCGTCCCGCGCGGCGCCGACGGTGCGGACCGCCGCGGTCGGATCGAGCCCGAGCGCCGCGGCGCGCGCCAGCTGCGCCGGCAGCCAGGCCGGGTCGTCGAGGACGTCGCGCCACGCGGCCACCGCGGCGGCGGCGCGCTCGGGGCTCGGCGCCTGCGCCGCCGCGACCAGCGCGGTGGCGGCCGCGACCCGGGCGTCGGCGGACGCCGGCTCGACCGGCGCGGCGGTGGCGGTGGTGGTCGCCGCGGGTGCCGCCGCCGGCGCGGCCCGCAGGTAGCGCCAGGTGGCGAGGCGCGCCGGCGCGACCAGCCAGCGCAGCCAGCGGCTCGCCGCGCCGGGCGCGCGCGGCAAGGCGAGCCGGCGCAGCGCGACCGCCTCGAGCAGGTAGCGCAGCGGCGTCGCCGGCCAGGTGGCGATGCCGTCGACCAGCTCGCGCCACGCGCCGCGCTCGGCGGCGTCGAGCGCCAGCCACTCGCTGGCGATCACCTGGGCGTCGACGCCGGGCGCCTGCAGCGCGGTCAGGCTGTGCAGCAGCCGGCGCGCGTCGCCGCGATCGCCGGCGCCGTGGGCCAGCAGCCCGTGGACGACCACGCCGGCGCCGTCGAGGCGCGCCGGCAGCCGGCCGGTGATCCACGCGACCGCGGCTGACGGCGCGCCGGTTCGCGCCGCGGCGCGCGCGGCCACCAGGCTGGGCCAGGTCGCCGCGTCGCCGCGCGGATCGAAGCGCGCCAGGTGCCAGGCGGCGCGGTGCCAGCCGCGCGGGATCGCGAGCGCGTCGATCAGCCAGTGCGGCACCACCAGCCAGGCGATCAGCGCCAGCAGCACCAGCGCGGTGATGGGCGCGCCGAGCAGCAGCAGCGTCAGGGCCAGCGACAGCACCGACGCGACGAACCCGCCCTCGATGAACGCCAGCAGCAGCGTCAGCGGCACGAACCGCCGACGGTCGGCCGCGCGGGCCCGCCACAGCGCGGCGCGCGCCCGCAGCGCCAGCGCCAGCAGCATGCCCCTCACCGCGGCCCCCAGCCGGTGCGGCGGAGCGCGTCGGCCCAGCCCGGCGCCGCGGCCGTCGGGGCGGCGGAGGCCGGCGCCGCGGTCGCCTGGGCGCCGGCGGTCAGCTCGGCGAGCAGGCGCTGGCGCGGATCGCGCAACTGCGCGGCGGCGGCGCGCACCGCCTCGGCGGTCCGCGGGCGCGGCCCGGCGGCGCTGGGGTAGGTGCCGGCGTCGCCGACGCCCAGCGCCAGCATCGCGAGCAGCTTCTGGGCCTCGCGCTCGATCTCGCGGGTGGTCGCGGTCACCGCCACCCCGAGCACGGCGAAGGGATCGTCGTCGGTCATCGCACCCCCGAGTCGAAGCCCTTCTTGCGCGCGGCGGCGTCGACCGGCAAGAGCGCCCACAGCTGCTTGACCGCGCGGCGCACGGCATCGGTGTCGCCGGCGGCCGCCGCGACGCGCCCGGCGTCGACCAGCTTGCGCGCCGCCGGCAGATCGCGGGCCTCGTGGATCGCCGACGCGGCGTCCTCGAGGTGGTAGGTCCAGGCGTCGGGGTTGCGGTTCCACGCCGCCGACGACAGCCGGCGCACCAGCCGCAGCTGCCGCCCCAGCTCGGCCAGGTCGCGCTCGCGCCGGGCCCGGGCCAGCGCCGCCAGCACCTCGTCGAGCAGCTTGCGCTCGGCGTCGCTGCCGAACGCCGCCACCGCGCCGGTGGCGATGATCGCCGCCTCGTGGGCCTCGCCGTCGAGCTCGGGCCAGCTGCGCGCCAGGTCGGCCTCGGCCAGCACCGCGTCGATCTCGATCAGCGTGCGCCGCGCCTTCTGCCCGGCGTCGGCGTCGCCGCCGTGGGCGGCGTCGATGTCGCGCTCGGCGCTGGCGAGCAGGCCCTCGACCGCGCCCAGCTTGTCGATCAGCTCGCGCAGGCCGTGGCGGAACGCGTCGGTGCGCACCTGCATCAGGTGCCTGCGCTGATCGGCCAGCGCGGCGTCGAGGGCCGCCGGCGCCGCGTCGGGCACCAGCAGGTGCGCGACCTGCTCGAACACCTGATCGATCGCCGGCACGTGGGCCCGGGCCGCCAGGCAGCCGGCGCGGTCGAGCTCGATCGTGACCTCGACGGTGGCGCCGGTCGGCACCGTGGTCTTGACGTCGACGCCGCGCACCTCGAGCGTGCCGACCAGGCGGCACAGGTGGGCCTGCTCGAACTCGCCCTGCACGATCGGGATCCGCAGCACGCTGTCGGGGTTGCCGGCGGCGATCGTCTCGACGGTGGTGTGGGTGAAGCTGCGGCGGGTCGGCAGCGGCGCGCCGCGCTCGAAGTACACCTGCACGTGATCGCTGGCGAGCGCGACGCCGATCGTGCGCGACAGCGGCGGGTCGGCGATGGTCAGGCCGGCGACGATCGTGATCGTGGCCGGGTCGACCGCGATCGCGGCGCCGTCGGCGGCGGTGGCCACCAGCCGGAACGTCGACGCCGCGCGCGGCACCAGGCTCACCATCGTGACGAAGCCGCCGTCAGGCCCGATCGCGGCGTCCGGGCTCTGCCAGCCGCCGTCGGCGCGCTCGAGGCGCAGCCGGGCCGGCGGATCGGCGCCGACCACCCGGCCGACGACGTGCGGGGTGAGGTCCGACGACACCGGCGGGTACTGCAGCCAGACCTTCTTGCCCTGAGGCGCCGCGGTCGGCGCGGCGCGGCCGTCGAGGCCGGCGGTCGCCGCGTACAGCGCCGCGCCCTGCGCCACCAGCGTCATCGGATCGAGGCCGTCGGCGGCGGTGGCCTCGAGGCGCGCCTGCACCTGGGCCCGCAGCCCCGGCGACAGCGTCGGGCCGCCGACCAGCACCACCCGCGCCAGCCGGCCCGGGCCCAGGCCGTTGCCGGCGAGCAGCCGCAGGCACACCGCCAGCGAGCGCTCGATCAGCGGCGCGGTCAGCGCCTCGACGGTGGCCCGGCTGAGCGCGAGATCGACGTCGAGCTCGCGATCGCCGACCACCAGCGGCCGGGCCAGCGTCACCTGCGCGGTGGGCGAGCGCGACAGCTCGATCTTGGCGTCCTCGGCGGCGAGCCGGAGCAGGCGCAGCGCGCCGGCGTGGCTGGGATCCTTGCGCTCGAGCTGGACCCCGGTCTGGCGCGCGAGTTCGGCGGCCAGGTGCTCGGTGATCGCCCAGTCGAAGTCGCGGCCGCCGAGGAAGTTGTCGCCGTCGTGGGCGACCACCCGCAGGAGGCCGTCGCGGGTCTCGAGCAAGGACGCGTCGAAGGTGCCGCCGCCGAGGTCGTAGACCAGCCAGCTGGCGGTGCCGTCGTCGTCGGCGCGCCAGCCCGCCGCCAGCGCCGACGCGATCGGCTCTTGCAGCAGCTCGACCCGGGCGAACCCGGCCAGCCGCGCCGCCTCGCTGGTGGCCGCGCTCTGCGGCAGCTCGAACAGCGCCGGCACCGAGATCACCGCGCGCTCGACGGCGGTGCCCAGCTGATCGGCGACGTCGGCCCGGAGCGCCTTGAGGATCTCGGCCGACAGCTCCTCGGGGCGCTTGCTGACGCCCGCCGCCGGGAACGCGACCGCCTTGCCGGTGCCCATCAGCCGCTTCCACTCGGTCGCGGTGTTGTCGGGATCGTCCTCGAGGAACCGCCGCGCCCGCTGCCCGACCGTGACCCGGCCGGCGCGATCGATCCGCACCACCGACGGCGTCACCGCGCCGCCCGCGGCGTTGCGGATCACCTGGGTGTGCTGCCCATCGAACACCGCCACCGCCGAGTTGGTGGTGCCGAGATCGAACCCCGCGTACAGCGGTGACTGCGCCATCGCCGGCGAGGATAGCACCGCACGCCGCGGTCGCTCAGGCCCGCCCGAGCCCCACGCCCCACGTCACCCCGTCCGGGGCGAGGCCCCATGCCGGCGGTCGTTCAGGCTGGCCTGAGCCTCACGCCCCACGTCACCCCGTGCGAGTCGAGGTTGGTCCTCGCGCACCACGCACCGGGTGCACGGATCAACGCTGGCGGTAGACGATGAACCCGCGGGTCGGGTCGTACGGCGACACGGCGACGGTCACGCGATCCCCGAGCACGACGCGGATGCGGTGCCGGCGCACCTTGCCGGCCAGCTTGGCCAGCACCTCGTGCCCGTTCTCCAGCTTGACCCGGAAGTTGCCACCCTTGGCGATGAGGACGACTTCGCCCTCGAGATGAACTAGTTCTTCTTTGCTCACGCGCAGTCCTCGTTGCGCCCACCGTGGCGGCGAGCGGGCAGGGGATAGCACCGATCGCGCGCGATTGAAAGCCACCGGGCCCGGGCGGTATCCACCCCCCCGCGATATACCTTCCGCGTGGATCGCCAGCCCCCACGGACGACGTCGAACGAGATCGACCTCTACATCCGCACCTATTACAGCCTGCTGCGCTCGAGCGGCGACGTCCGGGTGCGCGCCTTCGAGGAGGCGCACCTCTACTCCGACTCCAGCTTGCACGCCGGGGCCCTGGCCCCCGAGCCCGACGCCGCGGCCTTCGCCTACAGCGCGGCCCGCCTGCCCGACTGCATGCCCGAGGTCGAGCGGCTGGTCCTGGGGCAGAGCCTCGAGCAGTTCTCGCGGGCCGGGCTGCCGGTCGCGAGCTGGAGGACCGTGCGCACCCGCGGCCGCCGGCGGCCGCTGCGCTACGACGGCGCCGGCACGCTGGCGGTGTTCGTGGCGTCGGCCTCGGACATCGACGACCTGGTGCCGATCGTCACGGCGTACCAGATCGAGTGGAACAAGCTGCATGGCCGGCTGGCCGCCGCCGGCCCCGGCGTCGCCGCGCTGGGCGATCCGGCGCTGGCCGCGGTCTTGACGATCGCCCCCGACGACGTCAGGACGCTGCGCGCCGGCCTGGGCGACGCGCCGGCCGGCCTGGCCGCGCTCGCCGCCCGGCCGCTGGACCTGACGATGCGCCTGCTCGACGGCTCGTTCCGCGAGTACCAGCGGTCGGCGGCCCACTGGTGGCGCGCGATCGAGGCCGCCCACCCGATGGTGACCAAGCGGCCGGTGTACTTCGTGTCGTCCAACAGCCACTCGCTGGCCAACCTGCTGGGCGGCTACGCGTTCGCGCACCAGGACGAGCTGGCCAAGTTCACGCGCGCCGAGGACCCCGAGGGGCTGGCGGCCACGCTCGACGCGACGCTGGGCGGCGCCGACGAGGGCGCCCGCGCCAACCTGCTGTACTACCTCCTGCGCGCGTTCTTGCGCGATCCGGCGACCGCGCCGGCGCGGGTCGCCGCGGTCCAGGCCCACGATCGCGCGTGCGGCGTCCACACCATCGCCAGCCCGGCGCGCATCGACGTCACGGCGCAGGTGATCGAGCTGGCCAAGCTGCGGCCGGCCGACATGGACCCGCGGGCCCGGGTGCCCGGGCTCGAGCGGCTGGCCGCCTCCGACGCGGTGATCGTCAACATCGACTACCCGCTGGGCATGGCGGCGTACCACCACCTGGCGGCCCTGGCCGAGGGCACCAGCGAGGTGCGCGGCGTCTACATCATGGGCAAGGCGGCGACGCTCAACGGCCGCGTCGGCGACGTGATGATCTCGAAGGTCGTCCACGACGAGCACTCGGGCAACACCTACCTGACGCGCAACGTGATCACCGCCGCCGACGTGCAGCCGTTCATGCGCCACGGCACCGTGCTCGACAACCAGAAGGCGCTGACCGTGCGCTCGGCGTTCCTGCAGAACCGCAGCTACATGGACGTGTTCTACCGCGAGGGCTACACGGTCATGGAGATGGAGGCCGGCCCGTACCTGTCGGCCATCCACGAGACCAACTCGCCGCAGCGCCACCCCAAGGGCGAGATCGTCAACCTCACCGAGCTGACCCACGGCGAGGTGGGCCTCATCCACTACGCGTCGGACACGCCCTACTCGCGGCGGCAGAGCCTCTTGTCGAAGAGCATGTCGTACTTCGGCATGGAGTCGACCTACGGCTGCGCGCTGGCGATCGCCCGCCGGATCCTGACCCGCGAGCTGGCGCGGTGAGCGCGCCCTGCGACGCCTGCGGCGGCAAGACCGCGGCGCCGGTGTGTCCGCACTGCGGCCACCGCCGGGCGCCGGCCGCCGGGCTCGCCGGCGCGGGGCTGACCCAGGACGAGGCGCGCGCGCTGCTCGCGATGAGCGCGCCCCCCATCGACAACGAGCCCAAGCCGATCGCGGCCTACGTGCTGCCGCACCCGCGCACCACCGGGGTCGGCCACACCGTCGAGTCCGCGCTGACCGTGGTCACCGCGCCGCTGTGGGCGCTGGGGCTGTTCGGCTTCGCGTGGGCGCGGATGCGCTACCGATCGGGGACGCAGGTGGCGATGGGCGAGCTGCGCGCGACGTTCACGATCGCCGGGTTCGGCGCGCCGCTCCTGTGGTTCCCCGCGATGTGGGGGCTGGGCTCGACGGTCGCCACCGCGGCGGTGGTCGGGCAGGTCGGGGCCTGGCTGGCCCGCGGCGTGGTCCGCGCCCGTGCCGACGAGCGGGTCAGCGCGCAGCTGTCGGCGCTGGATCGCCCCGCGCCGGTGGCGGCGCTGCCGCCCGCGACCGCCCAGCCGCGCCCGGCCCCGCGGGGGCCGACCCCAGCCAGCGCTACGCTCGCGCTGGCGCCGGCCGCGAGCGCGGCCCCGGCCGAGGTCGAGGCGGCGCCGCTCGAAGACGGCCCACGACTCCTGCGTTGACGCGGAGTTACATCCGTCACCGGATGATCACCGGTTCGTGCGATCTCCCACACCCCGGGCGCCGCCCCGCGGTGTAGTGTGCGCGCCCTATGCGCTGTCGATTCGGATTCATTGCCTCGGTCGCCGCGGCGGCCGTCATCGCCCTCGTGGCCTGCAGCGACGGTGGCGGCGGGACCAACCCGGACGCGCGGGTCGACGGGCCGCAGGTGGACGCGGCGATCGATGGCCTCCCCGGCCCCGACGCGATGACCGACGCCAGCCCCGACGCGCCGCCCGCCACCGCGGTGTGCACGGTCACCGCCGGCAGCACGGCGAAGCTGTTGACCGGCACCGTGCTGACGCCGACCGGCCCGGTCGCCAACGGCCAGGTCCGCATCGACGCCGGCGGCAACATCACCTGCGTCGGCATGGCGTGCGCGATGGGCGGCGAGACCCGGATCGACTGCCCGATGGGCGTCATCTCGCCGGGCCTGATCAACACGCACGATCACATCACCTATACCCAGAACGCGCCGTACACCGACACCGGCGAGCGCTACGAGCACCGCCACGACTGGCGCACCGGCGCCCGCGGCCACACCGAGATCAACACCCCGGGCAGCGCCTCCGCCGACCAGATCCGCTGGGGCGAGCTGCGCATGCTGATGGGCGGCGCCACGTCGATCGTCGGCTCGGGCGGCCAGGCCGGCCTCCTGCGCAACCTCGACCAGGCGACCAACCAGGAGGGCCTGGGCCAGGCCGCGGTGAAGTTCGAGACCTTCCCGCTCGACGACGCCGCCGGCACCCAGCAGACCAACAACTGCAGCTACGGCGCCGCGCCCGACACGGCGGCGACGATCGCGGCCCTGGCCGCCTACGAGCCGCACATCTCGGAGGGCATCGACCAGGTGTCCCGCAACGAGTTCCTGTGCACCAGCTCGACCACCTACGACACCACCGCGCCCGGCCTGTCCAACGACCTGGTCGCGCCGCAGACCGCGATGATCCACGGCGTCGGCCTCAAGCCCTTCGACTACGGCGTGATGGCGCTCGACGGCACCGCGCTGATCTGGTCGCCGCGCTCGAACATCACGCTGTACGGCGACACCGCCCAGGCGCCGATCGCGGCGCGGATGGGCGTGCAGATCGCGCTCGGCACCGACTGGAGCGCGACCGGCTCGATCAACCTGCTGCGCGAGCTGACCTGCGCCGACCAGATGAACCGCACCTACTGGGGCAGCTACTTCACCGACCAGCAGCTGTGGGAGATGGTGACCTCGAGCGCGGCGTCGGTCACCGCCACCGACGACGTCATCGGCTCGCTGGTGGTGGGCCGGGTCGCCGACATCTCGGTCTTCGACGGCCGCGTCAACGCCGGCTACCGCGCGATCATCGACGCCGAGCCCAAGGACGTCGTGCTGGTGATGCGCGGCGGCAAGCCGCTCTACGGCGAGGCCGCCACGATGGGCGCGCTGGCCACCGGCTGCGATGCGGTCGACGTGTGCGGCAACTCCAAGCAGGTGTGCCTGATGAGCGAGGTCGGCAAGACCTATAGCCAGCTGATGACCGGCGCCGGCACCGCCTACCCGGCGTTCTTCTGCGGCCGGCCGACCAACGAGCCGACCTGCGTGCCCAAGCGCCCGACCGCGGTGGCCGGCTCGTCGGTCTACACCGGCGTGACCAGCGCCGGCGACACCGACGGCGACAGCATCCCCAACGCCAGCGACAACTGCCCGACGGTGTTCAACCCGGTGCGCCCGCTCGACGGCGGCGCCCAGGCCGACAACGACAGCGACAACACCGGCGACGCCTGCGACGTCTGCCCGACCACCCCCAACTCGACCACCTGCACCCCGGTCAACCCCAACGACCGCGACGGCGACACCATCGTCAACGCCATCGACAACTGCCCCGACGTCGCCAACATGGGCCAGGCCGACGGCGACGGCGACGGCAAGGGCGACGTCTGCGATCTGTGCCCGACCGTGAGCAACCCCGGCACCGCCGGCTGCCCGGTGACGATCTACGACATCAAGAACCCGACGGCGCCGGCCCACGTGCCGGTCGGCACCGCGGTCCGCATCACGAACGCGCTGGTGACCGGCAAGGGCTCCAACGGCTTCTTCGTCCAGACCAAGGTCGGCGACGCCGGCTACGCCGGCAGCGACTACTCGGGCCTGTTCATCTTCACCGGCGCGACCTCGCCGTTCCTGCCGATGGTCGCCGTCGGCAGCCGGGTGACCGTCGACGGCACCGTGGCCTTGTTCAACGGCCAGCTCGAGCTGACGCCGATCGTCGACGTCCAGGTCACCGCCACCGGCGAGGCCGCGCCGGCGCCGGTCGCGGTGACCGCCGCCGACATCGCCACCGGCGGCCCGCGCGCGGCTGCGCTCGAGGGCGTGCTGGTGTCGATCGGCGCGCCGGTCACCGTCACCGCGGTCGACGCGGCGTTCAACGAGTTCACCGTCATGCAGGCCGGCGGCGGCTCGGTGGTGGTCGATGACTTCTTCTTCCTGACCGCCCCGCTGCCGACGGTCGGCAACCAGTTCGGCTCGGTGACCGGCGTGCTGGCGTTCCGCAACATGGCGTCGAAGCTCGAGATCCGCTCGGCCGCGGACCTGGGCCCGGCGGCGCTCGACGTCGCCAGCCTCGGCCCGTCGCCGACGTTCGTGAACGTCGGTGGCACGACGACCTTCCCGACCGGCCTGACGCTGACGCTCAACCAGGCGGCCCCGGCCGCGACCGCGGTGTCGATCACCTCGTCGAACGCCGCCGCGGTGGCGGTGCCCGGCAACCAGGTGACCGTGCCGATGGGCGCGACCTCGGTGACCGTGCCGGTGACCTCGACCGCGGCCGGCACCGCGACCCTGACCGCGCAGCTGGCCACCGGCCCGGTGGCGATGGTGACCGCGAGCGTGCGCGCCCTCAACGGCACCGAGCAGCCGACGCTGGCGTCGCTGACCCCCGCGACCGCGACGATCGCGCCGGGCGGCATGGCGACGTTCACCGTGACGCTCGACATCCCGGCGCCGGTCGGCGGCACCGCGGTGATGGTCGCGATCAACCCGGCCACCGCGGGCACCGTGCCGGCGACCGTGACGGTCCCCGCCGGCCAGCTGTCGGCGCCGTTCACGTACACCGACGCGTCGATGGTCGGCGCGATCACCGTCAGCGCGACCCTGGGCGCCACCACCCGTACCGCGATGGTGACGGTGGTGACCTCGACCGCGGGCCTGATCATCAACGAGGTCGACTACGACATGCCGGGCGCCGGCGACTCGGTCGAGTTCGTCGAGTTGTACAACGCCGGCGCGACGCCGGTGACGCTGGCCGACTACACGCTGATCCTGATCAACGGCAACGCCACGCCGGCCGCGTACCGCTCGCTGGCGCTGGGTGGCGCCGGGGCCACGCTGGCCCCGGGTGCCTACCTGCTGATCGGCGCGGCGGCGGTGACCGGCGGCGGCACCAAGTTCACGCCCCCGGTCGGCGCTGGCAACGATCAGTGGCCGGCGATCGACGCGATCCAGAACGGCGCGCCCGACGGCCTGCTGCTGGTCAACACCGCGACCACCACGGTCGTCGACAAGCTGGCGTACGAGGGCGCGATGTCGGTGACGTTCGTGGCGCCGAGCCCGTTCGTGCCGTTCGGCATGGTCAACCTGGTCGAGATGGCCGCGGCCACCGCGATCGACGATCCGGCGGCGCCGGCGTCGATGGCCCGCATCCCCAACGGCACCGACACCAACAACGCGGCGGCCGACTGGGCGATGACGACCACGCTGACGCCCGGCGTCGCCAACGTGCCGTGAGCTAGGCGATCCGCGCGGCGGCGGAACTGGCCCCGCCGCCGCGTCGCGGCGATACTGCCGCGCGATGGAGCACGTCGACTACCTGGTGATCGGGGCGGGCATGTCGGGGTTGGGCTTCGCCAACTGGATCCGGGCCGAGGCCGCGGCGCGGGGCCGGCCAGCGCCGACGGTGCGGGTGTGCGAGGCGGCCGACGAGCCGGGCGGCTACTGCCGCACGGTGGTCGAGGACGGCTTCGTCTGGGACTACTCCGGGCACTTCTTCCACTTCAAGCACCCGGCGATCGAGGCGTGGCTGCGGGCGCG
>Ga0073899_10001625_pt1 | contig 20582 bp, 7 predicted proteins | sample KloWWTmetaKNB5Ph_FD_88975 | JGI IMG/M metagenome (GOLD analysis project Ga0073899, IMG submission 88975) | Active sludge microbial communities from Klosterneuburg, Austria, studying microevolution and ecology of nitrifiers - Klosterneuburg... | ecosystem: Engineered > WWTP > Aerobic digester >... | reverse complement strand
GGCGTAGCAGAGGAAGGTGGCCCAAGCGGCGCCTAAATATCCGAAGATCGGGATCCACCAGAACAGCAGTGTCAGTGTGATGATGGCCCCGATGATGGAGATGGTGCTGCCGGCGCGCGTGCGGTCGCTCAGCTTGTACCAAACGCTCTGGTTGTAGTAGATGCCGAGGAAGACGTTGGCCAGCATCAGGACGGGCACCACAACGAGACCTGGCCAATAAGCTGGGTTGGGGATGAACCATTTGAAGGCGTCCAAGAACAGCATCACGAGCAAGAAAGCGCTCATACACACCGCCACGAAGATGTTCATGATGCGCGCGAACGTCTGGCGGCTGTCCTTCTCCTTGGCATGGCTGAAGAAGAACGGTTCCGCGGCGAAGCGGAAGGCCTGAATGAAGAGCGTGATCAGCATCGCCAGCTTGTAGCAGGCGCCGTAGATCCCGATCTGGGCATCCGCGATATTCGCCGAAAGCAGGTGTTTCATCAGCACGCGGTCCGCTGTTTCGTTGGTCATGCCCGCGAGGCCCGCCACCAATAGCGGAAGGCCGAACGCCAGCATAGGGCGCAGCAGCTTGGTATCGAACGCCTTCTCGGAATTGCCGAACCGCAACGGTGGCCACTCCGGTAGCAACAGCAGGAATTTCAGGCTGCTGCTGATGAGGTTGAGGAGGAAGACATAGCCCACGCCGAAGCTCGGGTCGTACACGGCATTGATCAGTGCATTGCTTTCCCCGGCGTTGTACTTGGGCATGCAGTACATGAAGATGAAGAGGCTCATCACCACGTTCAGCAGCACGCTGGCCACGTTGATGGCGGCGAACTTCCACGGCCGGTTCTTCAGGCGCAGGTTCGCCATGGGCACGGTGGCCATGGCCTCGATGCCGATGATCAGCACGAGCAGGCGCACTGAAACGACATGGTCCGGATAGCCCATCATGGCGGCGATGGAATGCGCGAAGAGCATCCCAAGCGACAGGAAAACCACCGTGGAGCCTGCAAGCAGATAAACAGCGGTGGTGTAGATCCGCTTATTGCCTTCGTGCTTGCTCGCAAAGCGGAAGAAGGTGGTCTCCATCCCGTAGGTGAGCACCACGTTGAGGAAGGCCGTCCATGCATAGAGTGAGGTGATCACCCCGAAGGCCGCCGGCGCGAACACCCCACGGCTGGTGTACAGCGGCGTGAGCAGGTAGTTGAGGAAGCGCGCAACGATGCTGCTCACCCCATAGATGGCCGTCTGGCCTGCGAGTTTTCTGAGGACGCTCACGTTCGGTTATTCAGTGACTATTCGGATTCTTATTCTGGATCTCCAAGGAACCCAAACAGCCGTCAAAGACAATGAATCGGTCAGTCCGCAACGCTCTGTCGCAGCCTTGGTCCGGCACACTATCCCGATAGGCAAAAATCAGTGTGTCACCGACTGTGCGATATGATCCCGGATAGCTTTCTGAGTCTGAAGCGCGCATACCTCCATTGATCAGGTCGAAGGAATTATCCGCATATAGTTTCAACGTCACCCAGCCAAGTGGTGCTTCGCGGCCCGCTATAAGAACCGGCTCTTTTTCACGTCCATGCGACGAAGAGCAAGCGGTGAAGATGACACTGAAAAGCATACAGCTTAAGCTACAGATTCTGATCTTGCGCATTATCCGTGTCCATTCATGGTTCCCCTACCCCCTGAAATTCGCCTTTCTCTTCTCTCTATCTGCAGTCGTTCCTGCTGTGCCGAGATTTTCCATTTTTCGGTGTAGGCCATTCAAGAACCGACTCCGGTCAAAGTCCTCAAAGAATCCAGAAAACTCTCCTTTCAACAGCGCCTCGAAGAGGCTTTCATCCGAAGTTATCTTATGCTGGTAAGTGGCAAAAGATGAGCCGTTGATATGACTCTTTGATCCGTGTTCATCCGTGTCCATCCGTGGTTCACTTACCGAACTCTGGCTTCCGCTTCTCCATGAATGCGCTCGTCCCCTCAATGAAGTCCGGTGTGCCAAAGCATTTTCCGAACTCCTCGATCTCGCGTTGCATGCCGTTGGCGCCCGGCTCGTAACCGGCGTTCACCGCGCGGATGGCGGAGGCTAATGCGGTAGGGGAGTTCTTCATGATCGCGGCGGCCAGTTCGTTGCACTTGGCCAGTAGTTCGGCCTGTGGTACAACGTGGTTCACCAAGCCCCATTGCAGGGCCTCGTCGGCTTTGATCATGCCGGCGGTAAAGATCATCTCCATGGCCTTGCCCTTGCCCACGAGGCGCGCGAGGCGTTGCGTGCCGCCGTAGCCGGGGATCACGCCCAAGCTCGTTTCCGGCAGGCCCATGCGTGCGTTGTCGCTGGCCACGCGGAAGTGGCAGCTCATGACCAATTCCAGCCCACCGCCCAGCGCGAAACCGTTCACCGCCGCGATCACCGGTTTTTCGAAATGCTCCACATGGTCGAAGAGCAGCTTGTGTCCTTCGGCGCTGAGCATCTTGCCTTCTTCCACGGAAAAATGCGCGAACTCCTTGATGTCGGCACCGGCCACAAAAGCCTTGGGGCCGCTGCCGGTGATGATGAGCACGCGCACGGCCTTGTCGGCTTGGGCCTGGTCCAGCGCTTGGTCCAGCTCGGAGATGGTCGCGCGGTTCAGTGCGTTGAGCTGCTCCGGCCGGTTGATGGTGATGGTGCGGATGCCTTCCGCATCAGCGATCAGGAGATTGGAAAAGGACATGAGGTTCAATGCTTTTAGGTTGTCGATCAATGAGCCGATCGATCACGTTCGGCAAATGTATCGGCTAGGGCACCAGCAGAACTTTCGTTGCGCTCGTAGCGTCCGTTGCGGTTAAACCTCAGGGCGACCCTGCCTTCGTGTTCTTAGTGTCCTTCGTGGTAGAACTTTAACCCACCAGCGGTAATTCCACAAAGAACGAAGTCCCCGCTTTCCCTGGCTCCGTGGAGGTCTCGAACCACACCCGTCCGCCGGCATTCTCTATCATACGCTGAACGATGGACAGCCCCAGCCCCATGCCGCTGCTCTCGGTGGTGAAGCGCGGTTCGAAGATGTGGTCGCGGTCCGCCTCGGCGATGCCCGTTCCGTTGTCGCGCACCTCGATCACCGCCCTGTTCCCTTCCGCGCGAAGTATCACTTCCACATGCCCTGAGCGTCCCTCCGGCATGGCCTGCACCGCGTTCTTGATCAGGTTGGTGAAGGTGCGCAGCAGGTGCTCGCGGTCCACATGCACCGTGGGGGAAGGTCCGGCTTGTAGCGTCACTTGTGCATTTGGTTCCGCTGCGAAGAGGGCGGTGGCGGCGTTCGCCACCTCGAGGAGGTCCACCTGCTCGGCCTGTGCGCGCGGCATCTGCGCGAAGTCGGAGAATTCCCCGGCGATCCGGCTCAACACATCGATCTGTTGCACCATCCCGTTGCTGAAGCGGTCCAGCCGTTCCTTGGCATCGGCCAGGTCCGGTGACCAGGTGCGCTGGAACTGCTGGATGTTCAGCTTCATCGGTGTCAGCGGGTTCTTGATCTCGTGCGCCACCTGCTTCGCCATTTCACGCCAGGCACTTTCGCGCTCGCTACGTGCGAGCTTCATCGCGCTTTCGCGGAGCTCGTCCACCTTGCGGTTGTACACGCTCACCAATTGCCCCAGTTCATCATCCCCGCGATAAGTGAGGGGTTCGTTGTGGGCACCTAAGCCAATGCGCTCCAAGCCGCGCCGCAGCAGTTCCAGCGGGCGCGTGGTCCAATGGGTGATCAGTGCGGCTGCGACCACGCTCAACAGGAAGAGCAGGGTGAAGAGGTTCACCAGCGCCACATAACCGGCCGCGCGCTCCTGCTCCACTTCGCCTTGGCGCGCGAAGTAGGGGAGGGCCAAGTAGGCCAGTACCTCCCCGCCGTCGTTGCGGAAGGGCATGTAGGCCGTGCTGAAATCGGCGCTTCCGATGTGCTCGCCATGGATGAAGGAAGATGCATCTTCCACCGCTATACGTTGGTAGGCACGCGGGTCCATGCGGCGGCCCAGCAGGCCGGTATTGAACACCTGTTCGCGGGAGGTGGCTAACAGCGTTCCGTCGGGCGCATACAGCGTGAGGTCGGTGAAGAACACGTTGCTGAGGTTGCCCAACAAATGGTCCAAGTAAGGCGCCATCGCCGGTAACAGCGCCCCTTCCCCGCGCAAGGTCTGGCGCAATTCGGCGAGCACGCCACGCGAACGTTCGTCCAGTGTCCGCGTGCTGCGCTGTTCCCTGCGGACATCGATCATGTGGCGCAAGCCGAAGGTGAACAGTAACAGGCTCACAACAGCGAAGCCCGCTACGCCCGAACGGACCTTCCCGCTGATGCCCATGGTGCCGGACCAACGCCTGCCCAACAGCGCGCCGATGCCCCCGATCACGGCGGCCAGCAAGCAGAAGAAAAGGAATAGATAAGAGAACGTGGTGACGTGGTCCCACCAAGTCGGTGTGCGCGTGCCCAATACCAAGAGCGCACCGTGCGGGTCGCCTTGCGCCAGCAGGTCATAGCCGTTCGCGTACCAGTGAGATCCATCGGGCGGCACCGGCCTGTCCCAATTCACCGGGAAGATGTACGAGCCGGAGGACGAGGTGAGCACGCCGCGTTCATAGCGCGCTTGCACAAATCGTTCCGGCCTGAAGGGCGAAGGCCGGTCGCCCGCCAGCAGCAGTTCGGGGAAGCCCAGCCCATCGGCCACAAGGCGAGGGCGTATTTCCACGAACAGCAGGGTGCTTCCGAGCTCGATCCTGCCGATATAGAGCGCATCTTCGCCGGGCCGGTCCGTGATGCGCAGATCGTCGTTCTCCACGGGTACGCCTTGCTCGAAGCGGTCCAGGATCGGCTGTGCCGAAGTGGGCGCGTCCGGCGATGTGGTGAAATAGGTTCGTTTGCGGGCCGAGATGAAGTGCAGGCGTAGATTGTAGCGGTCCCAGTAGCCGGTGAAGAAGGGCTGGCGCACCAAGCGGTCGAGGTCGGTGGCGGAACAGGGGCCGCCCGCGTTAAGCCAAGCCATCACGGCCGGGTCCTTGGCCACCTCGCGTTTAGCCTCATCGAAAAGCAGTTCGATCACCGGGTCCTCGCGCGTGGTGGCGGTCTCGGCCAAGGTCTGCCGGTCCAGGTCCACCCGTTTGAAGGTCTGCCGGTTCAGCACGTGGGCGGTGAAAAGGGCTAACGTAGCGATGAGCAGCAGGGCGGGAATTGCACCGGGACGATACCGCATGCGGTCTATCAGCATCAACGCGGGTAAGGGCCAAAGCGCTAGCACCAGGTCGAAGTTGCCCACGAAATGGTTGAAGAGAACAAGCGCGGCACTGATCAGCACGATCAGCAGCAGTTTGGGCCCGTAGGAAAGGGCGGGAGAAAGCAGGCGGATAAGGGCATCCGCCTGCACGCACCAAGCGAAGAGCAGCACGCCGATGGCGACCAAGGCGGCGAGGCTGTAGCCATCGAAGCCCTGTACGCGGAAGAGGTCGAGGCTCACGCTGCTGTCATGAACGAGTGAGATCATCACCGATCCGATGCCCTCCGCACAGAGGAACAGGATCACTACGGCCACCACTGCGATGGACCATGGACGCGTTGGCGCGGCCGCATCGCGCAAGGCGCTGCGGATGAACAAGGCCGCGCACAGCAGCACGGCGGCATTGATCAGCAGGTCGCCCAGCGAGGGCATGAAGAACGAGGAGGCGAAGAGCGATGGGTCGAACAAGGGGTAGGACTTGAGCGCATCGAAGGCGCCGTGCGCCAACGTGGCCCAGCGAGCGCCCAGTAATACCGGCAGGAAGAGCAGCACCGGCCCCCAGGTTCCGGGCACCATCAAGGCCAAAAGCCACAGCGCGGCGACCGCGAACACGACCGCCGCCAAAGCCAACAGCAACAAAACCAAAGAGCGGGTCCCGGGCAGCGCGGTCTCATCGGCCCATTGGAGGCGCAGCATCACCTTTCCGTCCGCATCGCGCACCACCGGCCCCAGCCCCGGACCTTGCTCGGCCACGATCCCCTTCGCCAACGTGAAGCCGGGATCGAATTGGTCACGCAGGTACTGGTTCTGGAACGGCGGATTGAACCAGACGCGCTGAACGGCGTGAACGCTCCGGTCGCCCTGCATGGCGAAGGCATGCAGGTAGGTGCCGTCGGGGAGGGTGAGATGCGCAGCGCGGGCACTGTCCAAGGCGGCATCGGTGATGGGCGCATGGTCGGTCCAGGCCGTTACCACGGTGTCTTTGAAGAGCCTTAAACCGCCTTCGCCCAAGGCGTGCCCTTCGTCCATGTTTACGGCGTCTTTTTCGAGCGCATCCTTTGCTTGGGCCGCCAATTCCGTGGCGGCCACATCGAGCCGCACTTGCAGTTCCGCGGCCACATCGGCAAGTCGTTCTTGCGGTGGACGTTCTTGGACGAACGCCGCGCACAGCCCCAGGAACAAGGCAAGGAGCAAGAAGAGGAGGGGGCGGCGCATGGGGCGGTGGCTCAGCAAGGCACGGGCCAAGGTAGCGGGAGTAGCTGTGACCCTTTTATTGTGGGCCGATGGCCGGGCATCCGCCGGCGCATGTTCTGGCGTAGCCCTTTGCTCCAAGGCCCCCAAAGGCTTTTGGAACCGGCGTGGGACCCCAACACCATGTTCACACTGACCAAACTCACTTTGCCGATGGACCCAGTGCTCCATACCTTGCCCAAATATCTCGAAAACACCTCGAATACGATCCCAAGCCCAAACATTTGACCGCATGAACCGCATTGTAACACTCGGCCTCGCCGGCGCACTTGCCATATCCAGCTTTGTTGCCTCGGCGCAATGCACCGGCTTCAGCCAATCGCCATCCACCACGAGCACACCGGGTGCGGGTGCAAATTCACCCGGATACTCTGTTTATCCGGGGACCTACTCCACGTGGTACAGCATTGTTGTTGGTCCGCAATACACCATCACCAGCACCAACAGCGGTGACTATTTCACGGTCCGCTCAGGCACGTCCGGTGGCACCTTGGTCGCCTTCGGGCAAACGCCGTTGAATTGGACGGCGAACACCTCCGGGATACACTATATCACGATCAGTAGCAACTCCACCTGCAGCACAAGCGGCAGTTCACGGACCATCACCCTGAGCAGGACCGGCGGCACGGGCTGCAACACGGGTTTACAGAGTCCGGTCAGCACCTTCACGCCCACCTGCACCGGCGCCGCTCAAACCATCGCTTCCAGCGTGGGCACGGGCTATTCCTCAGTGAGCCTCACCAATGGGGTGCCCTATACCTTCACTAGTTCATTAGGCACGGACCAACTGACGATCACCAATTCAACGGGAGCGACGAAATATGTGTGGGGTACCTCCCCCCTTACCTACGTGTCTGCCACAAGTGGCACCTACCGGTTCTATACGCACAGTAGCTCTACCTGCGGAACCACCGGATCGCGCACCCGCTCGATCAGCTGCCCGGTTTCCAGCGGAGGCGGGGCCTGCCTCTCCGGCACCCAATACCCTTCCACCACGAAAACGCCGAGCTGCACAGGTTCGAACGAATACATCACCGGGGCGGCCAACTACGGTGAATTCTCCTTAGTAGCCCTCACCAACGGAGTTGACTATACGTTCACCTGCACCAACGGGGGCTATGTGACGATCAGCAACAGTGCCGGCACGACCGCGGTCGGGGACGGTGATTCACCATTCACATGGACCGCGACTTCCACGGGCACCTTCCGTTATTACATCCACGCCAATTCTACCTGCGGATCCGGCGGATCGGCAGGAACACGGTATGTGAGCTGCGCGGCGGCGATACCCGCTCCCGGATGTGCCACGGCCCCTTCCCCGGGTAGCGGGAGCGGTCAATGCTTCACTTCCGGCACGACCATGCTTTCATGGGCATCGGTCAGTGGAGCCACCGGCTATGATGTCTATTTCAATTCCGGAGCCAGCGCAACCACCTTGGTGAGCGGCAACCAAGCGGGAACATCATATAACGCGAGTACTCCCAGTTCAGGGAGTTATAGCTGGCGCATCATCCCGCGCAACAGCACCGGCCCCGCCACAGGATGTAGTACTTGGTCCTTCACCCGGACCGCACCGCCCACGTGGTACGCGGATACCGACGGTGACGGCTATGGCGATCCGGGCGACTCGATGGACGCCTGCACGCGACCCGACGGGTACGTAGCGGACAATACGGATGATTGCCCTATCCTGTCTGGCCGGTCGGGCGACAGCTGTGACGATGGCAGTTCCTCCACATACGGTGACATGATCGGCCTGGATTGCGTGTGCTTGGGCACGCCCTGCTCCGGTGATCAGGTGGTGGTGGCCATCAATACCGATGGAAGCCCCGACCAGCTCACGTGGGAGATCTTGGATGCAAGCAATGCACAGCTCGCAACTGGCGGACCCACTTCGGGCCAAGCCAACGCATTGGTGATCGACACGGTCTGCTTAGGCACGACGGTGGAAAGTGCCTGCTATGGCTTCAAACTGACGGACAGCTACGGCGATGGCATCATCGGCGGTAACTGGCAGCTACAGACCACGGACGGCAAGGTGCTGCTTGGCGATGATTTCGCCAACGGGAGCAATTCACCTTCCCTCACCCCGGCCTATGCGGGCTACACGGGGCACAGCTTCTGCCTGCCTCCGGGCCCGGCCAATATCGCGAGCAAGTCCTGCGGGATCTTCAACTTCAGCATGAACAGCTACGTGTATTGCCGCAACGTGGCCGGAGCGGGCAGCTACCAGTTCGAGTTCTCCGATCCCGATGCTGGCTTCATCCGCCGCATCGCGGTGAACACCAACAAGGTGCGCTTCAACCAGATGAACACCAGCCCGCTGACGCCCGGCGTGAAGTACTTCGTCCGGGCACGTACCAACGACGCCGGCCTCATGGCCAGCGCACACTTCGGCACGGGTTGCGAAGTGGGTATGAGCGTACCGCAGACGGTGACCTGCACGGAGCTGATCAGCGCGCCGAACTACGGGCACTCCTGCAACGAGAACCGCACCTTCAACACCAACAACAGCTTCATCTATGCCACGCCGGTGGTGGGCGCGACGGAATACCAGTTCCGCATCTTCATTCCCAGCGAGGGCTACGATGAGACCTTCATCCGCAGCACCTATATCCTACAGTTGAAGTGGAACAACCATCCTCCGATGGTCAACGGCTCCACCTACAACGTGCAAGTGAACGTAAAAGTCGGCGCCACTTACAGCGGCTTCTGTGGCAATACCTGCACGATCACCATCGACAACAACCCAGGCAACGCAGAGCGCCCCGAGGCCAGCATGGCACAAGCCAATGGAACGGCGACAATGTGGCCGAACCCGGTGCGTGAAAGCAAGGTCAACGTGAGCATCGACGGCATCCAGGACATGGACCAACAGATCACGGTTGACATCCGGGACATCTACGGCAAGCAGGTCTTCGCCAAGGAATTCGGGAACAGCGGTGCGCGCTTCAGCACCATCCTCGACCTGCCGGGCGACATCGCTAGCGGAGCGTACATGGTGAACATCACCGTCAACGGACAGAAGACCGTCCAGCGGTTGGGCATCATCAAGTAAGTCCAGTACTCAGGGTCTCCACCTTACGGCGGATGATCTTGAGCGGAACTCAAGCCGAAGGGCCTTTCCCTCCGACCATCGGAAGGGAACGGCCCTTTTTGCCGGGCATCTATTCGTTATCCGCGTCACTTTGCTTTTGGTCCGCTACCTCATCTCCTCCTACGCCCACCACTGCACGGTCCAGAGTAAAAAAATACTTGTAAACAGGTAAATTAAGTATGGTGAACAGCGATATAACTTGGTAGCGAAATTCTTCCTCCCGGCCACAGTCCATCAAACTCCATCACCAATGAACGCGCAATTCAATCTGGTCCCCTTGGCTTTTATGGTCACATCACTCCTGCGGCCCGGCCAAGCTATTTCCGCTACGGCCCGGCCATTACCCATTTCCGGGACGGAACGTACAGTCGCCGCTGATCGGTACGGTCAACCAGAGACAATTAAGGAGGAGCGGAGCCTTGAGGAGAACAAGGGCCAAGTAACCACCATGGCCGGTGATCCCGCACCATTCGTGCGCTTCCGATATTCCGCGGGCAACACGCACATTTTCCTGATGGGCAACGGGATCGCCTACCAATTCCACCGCACATACCTCCCGGAAGGCTATGAGGAAATGATGGCGGAGGCCGGGCAGAACCCGGCCAAGCAAAAGCGATCGGACGAACTGCGGTCCAAGGTGCGAACAGAGACTTTCAGGATGGACATGTTGCTGGAGGGCGCGAACATGAAGGCGCGCGTCACCACGGATGACCGCCAAGGCAGCTATACGAACTACTACGGCCAAGGAGCATTGAACGTACACAGCTACGGCCAAGTGACGTACCATGACGTCTATCCCGGCATCGATTGGATCGTTTACACCACGGAAAAGGGCATCAAGTATGATTTCATGGTACACCCGGGTGCCGATCCCGGACAGATCCGCCTGCGCTTCAAGGACCAGGAGGAGCTGGCCGTGGACAAAACGGGCCGATTGGTACATGGCAACCGGATGGGCCGTTTCGTGGAGGATGCCCCGGTGAGTTTTCAGGCGGGCCGGTCCGTGGCAACGCGTTTCATTCTTGAAGAAGACCTGTTGCAATTTGAACTGGGCACCTACGACCGTACCCAGCCGCTTACGATCGACCCGGCCCGCATCTGGGCCACTTACTACGGTTCCGGCAACGATGATGCCGCATATTCCACCGCAGTCGACGGCAGCGGCAACGTGTATCTGGCGGGCCAGACCAAGTCCTCGGGCAGCATAGCGTCCGGTGGCCACCAGAATACCATAGGGGGAAACTACGATGCGTTCTTGGTAAAATTCGATGCCTCAGGGGTCCGGCTCTGGGCAACCTATTACGGAGGCGGCTTGGAGGATGGAGGATACTCCTGCGCTGTTGACGGCAGCGGGAACGTGTATCTGGCAGGCTATACGAAATCCACCACGGCCATCGCTTCAGGCGGCCATCAAGGGACGCTTGGCGGCGACCAAGATGCTTTTCTGGTGAAATTCAACGCTTCGGGCGTGCGCCAGTGGGGAACATATTACGGCGGCACTGCCTATGAATTCGGGGCCTGTTGCACGGTTGACGGCAGCGGAAACGTCTATCTCGCGGGCAGCACATCTTCCAGTACGGCCATCGCCTCGGGCGGCCACCAGAACACTTACAACGGGAACTACGACGCCTTCTTAGTGAAGTTCGACCCGGCCGGTGTTCGGCAATGGGGCACCTACTACGGTGGCACGAACGGGGAGAATGGCAATGCCTGCGCGGTGGACGGTAGCGGCAACGTGTACTTGGCCGGGCAGACTAATTCGACAGGTTCCATCGCGGCCTCCGGGCATCAGGGGTCTTTCGGTGGCGGCACCGGTGATGGCTTCCTGGTGAAGTTCAATTCCTCCGGTACCCAGCAATGGGGCACCTACTATGGCGGGGCTGGAAATGATTTTGGACACGCTTGCGCGGCGGACGGTAGCGGCAACGTCTATCTCGCCGGTGAGGCGACGTCCACAACGGCCATTGCCTCTGGTGGGCTACAGAACACCAAGGGGGGCGGGATCGACGCCTTTTTGGTGAAGTTCAACACTTCCGGCACCAGACAATGGGGCACGTACTACGGAGGGACCGCCAGCGACATGGGCCGGTCCTGTGCGGTTGACGGGCTTGGCAGTGTCTTTTTGGTCGGGCAGACCGCTTCCACGGGAGGCATTGCCAATGGCGGGTACCAGAACATGCTCGGAGGCGGGACCGACGCCTTCTTGGTAAAATTGACCGCCGGGGGAAGCCGTGAATGGAGCACATACTACGGCGGCAGCGGGGCGGAATCCGGACTATCGGGCGCGGTGGATACCAATGGGAACATCCATTTCGCGGGCTACACCAACTCCTCCGGAGCCATCGCTGCAAGCGGACATCAGAACACTTTCGGTGGGGTCTACGACGGCTTCTTGGCCAAATTCACGAGCAGCAGCTCGTGCCCGGGCGGTAATGAGGTGGTGGTGGCCCTGAACACGGACGCCAACCCGGGCCAGATCACATGGGAGCTCACCGATGCGGGCAATGTGGTGATCGTCAGCGGCGGGCCCGACGTGAGCGAGGCCAGCCAATTGGTCGTGGACACGGTCTGTCTTGGCGGGATCCCCACCACCACCTGCTTCGGCTTCCGCCTGATGGACAGCTATGGCGACGGCCTCATCAACGGGAATTGGCAGTTGCGGACCACGGACGGCAAGGTGCTGCTGGGCGATGACTTCTCAGACGGGTATGATTCACCCACCACCACCCCGGCCTATGCGGGCTATACGGAGCACAGCTTCTGCCTGCCTCCCGGCCCCGCTAAGGTCGCGAACAAGTCCTGCGGGATCTTCAACTACAGCATGAACAGCTACGTGTATTGCAGCAACGTGGCAGGAGCGGGCAGCTACCAGTTCGAGTTCTCCGATCCCGATGCGGGCTACATCCGCCGCATCGCGGTGAACACCAACAAGGTGCGCTTCAACCAGATGTACACCAGCCCGCTGACGCCCGGCGTGAAGTACTTCGTCCGTGTCCGCACCAACGACGCCGGCCCCTTGGCCAGCGCGCACTTCGGCGCGGGTTGCGAAGTGGCCATATCGTCGACGGTGCCTTGCACGGAGCTGATCGGTGCGCCCACCTATGGGCACTCCTGCAACGAGTCGCGCGCCTTCAACACCAACAACAGCTTCATCTATGCGACACCGGTGGTGGGTGCGACGGAGTATCAGTTCCGCATTGTCAACGTCGCGGCGGGCTACGATGAGACATTCATCCGCAACACCTACATCCTTCAGTTGAAGTGGAACATAGGCGTGGCCCCTCCGTTGGTCAACGGCACTGTTTACAACGTGACGGTGAACGTGAAAGTAGGGGCCACCTACAGCGGCTTCTGCGGCAATACCTGCACGATCACCATCGACAACGGCGCCCGCCCGGATGCCAGCATGGAGCAGGCCAATGGAACAGTAACGATGTGGCCGAACCCGGTGCGTGAGGGCCAAGTGAACCTGAGCATCGACGGCATCCGGGACGCGGACCAGAACATTACCGTGGACATCCAGGACGTCTATGGCAAGCAGGTCTTCGCCAAGGCGTTCGGGAACAGCGGCGAGCGCTTCACCACGGTACTTGACATGCCGAGCGATATTGCCAGCGGGGTGTATATGGTGAACATCACAGTTAACGGGAAGAAGACGGTGCAACGGTTGAGCATTATGAGGTAGGTCTTGTGCGTCGGGGGGGCCTGCTTATACCAATTCGTCTTTCAGAAGCAACGGATCTCCCGGCAGGATCGGCAGCTATACAAATTCCTGATCCGCTGATTCCTAATTCCGACTGCCGACGAGGCTTATCGGAATTAGGAATCAGGAATTTGCGGACCCTAAGTGCCTGCGGAAATGTCGGCTTCTTCGGATGTGCTTGAAATTCGAATTGGTATTATCCTCCGATCACACCCGTGGACGTCACGATCACGGTGCGGAGCACCGGTTTGCCGTCCACCACGGCTTGCACGAAATAGGTACCCGGCTCAAGGCCCTCGGCGTTCACCAGCACTTGGTCGCCGGTGTAGTTCAGGTCCATGGGGATGAACTGGCCGCGGTTGTTCAGCACTTGCAGGTCGCTGATGGCGCCTGCACCGCTTACGGTAAATCGGCCCGGTTCCCGTTCATTCTGGAACTGCAGTGCGGGGATAGCCGTGTACGAAACGGCGAAGTCATCGGAGACATCCAGCTCTTTGCCCGCGTTGGAGGCGATCAAGCGGTAGTAGGAAATACCGTTGATCGGTGCCATGTCCATGAATTCATACGCGGTATGGCCATTGACGCCACCCTCGCTGTCCACCGTGAAGGCGGTACGCCAGTTCATCCGGTCCTGGGAGCGTTGGATCGTGAAGAGGCTGTTCGGTACTTCCGCGGCCGTGCCCCATTGGAGCGAGACGCCTTCACCGCTCACCGGTTCGGCCACAAAGGAGATCAGCTCATAGGTCGGTGCTGGAGCACTGGAGCTGATCGGGGTGGAGGGGCGATGCGCATCCATCAGGGCAACATCCCCGGATTGTGCAAAAGCGGGGATGATGAGGATTGCGGCAATTATTGAGAGGTTGTTTTTCATGGTCCGTCGATCAGAACGGACCACTCAACGAAATAAACAGCCTTGGGGTTTCCGGCGGAACCTATCGGATCACGAGCGGTGCCGTGCTGGAACGGCCATCCATGGTAACTCGGACGAGGTAGAGGCCCTTGGACAGTCCACCACCGAGATCCATTCCCATGGGCGTGTGATCGGGGACTGACCGCACACGGACCGACCGTTGAAGTTTGCCAAGAGCGTCGAAAAGCTGCACCTCGGCAGTTCCAGCGCCGGGTAATTGCAGATACAAGCGATCACCGGCATTCGGATTGGGCCAGATCGAGAAGAACGGTTCCTGAGTCTGCGGGGAAAGGATGGCGGTGATGGTCACGCCTGCGCAGGTACATGAATCAGTGATGACATCCTCCACGGTCTCAGGGCGGCCGTCATCGCAGGCGTCCCCGATCTTGCCGGGCATGGCCGCGCAGTTGTCGGTGCTGTCGGCCACGGAACCCATAGGCTGGGTGCAACTCCACGCCACCACCAGCGGGTCCCCTAAGCCATCGCCATCAGCGTCCTGGAACCAGGGAAGTGCCGGATCTTCGATGACCAGCACGGACACCGAGCAACCTTGGACGGCATATTGGAACACCCCGGAGGAGTCGATCGCGGGATCATAGATGCCACTATGCGGCTCTATGGAAAGGAACACATAACGGCTCCATGTTCCGCCCGGGGTCACATCCGGGGAAAGGAACGACGTGAGGCCGAACGCGCTGTCCAAGGCGCATGTGGAGGTGGCCGTATCCGGCCCGACATGGGTCACATCAACGGTGATAGTAGCGGTTTGGGATGTTCCGGGGCAGGTGGCGGCGAAGGGCGAGGTGTACACATAGTCTCCGGGAACATCCACGGCCGGGTCATAGATCCCGCTGTGCGGAAGCTCATCGAAGGTCCACGTGCCGCCTACGGCATGGGTTCCCAATTCCACGGCGAGGTCCCTGGGAGGCCCATCATCGCAGAGATGCAGGGTATCGTCGTGGCCCGCCCCGGCACCTGCGGCATTGATCATTACCGTCGCAGTGTCGTTCCCACATTCGCCGTACACCACCACCACGTACGCGCCGAGGATCTGAAAGCTGAACGAGAATTCCGGTGTGAAGGTGAAGTACTCACCGGTGCCGGGTCCTTGCCAGGAATATCCAAGAATGTCGCCTGAGGCGACCACGGACAGGTTGATATGGTCGCCCGGGCAGAGGGGGCTGTTGGTGATCACCGTGTCGATCAAGGCGGGGTCGCAACTCCTCTCCGCACCGGTCGAACGCAGAGGAAGGAGGGCCAGGGACATGGCGAGGATGGCCAGCGTCGGACGGTTCAAATAGCAAAGGGCGGACATCCTTAATTCGAAAGCAATGAACCAAAGGTAACGGACACGACCGCGCAATGAGGTTTTTGAAGGGACGTGATCGGTAATAATAGCTTATTGGTCGATGAATTTGCCGTTGTCGTGGGTTGCTGATCCTTCCTGCCGAGAAGAGAAAAAGGGGATACAACCCAGACCAATATCTCGACGAATACTTTGTTTTTGCCGACGAATGGAACCCTTCTGCATGATCGGGCGTAAACACGGCCGTTCCGCAAGGGACGATCAGCCCGAACCGCACATGAAGCAGCTTCTCCTCTTGATCCTCTTGGTCATCGCCCCAGGGCTGATCGTGGCACAGACCGGTACCGAGTTCTGGGTGGCCCCTCCGGATGTGACCTTCTTGCACAACCAGCCCGGAGACGAACCGATCTACTTCAACGTGACCGCTGGGAATACTGCGGCCACCGTAACGATCGCCCAGCCGGCGAACGCGGGTTTCAACGGTGGTACACCGATCGTACTGAACGTACCGGCGAACAGTTCGGTGCGCTACAACATGACCTCCCTGAAGGCGCAATTGGAAACGCGGCCCACCAACACCATTTGCAATACCGGCCTGCACATCACGGCCACGGAGGACATTACCTGCTACTACGAGTGCAGCAACACGAACAACCCGGACATCCTCGCCTTGAAGGGCGCCAACGGCCTTGGCACCGAGTTCTATATCCCCCTGCATAAGCACGCCCCTTTTTACAACAATGATTTCGGCAACAACGCGAACAAGGCCTTCGCCTCGTTCGAGATCGTGGCCACGGAGGACAACACCACCGTATTGATCAACTCCCCGGTGGACGTGGACGGGCATCCTGCGCAAACGCCCTTCATGATCATCCTGAACCAAGGGCAGACGTACTCCTGTGCGAACACCCTGTACAGCACCTACACGGACCCCACCAAGCACCCTTCGGGCGCGGCCGTACTTTCGGACAAGCCCATTGCCGTGTCCATCAAGGACGATTCCAACCACAACCCTTCCGGCGGTTGCTACGACCTGATGATGGACCAGATCGTTCCGGTCGGGATCCTCGGGACGGATTACGTGGCGGTAAAGGGCGCCTTGTATGCTACGGGCGACGAATCCGTGTTTCTGATGGCGGTGGAGAACAACACCAAGATCTACATCGACGGGAGCGGCACGCCCGTGGCCACGCTCTTTGCCGGGCAGTACTACCGCCACGACATGGATTACCTGAGCGCCGGTCCGGACAATGCCACCTACATGTCGGCCTCGAAGCCGGTGTACGCGATCCACGTCACGGGCTTCGGTTGCGAGATGGGCATGGCCATCCTCCCGCCTTTGAACTGCGCGGGCAGCCAGCAGGTGGGCGTTACCCGCTCCACCAATGAGGGCTTCTTCCTGAACCTGCTTGTGCGCACCGGTTCACAGAACGACTTCGTGGTTACCGGCCCTGGTACGGCAACGATCCCGGGTTCCGCCTTTGTGACCGTACCCGGTACCGGCGGCGAATGGATGGCCGCACGGATCCAGTACAACACCACGCAGGTGCCGGTGAACCAGGCGATCGTTGTGAGCAACACCTCGGACGTGTTCTCTCTGGGGGTGATCAACGGCGGTGCCGGTTCGGGCTGCCGCTACGGGTTCTTTTCGGAGTTTTCCGGAAGGATCGACGTGAGCGCCGGTGCGGACCAGGACCTCTGTGCAGGGGAAAGCGCGGAACTTACGGGAACGGTCTCCGGCGGAAGTACCACGGGCAAATGGACCACTACGGGCAGCGGCACATTCCACCCCAGCAATACCAGCCTGAGCGCGACCTACGAACCCAGCATCGGTGACATTGCCTTGGGCAATGTGACCCTCACGCTCACCTCCACAGGGCCATGTACCCCGCAGCAGGATGACCTGACGCTCACCTTCCACCCGAAACCGATCCCCAACGCGGGACCGGACCAGCAGGTATGTAAGAACGCTCCTGTGGTGTCCTTGTCGGGCAGCGTCCTGAACGCAGTGGGCGGGGTATGGACCGGCGGCGCGGGAAGCTTCCTGCCCTCGAACTCGAACATGAACCCCACCTACACGCCCACCGCAGCCGAAATAGCTGCGGATTCCGTGTGGATCTATCTCACCACCACCGGTAATGGCGTGTGTGATGCGGTGAAGGACAGCATGCTGGTGCATTTCACGCCCACGCCTACCGTGAACGCTGGCGCGGACAAGGTGCTCTGCGCGAACAATGCGGCCACGACCCTTAACGGCAGCTTCACCGTAGCCACGGGCGGCGTGTCGAGCGGAGGGCTTGGGACCTTCGACCCCAGCACCACCAACATGAACGCGATCTACACGCCCACGGCGGCCGAGATCGCCAGCGGCAGTGTTACGCTGACCCTGACCTCCACCGGCAACGGGAGCTGCATCGTAGTGACGGACCAGGTACTATTGAGCTTCACCACGGCACCTGCGGCCAATGCGGGTGCGAACTCCTCGGTCTGTGCCAACAACGCGAACATCGCGCTGAACGGCAGCGTGACCGTGGCCACCGGCGGTGCATGGAGCGGTGGAACGGGTTCCTTCAGCCCGAACAACGCCAGCTTGAACGCGGTGTATACGCCCACGGCAGCCGAGATCAACAACGGCTCGGTCACCTTGATCCTCACCACCACCGGCAACGGCAATTGCACGCCGGCCACCAGTAGCCGCACCATCACCTTCACACCGGCCCCGATCGTGGATGCCGGTGCGAACGGCACCGTATGCGCCAATGCCCCGGCCATCACCCTGAACGGTTCGGTGACGGGCGCCACGGGCGGTACTTGGAGCGGTGGCACGGGCACCTACAGCCCCAATGCTTCCACCTTGAACATTACCTACACCCCGAGCGCGGCGGAGATCACCGCAGGAACGGTGACGCTTCTGTTGACCTCCACCGGGAACGGCACCTGCAACGCGGTGTCCGATCAGGTCACGTACCTGATCACCCCCGCACCCACGGCCAACGCTGGAGCGGACCAAACACTCTGCGCCAACAACCCTGTTGCCTCATTGAATGGCAGCTTCACCCTCGCGACCGGTGGCGTTTGGAGCGGAGGCAACGGCAGCTTCGATCCGAGCACCACCAACATGGTGGCCACCTATACGCCCACGGCCGCTGAGATCGCCAACGGCTCGGTGACCCTCACGTTGACCACCACAGGGAACAACAATTGCCTTGCGACCACCGATCAAGTGGTGCTGGCCTTCACGGCCGCCCCTTCGGTGAATGCGGGTGCCAACAGCTCCGCTTGTGTGAACAATTCCACGATCGCTTTGAACGGCAGCGTGGCGGGTGCTTCCGGCGGTGTGTGGAGCGGCGGCAACGGCAGCTTCACGCCCAACAACACGTCCCTTTCCGGTAGTTACACACCCACTGCATCGGAGATCGCGGCCAACACGGTCACGCTCACATTGACCACCACGGGCAACGGTAATTGTTTGGCCGTCTCGAACAGCCGCACGATAACCTTCACCCCGGCCCCGGTAGTGGATGCCGGGCCGAATGCTTCGGTCTGCGCGAACGCTCCTGCGATGCAACTGGCGGGCAGCGTAACGGGTGCCACCGGCGCTATCTGGAGCGGTGGAAGCGGAACTTACAATCCCAACAATACCACACTGAACGCGGTCTACACGCCGACCGCTGCGGAGCGCACGGCAGGCACGGTGACCTTGACCTTGAGCTCGGTGGGTAACGGCACCTGCAATGCGGTAAGCGACCAAGTGACCTGGACCATCACCGCGGCGCCCACGGTGAATGCGGGCCTGGACCGGGTGGTCTGCGGCAACAATGCAGCGGTGACCCTGAACGGAAGCTTCAACATCGCCACCGGCGCCGTGTGGAGCGGTGCGGGCAGCTTCGACCCGAGCACCACCAATACGAACGCCACCTACACGCCCTCCGCTGCGGAGGTGTCCACGGGTTCGGCCACACTTACCCTCACCACCACGGGCAACGGGCTTTGCAGTGCAGTGAGCGACCAAGTCCTTCTCACCTACACGACTGCACCAACGGCCAATGCCGGGGCCAACAGCACGCTATGTGCGAACAACGCGGCGGTGGTATTGAACGGCAGTATTACCGTGGCCACCGGCGGAACATGGAGCGGCGGCACCGGTGTCTTCACCCCGAACAACACCACCTTGAACGCGAGCTATGCACCTACCGCGGCGGAGATCGCGGCGGGGCAGGTCACACTGATCCTGACCACTACCGGAAACGGTACTTGCAACCCGGCCAGCAACAGCCGGACGATCACCTTCTCACCGGCCCCGATCGTGAATGCGGGACCTAGCGCTTCCGTCTGTGCCAACGCTTCTGCGATGCAATTGGCCGGTAGCGTCACCGGTGCCACGGGCGGTATCTGGAGCGGCGGAACCGGCACTTACAACCCGAACAACACGACGTTGAACGCGGTGTACACACCGAGCGCTGCGGAGCGCACGGCCGGTACCGTCAACCTTACGTTGACCTCCGCCGGCAACGGCCTCTGCAATGCGGTGAGCGACCAAGTGACCTGGACGATCACGCCTGCACCCACGGTGAATGCCGGGCCTGATCAAAGCCTTTGCTCGAACAACCCGATGGCCACCTTGGCGGGATCATACACCGTTGCCACAGGTGCTGCTTGGAGCGGCGGTAACGGCACCTTCAGCCCAAGTGCTTCCAATGTGAATGCGACCTATACACCTACGGCAGCCAAAGTATCGAGCGGTTCCGTTACGCTGACCTTGACCACCACGGGCAACAACAACTGCGTGGCGGTTTCCGATCAGGTGGTCCTGAATTTCACGCCTGCTCCCACCGCAAACGCCGGTGCCGATGTGACCCGTTGTGCGAACAACGCGAACGTGGTGCTGAACGGCAGCGTGACGATCTCGACCGGTGGTGTATGGAGCGGCGGTGCCGGTTCTTTCACGCCGAACAACACGGCCCTGAACGCCACTTATACCCCGACCGCAACGGAGATCTCCGCCGGGATCTTGACCTTGACCCTGACCACCACGGGCAACAGCAATTGCTCGGCGGTGACGGACAGCAAACAGATCACCTTCACGCCAGCACCCACG
>Ga0073899_10001624_pt1 | contig 20583 bp, 21 predicted proteins | sample KloWWTmetaKNB5Ph_FD_88975 | JGI IMG/M metagenome (GOLD analysis project Ga0073899, IMG submission 88975) | Active sludge microbial communities from Klosterneuburg, Austria, studying microevolution and ecology of nitrifiers - Klosterneuburg... | ecosystem: Engineered > WWTP > Aerobic digester >... | reverse complement strand
CCTTCGGCGGCTACAAGGAATCGGGCATCGGCCGCGAAACCCACAAGGTCATGCTGGACCACTACCAGCAGACCAAGAACCTGCTGGTCAGCTACAGCGAGAACAAGCTCGGCTTCTTCTGACCGGCTCCGGGTTCTTTTCTCTCCTGCTCGACATGGATGGGGTGGCTTCGGTCACCCCTTTTTTCATCCCACCCTGGAAGGAGGCCCCACATGCCCGTCGACCGCGTGACCGCCACCCCGGCGGGGCTGGCGCTGATCGAGCGCCTGCTCGCGAAACACGGCCCGCGCCTGATGTTCTACCAGTCGGGCGGCTGCTGCGACAACAGTGCGCCAAACTGCTACATCGAGGGTGAACTGACCCTGAACACGACCGACGTCTACCTCGGCTCGATCGGCGGCGTGCCCTTCCACATGAGCGGCGCCCAGTACGGGTACTGGCAGCACACCCAGCTGATCATCGATGCGCTGGACGCCCCGCTGGGCACGGACAACTTCAGCCTCGAAGGCCCCGAAGGCAAGGCCTTCCTGACCCGCTCCCGGCTGTTCAGCGACGAGGAGTTTGCGCAGATCCTGGCCGAGGGGGCGCAGACGCGGCCGGCTGATCAAGGCGCTGTCTGGCGCCTTGGACCCCCGCTGCACCGCGCCTGAAGGGCGCTTGTGCCAAAAAACAAGGCGCCTTGAAGGCGCCTTGTTTGCAGTCTCGGGGCGCGACAGCAGCAGCTGTGCGCGCCATCGGTCATTGTGGCCGATCAGTGCTTCGACGCCACCGCTGCGCCGTAGCCGGTTTGGGCTCGCACGAACTGGTCGTCGAAGGCTTCCTTTTCCTTGGCGGCGGAGGCGCTGCTGTCGGTGACGGACACCAGCCAGCACACCAGGAAGGCCAGCGGCATGGAGAAGAGCGCCGGCTGGTCGTAGGGGAAGAGGGCCTGGGCGTTGCCGAAGACCGTGACCCAAACGGACTTGGACATCACCACCAGCGCCACGGCCACGAACAGGCCGATGTAGCCGCCAGCGAGGGCGCCGCGGGTGGTCAGGCCCTTCCAGTACATCGACAGGATCAGCACCGGGAAGTTGCTGGATGCCGCGATGCCGAAGGCCAGGCCGACCATGAAGGCGACGTTCTGCTTCTCGAAGGCGATGCCCAGCAGCACGGCGACGACGCCGAGCACGACGGTGGCCATGCGCGAGACCTTCATCTCGTCGGCCTCGCTGGCCTGGCCCTTCTTGATCACGCGGGCGTACAGGTCATGCGACACCGCCGAGGCGCCGGCCAGCGCCAGGCCGGACACGACCGCCAGGATGGTCGCGAAGGCCACCGCCGCCAGGAAGCCCAGCAGCAGGTTGCCGCCCACGGCCTTGGCCAGGTGCATCGCCACCATGTTGCCGCCGCCCAGCAGCTTGCCGCCGACGTTGCCACCTTCGAAGAACTGTGGGTCCTGGCCGACGATGAGGATCGCGCTCAGGCCCATCAGGAAGATGACGTTGAAGAAGTAGGCGATGAAGCCGGAGGCGTAGAGCACCGACTTGCGCGCTTCCTTGGCGTCGGTGACGGTGAAGAAGCGCATCAGGATGTGCGGCAGGCCGGCGGTGCCGAACATCAGGCCCAGGGCGAGCGAGACGGCGGTGACCGGGTCGGCGGTGAGCTTGCCGGGGCTGAGGATCTTCCAGCCGTCCTTGTGCGCCGCGGCGGCCTTGGCGACCACGTCGGTGTAGCTGAAGCCGAACTGGCTCATGGCCAGCAGCATCACCAGCGTGCCACCGGCCAGCAGCATGCAGGCCTTGATGATCTGCACCCAGGTGGTGGCGAGCATGCCGCCCTTGATGACGTAGACGGTCATCAGCGCGCCCACGGCGACCACGGCGATGGCGTAGTCGAGGCCGAACAGCAGCTTGATGAGCTGGCCGGCGCCGACCATCTGCGCGATCAGGTAGAAGCACACCACGGTGAGCGAACCGATCGAGGCCATGGTGCGCACCTTGCCCTGGTCGAGCCGGTAGGCGGTGATGTCGGCAAAGGTGAAGCGGCCCAGGTTGCGCAGCCGCTCGGCCATCATGAACAGGATCAGCGGCCAGCCGACGAAGAAACAGATCATGTAGATATAACCGTCCAGACCCGAGGTATAGGTCATGGCGGTCAGGCCCAGCAGCGTGGCCGCGGACATGTAGTCACCCGCGATCGCCAGGCCATTCTGGAAACCCGTGATGCCGCCACCAGCGGTATAGAAATCCGCCGCCGATTTGGTGCGGCTGGAGGCCCAGTAGGTGATGCCCATCGTCGCGGCGACGAAGACCAGGAACATCACGATGGCGTGCAGGTTGAGCGGCTGCTTCTCGGTGGCCTCGACGGCCGGGCCGGCCCAGGCGCTGGCCTGGAGGGCCAGTGCGGCCAAGCCAGTACCAAGGCGGGCGAATGCGGGGGTGGGGCGGCTCATCGCTTGGCTCCCTTCTTTTGGGCGTCCTGGACGATGGCCCGGTTCAGCTCGTCGAACTCGCCATTGGCGCGCTTGACGTACAGGGCGGTGAGCAGCCAGAACAGCACGAACATCGACAGGATCACCACCGGCCCGAGCGTGACCAGCGAGGCTTCGCCGCCCAGGCGCATGGCCATCATGGCGGGGTTGAAGGCCACCAGCAGGATGAAGCCGTAGAAGATCACCAGCACGGCAAGCGAGAGCAGCCAGGCAAATCGGCTGCGACGCTGTACCAGTTCCTGGAACTTGGGATTGGCCTTGATGCGGCCATAGACGTCGGCACTCATGGGAGGGGATTTCTGCGCGAACAGAAACTAGGCTACGGGAAAACGCGTAGTTTACTAGATGCCAGACTCTAATGAGTTTGAATTATCTGACGCGTATCAGGAAACGGAAACCCAAGGACACCGTCTCGTTGTCGCGGTTTTGCCAATATGTCAGGGTATTGTCAGTACCCTGGGATTGGGGTATTCGGGGTTATTCGCCAGCGCTTCGCGGGCGGGCGCAGCCCTGCGTGGCGTAGGCCTCGCGCTCGAAGGCGTTGTCGCGGTAGGCATCGCGCCGGCAGATCCAGGCCCAGGCGCCGGCTGCGAGGTAGGCGGGCACGAACAGGGGCCCCCAGCGCTCGTACTGCCGCACGTGCACCTGCTCGTGGACCCGAAAGGTGGCCAGCGTGGCGGCGTCGGTGGCGAGGATGACGTGACCCAGCGTGATCGCACAGCAGGCGCCGGGCCGGGCGGCAAGCCAGTGGCCGAGCCGGCCGCCGGTGACTTCGATCGCACCGCCGTGGCGCTGCAGCCTGGCGCCGGCCAGCCAGGCCAGCAGGCCGCAGCCCAAGCCGAGCAGCGTCCAGGGCGCGGCCCACAAGCGGACCATCCAGCGCATCACCGGGCGCATCACCGGGCGGCGCCTGCGGCTGGGCCGGGCCTGCGGCGGGCGGCGCATGCGGCTGCTCAGCCGTGCCGTGCCGCGCGGCTCAACGCTTCGCGGGTGAGCAGCAGCACCTGGTCGCCGCCGGCGCTGGTGTCCAGCCAGACCGCTTCGAGGTGGGGGAAGGCCGCCTCGAAGTGCGCGCGCTCGTTGCCGATCTCCAGCACCAGCACCGCACCCGGGGTCATGTGGGCCGGGGCGTCGCGCAGCAGGCGGCGCACGAAGTCCATGCCGTCGCTGCCGCCGGCCAGGGCCAGCTCGGGTTCGGCGCGGTACTCGGGCGGCAGCGCCGCCATCGAGGCGGCGTTGACGTAGGGCGGGTTGCAGAGGATCAGGTCGTAGCAGTGCGGCAGCTGGGCCATACCGTCGCTTTCCAGCAACCGGATGCGCTCGCCGACACCGTGGCGCTGCACGTTGATGCGGGCCACCTCCAGCGCCGCTGGCGAGAGGTCCGCTGCGTCGATTTCCACCTGCGGGTAGGCCATCGCGGCGAGCACCGCGAGGCTGCCATTGCCGGTGCACAGGTCCAGCACGTGGTGGGTGTCGGCACTCAGCCAGGCGTCGAGCTGCATGCCGAGCTCGGGGTCGCCGAGCAGTTCGGCGATGAAGGAGCGCGGCACGATGCAGCGTTCGTCAACGTAGAAGGGCACGCCCTGCAGCCAGGCCTCGCGGGTGATGTAGGCCGCGGGCTGGCGGCTGGCGATGCGCTGCTCGACCACCGCCCGCACCAGGGTGGCGCGCTCGGCGGTCACGGGGGAATCGGCCACCTCGTCGAGCTCGTCCAGCGGCAGGCCGAGTTTCCAGAGCGTCAGCCAGGCGGCTTCGTCGTGGGCATTGGTGGTGCCGTGGCCGAAGGCGACGCCGGCCTGGTCCAGCCGCCGGGCCATCGCCTCGACCAGGCCGAGCACGGTGGTGGCAGCTTCCGGGTGCGGGGCGCCGCTGACCTCCAGGTCGAGTGGCAGGTCGAGCGCAGCGTCCGAGTGTCCTGCGGTCGTGGCCGAGGCGGGCGAGCCGGTGGCCGGATCGGCGAAGGGGCGGCCTTGGGGGGTGTTCATGCCACGAGTCCCTCCAGGGTGCGCCGGTAGACCTCCTTGAGCGGGCCGAGGTCGGCCACCGCCGTGTGCTCGTCGATCTTGTGGATGCTGGCGTTGAGGGGGCCGAACTCGACCACTTCGGGGCAGATGGAGGCGATGAAGCGCCCGTCCGACGTGCCGCCGGAGGTGGACAGCTCGGTGTGCACGCCGGTGACCGCGTGGATCGCCGCGGCCAGCGCGTCCAGCAGCCGGCCCGGGCGGGTCAGGAAGGGCCGCCCGCTCAGGCTCCAGGCGATGTGGAAGTCCAGCCCGTGGCGAGCCAGCAGGGACTCGACGCGCGCCTGCAGGCCCTCGGGGGTGGATTCGGTGCTGAAGCGGAAGTTGAAGTCCAGCACGAACTCGCCCGGGATCACGTTGGTGGCGCCGGTGCCGGCGTGGGCGTTGGAGACCTGCCAGGAGGTGGGCGGGAAGTGGTCATTGCCCTCGTCCCAGCGGATGGCGGCCAGCTCGGCCAGCGCCGGCAGCGCCTGGTGGATGGGGTTGCGCGCCAGGTCCGGGTAGGCGATGTGGCCCTGGATGCCCTTGATGGTGAGCCGCCCTGACAGCGAGCCCCGCCGGCCGTTCTTGACCATGTCGCCCAGGTGCCGCACCGAGGTGGGCTCGCCGACGATGCAGGCGTCCAGCCGCTCGCCGCGCAGTTTCAGCCACTCGCAGACCTGGACGGTGCCATCCACCGAGGGGCCTTCCTCGTCGCTGGTGAGCAGGAACGCGATGCTGCCGGCATGGCCGGGGCGGGCGGCGACGAACTCCTCGGTGGCCACCACCATCGCGGCCAGCAAGGCCTTCATGTCCGCGGCACCCCGGCCGTACAGCTGCCCATCACGGTGGGTGGGCACGAAGGGGTCAGACCGCCACTGGGCCAGCGGCCCGGTGGGGACCACGTCGGTGTGGCCGGCGAAGACCAGCGTCGGCCCGGCACCACTGCCGCGGCGCATCGCCCAGAGGTTGTCGACGGTGCCGCCCGCCGGCCCGAAGGGCAGGTGGTGGCACTCGAAGCCCAGCGGCGCGAGCCGCGCGGCGATCAGCGCCTGGCAGCCGGCGTCGTCGGGGGTGATGGAGCGGCGCGAGATCAGCTGCTCAAGCAGGGCGAGGGTGGCGTGGTCCATCGGGGACGGTCTGGAACAGTCAGTGGGGCGGGCAGTGGCACGCTGCGGCAGGCAGGGCAGGGCGCTCAGCCGCCGATGCGGGTGAGCGTGGCGCGGGGGCGGCCCTTGTCCTGGGCCGGTGCGTGCACGTCCAGGGTGATTTCTGTGAAGGAGGGGCCGGGCGCGGCCTCCTGCTCGGAGTCCGCCTGGCGCTTGCTGGGCGCGCCGTCGTTCTGCAGCCGCCAGAGCAGGTTGGTGGGCGAATCGGCGTGCGACAGGCCCTCGTCGCGGGTGACGATGCCCTCGGTGATCAGGCGGGCGATGTCCTGCTCGAAGGTCTGCGAGCCCTCTGCGATGGAGCGCTCCATCGCGTCCTTGACGCCGGCAAAGTTGCCCTGGTCGATCAGCTCGGCGATCAGCTGGGTGTTGAGCAGCACCTCGGCGGCCGGTACGCGCCCGCCACGGGTGGAGCGCAGCAGGCGCTGCGAGACGACGGCCTTGAGGCCCGAGGCCAGGTCCGTCAGCAGGGCAGGGCGGGCTTCGGGCGTGTAAAAGGACAGCACGCGGTTGAGCGCGTGGTGGCTGTTGTTGGCGTGCATGGTCGAGAGCACCAGGTGCCCCGACAGCGCGTAGGACAGCGCCGCGCTCATGGTCTCGCGGTCGCGGATCTCGCCGATGAAGATGCAGTCCGGCGCCTGGCGCATCGCGTTCTTCAGGCCGATCTGCAGCGACTGCACGTCGCGCCCCACCTCGCGCTGGTTCACCACCGACTTGAGGTTGGGGAAGAGGAATTCGATCGGGTCCTCGATCGTGAGGATGTGCCCTGCCATGTGGCGGTTGCGGTGCTGCAGCATCGCCGCCAGCGTGGTGCTCTTGCCGGTGCCGGTGGCGCCGACCATCAGCACCAGGCCGCGCCGCGCCATCGCCAGGTTGGCCAGGGCCTCGGGCAGATGCAGGGTGTCGAGCGCCGGGATGTCGGTGGGCATGCAGCGGAATACCGCCGCGATCGTGCCGCGCTGCTTGAAGGCCGACAGGCGGAAGGTGCCCACGCCCTCCAGCGGGATGCCCACGTTGAGCTCGCCGGTTTCGTCCAGCTCTTCGAGTTGCACAGGGGTGAGCAGCTCGGCGATCAGCTGGCGCGGCTGGTTCGGCCCCAACTGTTCCTGCGTGAGCTGCAGGATCTGGCCGTGGATCTTGATCAGCACCGGCATGTTGGCCGACAGGAAGATGTCGGAGGCGCGCTTGTCCGCCATCAGGCGCAGGATGCGCTCCATGTTCTTGCCTGGCGTGGCGCTCATCGTGCGCGTCCCCTTCTCGTTCTGCCGCTGTCTGCCAAAGTCTGCTGGCGGTGCCGATCATGCCCCAGACGGCGCCGCAGCGCCGCGGCTTTGGCGCCCGGGGCAGGCCGACCGCTCAGTCGCGCAGCAGGTCGTTGATGCTGGTCTTGGAGCGCGTCTGCGCGTCCACGCGCTTGACGATGATGGCGGCGTACATGCTGTACGGGGCGCCGTTGGCGGCCGTCTTGGGCAGGTTGCCGCTGACCACCACCGACCCGCTGGGGATGCGGCCGTAGGAGATCTCGCCGGTGGCACGGTCGAAGATCGGCGTGCTCTGGCCGACGTAGACGCCCATGCCCAGCACCGAGTTCTCCTCGACGATCACGCCTTCGACGACCTCGGAGCGCGCGCCGATGAAGCAGTTGTCCTCGATGACGGTCGGGTTGGCCTGCAGCGGCTCCAGCACGCCGCCGATGCCCACGCCACCCGACAGGTGCACGTTCTTGCCGATCTGGGCGCAGGAACCGACGGTGGCCCAGGTGTCGACCATCGTGCCCTCGTCCACGTAGGCGCCGATGTTGACGTAGCTGGGCATCAGGATCGCCCCCTTGGCGATGTAGCTGCCGCGGCGGGCCACGGCCGGCGGCACCACGCGCACGCCGGTGGCACGCAGGCCTTCTTCTTCCATGTGCGAGAACTTGGTCGGCACCTTGTCGAAGAAGGTCAGGTCGCCGGCACCCATGCGCACGTTGTCGTTCAGGCGGAAGCTCAGCAGCACGGCCTTCTTCAGCCACTGGTGCACGGTCCACTGGCCCACGCCCTCGCGGGTGGCCACGCGCAGGCGGCCGGCGTTGAGCTCACCGATGGCCTGGTCCACGGCGTCACGCACGTCGGCAGGGGCGCTGGAGACGGACAGGTTGGCGCGGTTCTCCCACGCGGCTTCGATGACGGATTGCAGTTGGCTGGAGCTGGACATGGGGTGTGGACTGTTCTGAAAAGAAGGGAATGGTCGGAAACGGGGCAGGGGCACCCGGGCAACCTGGGGGGGTGGGCCGCCACCCGGGCAGGTCCGCCCCGGCAGAGGTGGTCAGGCGCCGCGGCTGCGTCGAATGAACTCGGCGATGCGGCGGGCGGCTTCCAGGCACTCCTCGACGCCGGCCACCAGGGCCATGCGCACACGCCCGGCGCCGGGGTTGCTGCCGTGCGCCTCGCGCGCCAGGTAGCTGCCGGGCAGCACCGTCACATTGTATTGAGCCAGCAGTTCCCGCGCGAAGGCGGTGTCCGAGCCTGCGCACACGCCATCGGGCACCTTCGCCCAGAGGTAGAAGCCGGCGTCCGGCAGGGCGACGTCCATCACCTCGGCCAGCACCGGCGTGACCTGGGCGAACTTGCGCCGGTAGAGCTCGCGGTTCTCGACCACGTGCGCCTCGTCGTCCCAGGCCGCCATGCTGGCTTGCTGCACCGGCAGGCTCATCGCGCTGCCGTGGTAGGTGCGGTAGAGCAGGAAGCTCTTCATGATCTGCGCATCTCCGGCCACGAAGCCCGAGCGCAGCCCGGGCACATTGCTGCGCTTGGACAGGCTGGTCAGCAGCACGAGCCGGCGGAAATCCGTGCGGCCCAGTTTCATCGCCGCTTCCAGGCCACCCAGCGGGGCGTCGTCGCGGAAGTAGATCTCCGAGTAGCACTCGTCCGAGGCGATCACGAAGCCGTGGCGGTCGCTCAGCTCGAACAGCCGCGCCCATTCGTCCAGCGGCATCACCGCGCCGGTCGGGTTGCCCGGCGAGCAGGTGTAGAGCAGCTGGGTGCGCGCCCAGGTCGCGTCGTCGATCTGCGACCAGTCGGCGGCGAAGTTGCGGGCCGGGTCGCTGTTGGCGAACACCGGCGTCGCGCCGCCCAGGTAGGCAGCGCCTTCATAGATCTGATAGAACGGATTCGGGCAGACCACCACCGGGCCCCCAGCCTCGCGGTGCTGGGTCGGATCGAGCACGGTCTGCGCCAGCGAAAACAGCGCCTCGCGCGTCCCGATGACCGGCAGCACCTGCGTGGCCGGATCCACCGCCACGCCATAACGCCGCTGCAGCCAGGCAGCGCAGGATTGCCGCAGGGCCGGCTCGCCAGCGGTGGCCGGATACGCCGCCAACCCGTCGAGCGATGCCGTCAGCCGCTCCTTGAGAAAGGCCGGCGTCGCGTGCTTGGGCTCGCCGATGCCCAGGCTGATCGGGCGCAGCGCCGCATTCGGCGTCACGTCCTGGAAAAGTGCGCGCAGCCGCTCGAAGGGATAGGGCTGCAGCCGCTGGAGCAGAGGATTCATGGGGCGCGATTGTGGCATTGGTGGCACGGCGGGCGGCCGCCAGTGCCCGTCACGTCGAGGCGCGGATTGCGCGGGCATTCCCGGAGTGTAGGTGCCATCACGCATCTGTTATTTTACATAATAAACATCGTCATGCATTAGAGATCAGGCGACGACGGAAGGGCGTGCATTCAGAAGTCCTCGTCCCCCCGCTGCGGCAGCGGCACCAGGCGGCTGACGGAGCGCACGGGTTCGGGGCGCTCCTTCACATACCAGTGGCTGATCTGCCGGCCATCCCAGTGCAGGCCGAGGTGCCGGTCGATGCGCGCCGGGCCGAGGGCGCGCGGGCGCCACACGGCGACGCAGTTCCCGCCGGGGTCGCGCACGCTGCGATAGAAGGCGCCCCAGCTGCCGCGCTCGCGCAGCCGTTGGCCCAGGATCTGCGCGGTGCCATAGGCATCCGGGTCCTCGACGGCCGGCAATTGCGTGGCAGCCCACTGGCGCAGGTCGTGCATCGGCGCGACCAGGTCGGCCAGGATGAGGCGCAGGTCCAGGTCGATCGGACCTTCGCGGGTGTACGACAGGAAGCGCGTCCGGTGGTGGCTGACCTCGGCGACCGCCGTTTCCAGCCGGTCGGCGGCGTAGTAGACGCCCCAGCTGCCGTTGGAGAAGCGCGAGCCGTCCGGGTTCAGGTGCGTGAAGGCGGCCATGATGGGCGTGCTGCCCGGGCCGCTGACACGGTCGGCCGGGCGCACCAGGCTGAGCTCACCCAGCTCCTGGCGCAGGCGCGGATTGGTCAGCGACTCGATCGCGAACACCACCTCCAGGTCCGCCGGATCGGCAATCTGGTCGTACAGGCCGGCGGTCGGGAAGCGCGAGGCGATCAGGCGGTAGCTCGGCTGCCAGGCCTCGTCGGTGACGGGGATGCTGGCCAGCAGCGCTTCGTCAGAGGGGTTCATGCCTTGCCGCCGCGCTGGGCATCCAGGTACTGGCGCACGACGTAGAGGTCGGCCACCTGGCCGCCCATCATGCGGTCCAGCGCGCTGGCACCGGCGAACAGCGGCGCCGAGTTCGGCTTGCGCAGCCACTCGTGGGCCCGCTCGGGCACCGGCAGCAACACCTGCAGCGCAGCGTAGATGCCGAAGAGGTACGACAGGCGCTCCAGCACCGCGGCGTCCAGCGGGCCGACCTTGCCCTGGCGCCATTGGTAGAAGGTGCTGCGCCGGGCGCCGAGCAGCACCATCTGTTCCTGGGCCAACAGTTTCCAGACCTCTGCCAGGCGCCAGAAGGTGCGCAGCGCGGCAGCGGCCGCTTCACCGCTGTGCAGGTCGACGGGCGCGTTGGCTTGGCTGAGGGCACTCATGACGGGCCACCTTGCGAGGTGATTTGATGGCCTTAATGTAGTCCCGAAACAGACCGAATGATAATTTTATTCTCGAATCAGACTTCATGCGTTACTTTAGATTCGTGAAACACGTTGTCATTCAATGCCTTGTGGCACTTTCCTGAAGTGACTCGGAAATCACTCCCAAGCCACTCCGAAGTCACTCCCAAGAGATCCCCCCGTCACTGCCCTGCCCCGTCCTGCGCCGTCAGGATCAGCTTGCGGACGGCGGCAGCAGGCTGTGGCCACAACGAGACGTAGCGCACCGCGGCCCAGTCGGCAGCGAAATCGCGGTAGTGCGGGCTGAAGAACAGGCCCGACTGGCCGGTGGAATGGATCACGCGCGAGCGCGACGGGTCGGCCAGGTCGTAGAGGGCGCGCAGGCTCGGACCGTGCTCGCTGGCGTAGGTGTGGCTGCCCACGGGTCCGGGGTTGAGGGTGACGCGTGTGGCGTTGACGCTGTGGGTGTCGCCACCGGTGGGAACCTGCACCTCGAAGAACCGGGCGAGTGCAGCGACCTTGCTGAAGGGCCGGTGCTCCGAGCGGGCGATGTGCAGGTCGCTCCAGCGCCACTGCGCCGGGGCCGGGCCGAGGCGCTGGCTGAGTTCGGCCAGGGCCTGGTCGAGCGCGGTATCGGCCCGGTGGGCGCAGGTTTCGGCAGCGGGGGTGGCCTTGTCGTCGCACCACCAGCCGTCCTGGCGGCTCACGATGCCCTCGATCGCCTCACGGAAGGTGCGGCGTTCGCTGAAGGCGGTGTTCCACAACGGACCGAGTTCGTCGGCCAGCACCAGTGTGGTGAAGGCCCGCAGCCAGGCATGGAAGACCGCGGGGGCGGCCGCGTCGGCGGTCATCTGGCCATCGAAGGCGGCGATCGACGGGGCCAGCGCGGCGGCGGCCGGATGCTGGCTGCGCGCCGCGCGGAAGGCGGCCAGCAGGGGCTGCACCGCCAGCGAGCGCTCGTCGCGCTGGATCGCCGCGAGGCTGTCCAGGTCGTGCTGCGGCTGGGCCGCCAGCAGTTGCTCGATGCGTTGCTGGCGCCAGGGCGCGGTCCACTCGCTGGTCAGGAAGTGCGGGTAGTCGGCGGGCACCACCCGCTGGTTGGCGGTCGCGATCCAGCCGCGCGCCGGGTCGCGCTCGCGCGGGGTGGCCTCGGCGTCCAGCCAGCCGTCCCAGTCGTAGCGGGCCTCCCAGCCGGGGGCGGGCACGAGCCCGCGCAGGTCGTGCTCGGGTTTGCGCAGGGGAATTCGCCCCGGCGCGACGAAGCCGATGTGGCCCTGCTCGCCCTGGGCGTCGGCCACCACCATGTTCTGCATCGGTGCGGTGTGGCTCGCCGCGGCGGCGATGAACTCGGCCACCGACCTGGCCCGGTTGAAGCGCAGGTTGGCGGTGATGGCACCGGGGTCGGGCTCCAGTGCCGTCCAGCGCAGCGCGAGGGCGTAGCGTTCGCCAGATCCGGCCCCCTCCCCGCCCGTCAGCCCGGCGGTGGCAGCCGTGGCGGCGTCGGAGATCACCGGGCCGTGGCGGCTGCTGCGCAGGCGCAGCGTCACCGGGGCCTGGCCACGCACGGCGATGGTTTCCTCGCGGGTCTCGAAGCGCGCCCAGCCGCCGCCGGGCGTCTGGTAGCGCTGGGGGTCGCGCGGATCCAGGCGCTCCAGGTAGAGATCCTGCACGTCCGGGTTGGTGTTGGTGTAGCCCCAGGCGATGTCGCGGTTCTGTCCCAGCACCACCGCGGGCAGGCCCGGCAGGGTCGCGCCGGCCACGTGCAGGTCGGGCGCCTCGATGCGGGCGAAGTACCACAGCGCCGGACTGCTCAACTTGAGATGGGGGTCGTTGGCCAGCAGGGGCTTGCCGCTGCGGCTGTGGCTGCCGGCGACCACCCAGTTGTTGGAGCCCACGCCCTCGATGCCGGATTCCGGCGCCGCCGCTGCCAGCCGGTCGATGGTCCGATCCAGCCCGTGGGCGCCCCCGGCGACGCGCCACTCCCGCGCCAGCGCGGGGTAGTCGGCCGTGGGCAGCGGGGCCTCCCCGGGATAGGGGGGCAGGAGTTCCCTGATGCGCGCCAGGTCCAGCCGGCTGGCCAGGCGCAGGCGCAACAGCTCGCCGGTCCAGTTGCCGCCCAGGTCCCAGGCCATCATGATCGACCAGGCCAGGCTGTCCACCGGCTCCCAGGGCTGCGGGTGCAGGCCGAGCAGCAGGAACTCGGGCGGCCGGGCGCGCAGGTGGTCGCCCAGGTAGGCATTGACGCCGGCGGTGTAGGCCAGCAGCGCCTCGCGGCCCTCCCCGCCCTGGGCCTGCAGGCGCTCCCACTGCGCGGCAGCGGCGCGGCGCACGCCCAGGGCGCGCAGGAACTTGTCGGTGTCCAGCGCCGCGGGGCCGAAGGCCTCGGCCAGCCGGCCCGCGCCGATACGGCGGTGCGTTTCCATCTGCCAGAGCCGGTCCTGCGCGTGGGCGAAGCCCAGCCCGAACCAGGCCGCAGCGGCGCTGGCTGCGCGGATGGTCGGGATGCCGTGCGCATCACGCTCGATCGTCACCTCGCCCGGCGCGCCGCCAACGGCGGCCGGCATTCCCCGCACCGCCAGCCGCCCGCTGTCGACCGGCAGGGCCCGCTCGCGGTAGACCCATGCCCCGCCCGCCGTGCCCAGGGCGATCACGCCCAGCACCGCAGCCCCCCTGCCCGCCCACCGTCGCCAAGCTGCCATGAACCATCTCCGTGATGGCCGGGATCCGGCCAGGGCACAAGCCTAGCCGAGCTTGCGCAGGCACAATGTCACGTCTGTGTGTCAAGCCCGTGCAGCCCCTCTGAGCCCATGAACATCCTGATCCTCGACGACTACCAGGACGCGGTCCGCAAGCTCCCCTGCGCGGAGCGCCTCGCCGGGCACAACGTCAAGGTCTACACCAACACGGTCAAGGGCATCGGGCAGCTGGCCGTGCGGCTCAAGGACGCCGAGATCCTGGTGCTGATCCGCGAGCGCACGCAGTTCCCGCGGGCCCTGCTGGAAAAACTACCGCGCCTGCGTCTGATTGCCCAGACCGGGCGGGTCGGCCCGCACATCGATGTCGAGTCCTGCACCCGCCAGGGCATCGCGGTGGCCGAGGGCGTGGGCTCGCCGGTGGCGCCGGCCGAGCTGACCTGGGCGCTCATCATGGCGGCAATGCGCCGGCTGCCGCAGTACATCGCCAACCTCAAGCACGGCGCCTGGCAGCAGTCGGGGCTGAAGGCCGGGTCGATGCCGCCCAACTTCGGGTTGGGCATGGTGCTGCGCGGCAAGACGCTGGGCGTCTGGGGCTACGGGCGCATCGGCAAGCTGGTGGCCAGCTATGGGCGGGCCTTCGGCATGGACGTGCGCATCTGGGGCCGTGAGACCTCGCGGGCGAAGGCCGCGGCAGACGGCTTCGCGGTGTTCGAGAGCCGCTCGGCGCTGTTCGCCGAGAGCGACGTGCTGAGCGTGCACCTGCGCCTGGTCGACGACACCACCGGCATCATCAGGGCCGAGGACCTGGCGCGCATGAAGCCCACCGGGCTGTTCGTCAACACCTCGCGCGCCGAACTGCTCGACGACAACGTGCTGATCACCGCCCTGAACCGCGGCCGGCCCGGCATGGCGGCGGTGGACGTGTTCGAGAGCGAGCCCATCCTGCAGGGCCACCCGCTGCTGCGGCTGGAGAACGCCGTGTGCACGCCGCACGTCGGCTACGTGGAGCTGGACAGTTACCAGCTCTATTTCAATGCCGCGTTCGACAACATCCTGAACTACCTGGCCGGCTCGCCCACGAACATCGTCAATCCGCAGGCGCTGCGCATGATCGGGTGAGGGCTTGAACACCCTCGCCGACGAACGCCAGCAGCTCGGCGTGCGCGCCGCCCTGCTCTACGGCAACTTCGCGATCGGCTGCGGCGTGATGGTGGTGGCCGGCTCGCTCAACGACCTGGTGCGCTCCCTGGGCGTGTCGGTGGCGGTGGGCGGGCAGCTCATCAGCGTGGGCGCCGCCTGCATGTGCTTTGGTGCGCCGCTGCTGGCCGCCGCGGTGGCGGGCTGGGACCGGCGCCGGCTGCTCACCGCCGCGCTGCTGTGGTTTGCCATCGGCCACGCGCTGTGCGCGCTGGCGCCCAACTTCGCCACCCTGCTGCCGCTGCGCGCCCTTGCCGTGCTGGCCGCGGCGGTGTTCACGCCCCAGGCCGCCGCGGCGATCGGCCACATGACCACGCCACAGCAGCGCGGCCGGGCGATCACCACGATCTTCCTCGGCTGGTCGCTGTCCTCGGTGATCGGCATGCCGGTGCACGCCTACATCGGCGAGGCCTTCGGCTGGCGCTGGGCCTACGCGCTGGTGGTGCTGCTGTCGGCCAGCGGCGCGGCCTGGGTCTGGCGCGTCATGCCCGACGGCGTGCGCCCGAGCGCGCTCTCGCTGGCCGCCTGGCGCGAGGTCTTCACCCACCCGGTGCTGATGGCCATCGTCGCCGTCACCGCGCTGTCCAGCGCCGGGCAGTTCACGCTGTTCTCCTACCTCGCGCCCTACTACCGCGAGGTGATGGGCGCCGGCGCGGGCGAGATCAGCCTGCTGTTCATGGGCTTTGGCGCCTTCGGCGTGCTGGGCAATGTGCTGATCACCCGGCACATCGACCGCATCGGCCCGGCCCGGGCGGCTGGCTGGGCGGTGGCGCTGATGGCCCTGGGCATGCTGCTGTGGCCGCTCGGCCACCTGGCCGGCTCGCTGGCGGTGATGATGCTGGTGATCGTGCCCTGGGCGCTGGGCTGCTTCTCGGCCAACTCGGCGCAGCAGGCCCGCCTCGGCCAGGCCGCCCCCGTGCTGGCACCGGCGCTGATGGCGCTGAACACCTCGGCCATCTACTTCGGCCAGGCCGCCGGCGCGGCCAGTGGCGGCCTGATGTTGAGCGGCTCGGGCTACCAGTGGCTGAACTGGATCGGCCTGGTGTGGCTGCTGGCGGCGGTGTCGCTGAGCCACTGGGCGGCCCGGCGCATGGCCCGCGACCCCCACCATGTCTGACGTCACCTCCCCCGTGGCTGAACAGGCCCGTGCCGCACCGGCTTCGCCCGCCGAGCTGTTCCGCGTCTTCACCCGCCTGGCGATGCAGGGCTTTGGCGGCGTGCTGCCGATCGCCCAGCGCGAGCTGGTGGAGCGCTGCGGCTGGCTGACCAAGGCGGAGTTCCTGGAGCTGCTGGCGGTGGGCCAGGTGCTGCCGGGGCCGAACATCGTCAACGTCGCGCTCATGTACGGCGACCGCTGCTTCGGTTGGCGCGGCGCGCTGGCCGCCTGCAGCGGGCTGCTGCTGCTGCCGCTGGGGGTGGTGCTGGCGGCCACCGTGCTGTACCAGCAGTTCGCCGCACAGCCGCTGGTGGCCGGCGCGCTGCGCGGCATGGGGGTGGTGGCCGCCGGGCTGGTCATCTCCACCGGCGCCAAGCTGGTCGGCGGGCTCAAGCGCCACCCGCTCGGCCGCCCGGTGGCGTTGGGCTATGCGCTGCTCACCGCCGCGCTGGTCGGTGCGCTGCGCTGGCCGATGGCCGCGGTGGTGCTCGGCCTGGGCAGCCTGGCGATGGCGCACGTGGCCTGGGCGCTGCGGCGCGATGCGGCAAAGGCGCCCCGATGAGCGCGCCCGAGGCCCCCTTCGCGCTCTCCGCCCTCCTCGACCTGTCGCGCTGGTCGGCGGTGCTGGGCCTGCATGGCCTGGATGCGGCGGCGCTGGTCGGCCTGTTCGGCCACTTCCTGCTGCTGTCGATGCTGGCGGTGGGCGGGGCGATCACCACCGCGCCAGACATGCAGCGCTACCTGGTGCAGGAGCACGGCTGGCTGAGCGACGCGCAGTTCAGCGCCTCGATCGGCCTGGCGCAGGCCGCACCGGGGCCGAACATCCTCTTCGTCGCGGTGCTGGGCTGGAACGTGGCGGGCGTGGCCGGCATGCTGGCGACCATGGCCGGCATCCTGATCCCCAGCTCGACGCTGGCCTTCGCGGCCTCTCGCTGGCTGGGCAGCCGGCGCGAGCAGCTCGGCGTGCGCGCCTTCACCGCCGGTCTCGCGCCGCTGACCATCGGCCTGCTCTGGTCCACCGGCTGGGTGCTGGCCGCGCCGGTGCGCCAGCTGGTGTCGGCATGGCTGCTGCTGGGCATCACGCTGCTGGTGATGCTGCGCACCAAGCTCAGCCCGATGTGGCTGATCGCCCTGGGCGCGCTGGTCGGTGCGGCCGGCTGGGTCTGAGCCGAGATCGATGTCGCGCCGGCGTGGGGCTCAGCGCGGGCTTTCGTGGAAGACGTAGGGCGTTGAGTAGTCGCTGATCTCAAAGTAGACCCGCTTCTCGCCGTCGTCGGCCGTGCCGTTGAGGTTCTCGTCCAGGATGCCGTAGCCGTAGCGATACGGGCGCGGCTTGGTGTCGTCGGTGCCGTAGGCGGTGCTGATCTTGTCGATCTTGACGAAGCGCTTGACCACCTTGTCCCCCGCGTAGATCTCCAGCACGCCGTTGGTGCCGGTCCAGTTCTGGATGCCGCGGCGGATCTCGTTCTGGGTCTCCTGGGTGCAGCCGGCGAGGGCCAGCAAGGCGGCGCCGGCCAGCAGCGTGCAGGTGGCGCCAAGGCGACGTGGGCTCAGGGAGGTCTTCATCAAGTGGATCCTTGTCAGTCGGCGGCGCGGCTCAGCGGGTGCCAAAGATGCGGTCGCCCGCGTCCCCCAGGCCGGGCAGGATGTAGCCGTCGGCATTGAGGTGGCTGTCGATGGCGGCCGTCCAGCAGCGCACGTCGGGGTGGGCCTTCTCCAGCGCGGCAATGCCTTCGGGCGCAGCCACCAGCACCAGCGCGCGGATGTCGCGGCAGCCCCGCGCCTTGAGCATGTCGACGGTGGCGATCATCGAACCCCCGGTGGCCAGCATCGGGTCCAGGATCAGCGCGGTGCGCTCGTCCAGGTGGCCGACGAAGCGGTCCACATAGGGCTCGGGCTGCAGCGTCTCGTGGTTGCGCGCCACGCCCACCACGCTGACCTTCGCGTTCGGGATCATGTCCAGCGCGCCATCAAGCATGCCCAGGCCGGCCCGCAGGATCGGCACCAGCGTGACCTTGCGCCCGGCGATGCGCTCCACCGGGATCTCGCCGCACCAGCCGGTGACCGTGGCCGGCTCCAGCGGGAAGTCGGCCGTGGCCTCGTAGACCAGCAGCCGGGCGATCTCGCCGGTCAGCTCGCGGAACTTCTTGGTCGAGCCTTCCTCGCGCAGGAGGCCGACCTTGTGGCGAATCAGGGGGTGAGGAACGGCGAGGACGGGCATCGGACGTGGCAGCGGTGCGTGGCAACGCCCGCAGTGTACTCAGCCGGGTGTGTCGTTTTCACGATCTGCGTCAGCCTCCTCGGGCTCCACAGGCTCCTGCTCCTGCGCATCTTCTGCTTCCTGCGCCGCCGCCCGGCGCTGGCGCAGCGCCTCGTACAGGCACACCGCAGTGGCCACCGAGACGTTCAGGCTCTCCACCGCGCCGCTCATCGGGATGTGCACCAGCTGGTCGCAGGTCTGGCGGGTGAGCTGGCGCATGCCGTCGCCCTCGGCACCCAGCACCAGGGCCACCGGGCCGGTGAGGTCCACGTCGTAGATCGACGCCTCGGCATCGTCGCTGGCGCCGATCAGGCGCAGGTCGCGCTCCTTGAGCTCGCCCATCGTGCGCGCCAGGTTGGGTACCATGAAGTACGGCACCGTCTCGGCCGCGCCGCTGGCCACCTTGGCGACGGTGGCGTTGATGCCCGCGGCGTTCTTCTGCGGCGCGATCACCGCCTGCACGCCCGCGCCATCGGCCACGCGCAGGCAGGCGCCGAGGTTGTGCGGATCGGTCACGCCGTCGAGCAGCAGCAGCAGCGGCACGCCCCCGGCCGCCTCCAGCTCCTCCAGCAACTCATCGATCGAGTGGCGCTGCGGGAGCGGATCCACCCGCGCGGCCACACCCTGGTGGCGCGGCGAGTGGGCCAGCTTGCACAGGCGGGTGTCGTCGCACTCCACCAGCGTGGCGCCGGCAGCGCGGGCGCGATCGATGAAGTGGCGCATGCGGGCATCGCGCCGCGACGGGTCGAAGTACAGCTCGCGCACGGTTTGCGGCGCGATCTTCAGGCGCACGGTCAGGGCATGGAAGCCGAACAGCAGGTTGGCAGGCATCAGGGGGTCCGATCAGGAATTCAGGCGGCTGCCGCGGCGGCGGCCGCTGCAGGGGCATCAGAGGCGGCACCGTCGGCAGGGGCCGCCAGGGCATCGCCGCCCGGGGCGCGGACAGCCACGTCGGCGGTGATCCGCCCGGCCTCGATGCGGATCTGGCGGTCGCAGCGGGAGGCGATCGCCGGGTCGTGCGTCACCAGCACCAGGGTGGTGCCGGCCTCGCGGTTGAGCTCGAACATCAGTTGCATCACCGCCTCGCCGGTGGCGTGGTCCAGGCTGCCGGTGGGCTCGTCGGCAAAGAGCACCGCCGGGCGCATCACGAAGGCGCGCGCCAGCGCCACGCGCTGCTGCTCACCGCCCGACAGCAGCCGCGGGTAGTGCCCGAGGCGCTCGCCCAGGCCGACCCGCTGCAGCATCTCGGTGGCCAGGCGGCGGGCCTGGCGGTCGCCGCGCAGCTCCAGCGGCAGCATTACGTTCTCCAGCGCGCTGAGGTGGCCCATGAGCTGGAAGCTCTGGAACACGAAGCCCACCCGCTCACCCCGCACCGCGGCGCGGGCGTCCTCGTCCAGTGTGAAGAGCTCGATGCCTGCCAGGCGGACCTGGCCACGGGTCGGCAGGTCCAGCCCCGCCAGGATCGACAGCAGCGTGCTCTTGCCGGAGCCGGAGGCGCCGACGATGGCCACCGATTCGCGCTCGGCGAGGCTGAAGTCGATCTCGTGCAGAATCGTCAGCACCCCAGTGGCATCGCGGACCTGCTTGGTCACGCCCTTGACTTCGATGATGTTCTTGCCCATGCGTTTGCAGCTTTGGCAGCGCGCCGGCTGCGTTGGTGTCGACCGGCGGCACTTTATCCTGCTTGGGCTGGCCGGCGCCGCCGGCATGGCTTGCGCGGCACCGGCCAAGGCACCCAGCAGCCCGGTACGCCGGCGCCTGCTGGTGGTGGGCGACAGCCTCTCGGCCGAGTACGGCCTGCGCCGCGGCAGCGGCTGGGTGGCCCTGGCGGACCAGCGGCTGCGGGCCGAGCTGCCCGGTACCGAGGTGGTCAACGCCAGCATCAGCGGCGACACCACCTCCGGCGGGCGCTCGCGCCTGGCCGCCCTGCTCGCCCAGCACCGGCCGACCCACGTGGTGATCGAACTCGGCGGCAACGACGCCCTGCGCGGCCTGCCGCTGGAGATGACCCGCGCCAACCTGGCGGCCATGGCCCAGCAGGCCAAGGCCGCCGGCGCCAAGGTCATGCTCATCGGCATGCAGGTGCCGCCCAACTACGGGCCGGGCTACACGCGCGACTTCCAGGCCCTGTTCCCCCAGGTCGCAAAACAGGAGTCTGCCGCCCTGCTGCCCTTCCTGCTCGCCGGCGTGGCCGACGATGCCGACCCGATGCGCTGGTTCCAGGCCGACCGCATCCACCCCAACGAGTCGGCGCACCCGCGCATCCTGGCCCACGTGTGGCCAGTGCTGCTGCCCTGGCTGAAGCAGGGCGGCGGCTCGAAGGGCTGATCATGTGACGGGTCCGGTGTCGACCTCGCCTCTCCGGTCACCAAGACCGCAAAGGGCTCGTCCAGGGTCCAGAACAGCCATGGGCCGCTGCCTCGACGGCGAGGCGACTTGCACCCAACGGACCGCGGCGCGCGCTACCCTGCTGCACCGGCTGCGACCATCGATCGGTGATGGCGTCCTGGCGCCGCCTGTCCCGACATCTGCGCGCCAATGCCTGGCCGCAGCGCCTCGACGTCCCGCCGTGGTGGCGCGCCAAACAGCCTGGCGTACTCGCGGCTGAACTGCGACGCGCTCTCGTAGCCGACGCTGAAGGCCGCGGTCGCGGCTTCCGCGCCATCGCTCAGCATCAGTCGTCGCGCTTCGTTCAGCCGCAGCCACTTCTGGTACTGCAGCGGACTCATGCCGGTGAGCTG
>Ga0073899_10001618_pt1 | contig 20653 bp, 20 predicted proteins | sample KloWWTmetaKNB5Ph_FD_88975 | JGI IMG/M metagenome (GOLD analysis project Ga0073899, IMG submission 88975) | Active sludge microbial communities from Klosterneuburg, Austria, studying microevolution and ecology of nitrifiers - Klosterneuburg... | ecosystem: Engineered > WWTP > Aerobic digester >... | reverse complement strand
CTCGTGGCGCCGCTGTCGACTCCCGGCTTCCGCCGCCTGCTGGTCATCTTCCTGGTCAACGGCGTGGCCAGCGCGGTGCCGGCCACGCTGGTGCTGTTCTTCATCCGCGACCGCCTGCAGGCCCCCGCCTTCGAACCGCTGTTCCTGGCCAGCTATTTCGCCGCCGGTGCGCTTTCCATGCCGCTGTGGGTGCGTGCGGTGGCACGCTTCGGGTTGGCGCGCGCCTGGGCGGCCGGCATGGTCCTGGCCATCGTCACCTTCGCCTGGGCGGCGCTGCTGGGCAGCGGCGACGTGCTGGCCTACACCGTCGTCTGCGTGGCCAGCGGCATCGCGCTGGGCGCCGACCTCACGCTGCCCGGCGCGCTGCTGGCCGGCGTCATCCAGCGTGCCGGCCACGGCCAGCGTCTGGAAGGTGCCTATTTCGGCTGGTGGAATTTCGCCACCAAGCTCAATCTGGCGCTTGCCGCCGGTATTGCGCTGCCGCTGCTCGGCGCCTTCGGCTACACGCCCGGCAGCCAGGACGCCGAAGCGTTGCGCGCGCTGACCATCGCCTACTGCCTGCTGCCCTGCGTGCTCAAGCTCGCGGCCACGGCGCTGCTCTGGACCCTGTGGATCCGCAAGAAGGAAGACCAATGAAGAGACGACTCACCCTGGCCCTGGCCGCCACCGCGCTGGCCGCGGTCGTGCTCGGCGGCTGCGCCGGCCCCACACCGGCCGACTATGCGGCCGAGACGCCGGTGCTCGACCTGAAGACCTATTTCAACGGCGACCTGGTGGCGCACGGCCTCTTCACCGACCGCTCGGGCAAGGTGGTGCGCCGCTTCGTGGTGCAGATGACCGGCACCTGGAACGGCAACCAGGGCGTGCTCGACGAACGCTTCACCTACAGCGACGGCAAGACCGAGCGCCGCGTCTGGCGCCTCACCGACGAAGGCGGCGGCCGCTGGAGCGGCCGCGCCGACGACGTGGTCGGCGTGGCGCAGGGCGTGGCTGCCGGCAACACGCTGAACTGGCGCTATACGCTCAGCCTGCCGGTGGACGGCAAGGTCTACGAGGTGCAGTTCGACGACTGGATGTATCTGATGGACGAACGCGTGATGCTGAACAAGGCGGTGATGAGCAAGTTCGGCGTGCGGCTGGGCGAAGTCACCCTCTCCTTCTACAAGAACCCGGCGCCGCGATGAGCCTGAACCCGAAACTGGCCGGCTGGCAGGGCCGGCGCGTCTGGCTCGTCGGCGCCTCCACCGGCATCGGCCGCGCCACCGCGGCCAAGCTGCATGCCGCGGGCGCGCGCGTGGCCGTGTCGGCGCGCAGCGCGCTGCCGCTGGAGTCCTTTGCCATCCAGCATCCGGGCAGCCTGGCGCTGCCGCTGGACGCCACCGACCGCGTGGCCATGCGCGCGGCCAGCGAACACATCGTGGCCGAGTGGGGCGGGCTGGACATGGCCGTCTACTGCGCCGGCTACTACAAGCCCATGCGCGCCACTGCCTTCGACCTGGACGACGCGCTGCGCCACGAACAGGTGAACTATGTCGGCGCGCTCTACATGCTGGACGCCGTGCTGCCGACGCTGCTGCGCCAGAAGAGCGGCCACATCAGCCTGGTCAGCAGCGTCAGCGGCTTCCGCGGCCTGCCCAAGGCGCTGGCCTACGGCCCGACCAAGGCGGCGCTGATCAACCTGGCCGAGTCGCTGTATTTCGACCTCACCGACCAGGGCATCGGCGTCTCGGTGGTGTGCCCGGGCTACGTGGAAACGCCGCTCACCGAGCAGAACGACTACCGCATGCCGGCGCTGATCAGCGCCGATGAGGCGGCCAGGCACATGATCGCCGGCTGGGAACGGGGTGAATTCCAGATGCATTTCCCCAAGCGCTTCACAGGCTGGATCAAAGCGCTGAGCCACCTCGGAGACGCGATGTATTTCCGCGCCGTGCGGCGCGTCACCGGGCTGTGATCCGCCAGACCATGCCGCCGACGGACCCGCGAGTACAGAGGATCGTGACCTTGTTCGAGCGCCTGGCGCCGACGGAGCTGCCGCGACTGTCCGAGATCTACACCCCCGACGCGCGCTTCAAGGACCCGTTCAACGAAGTGCAGGGCGTAGCCGCCATCACGCGCATCTTCGAGCACATGTTCAGGTCGCTGGATGCACCGCGCTTCGTCATCCGCGACGTCATCGTGCAGGGCGACCAGTGTTTCCTGGGCTGGGACTTCGTCTTCCGCATGAAGCGCTTCAGCGGCGCCGAACAGGTGATCCGCGGCGCCACGCACCTGCGGCTGGCCGCCGACGGCCGCATCGCCGTGCACCGCGACTACTGGGACGCGGCCGAGGAACTGTACGAGAAGCTGCCCGCCGTGGGCGCGCTGATGCGCTGGCTGAAACGGCGCGTCAACGCCTGACGCCGCTGGGACGGACGTCTAGCGCTGGCCTTCGGTCAGCGAAAACAGCTGGAACAGCCCCGATCTGTCGACGAACCAGGTCTCGGTGAAGCGGACGGTGGCGCCAGGCATCGCGGCCGGCGCCGGGTAGGGCGCGGCGCGGCGCACCATGGCCAGCACCCAGGGCGCCACCTCGTCGGCGGCCGGCTTGCGCACGACGCTGACATTGACGACCTGGCCGGTGGCGTCGATCTCGGTCTCGAGCATGATGATGCCGTACAGCAGCGGCGGCAGCTTGCCGCGGTAGACCCGCATCGGATAAGTGGCGTAGATATGGCGTGCGGCGTCGATCCCGTACTCGGTCTCGATCTCGGCCGGCGAGGCGCGCGTCGCGCCTTGCACCATCGGTGCCGGCACCATGCTGAACTGCGCCATCGCGCCCGGCGCGAACAGCAGCGCGGCGCAGAACACCAGACCCTGCCATCCGCCCGCCCGACCGCGCCTCTGCCTTTGTCTCATGATCCCTGAAGGCAGGTCGATCCTGCCATGCACCCGCCGCCACGACGGCGCCAAGGTTACACGATGGCCGGCACCGGCCACCGTGCCGAGTGGCCCCCTTTTCGACCACAAAACAACGCCTTGGCCGGGCTAGCGCAGCCAGCCCTTGCGCCGGAAAAAGATGAACGGCGCCGCCACCGAGGCCACCATCAGCGCCAGCGCCAGCGGGTAGCCGGCGGCCCAGTCGAGTTCGGGCATGAACCTGAAGTTCATGCCGTAGATGCTGGCGATCAAGGTGGGCGGCAGCATCGCCACGCCCACCACCGAGAAGATCTTGATGACCTTGTTCTGGTTGATGTTGATGAAGCCGACGATGGTGTCCATCAGGAAATTGATCTTGTCGAACAGGAACGCGGTGTGCGAGTCCAGCGAGTCGATGTCGCGCAGGATCTGGCGCGCTTCCTCGAACTGCTCGGCGCTGAGCAGGCGGCTGCGCATCATGAAGCTCAGCGCGCGCCGCGTATCCATCATGTTGCGCCGGATGCGGCCGTTCAGGTCTTCCTCGCGCGCGATGGCGGCCAGCGCTTCGGCCGCCACGGTGTCGTTGACCTCGTCCTTGAGCACGCGGGCGCTGACCGCCTCGAGCTTGTCGTAGATGCTCTCCAGCGCGTCGGCCGAAAATTCGGCGTCGGCGTCGTAGAGCTTGAGCAGCACGTCCTTGGCGTCCTGGATCAGCGCCGGCGTGCGGCGCGCGCGCAGGCGCAGCAGCCGGAACACCGGCAGGTCCTCGTCGTGCACCGTGAACAGCACGTTGCGGAACAGGATGAAGGCCACGCGCACGTTGCGCGCGGGCTCGGCGGCCGCCCCCTTGCTGGCGTCGCCGGCGTCGATGAGGAAGTCCGAGCGGATGTGCAGCTCGCCGTTGTCTTCCTCGTAGAACCGCGCCGATTCCTCGATGTCGTCGTCGACGATGTCGACCGGGATGCTGACGCCGAAGCGCTCGCGCACCCAGTCCTTTTCCTCGGCGCTGGGGCTTTCCAGGTCGACCCACACCGGATGCAGGTCGGCCAGCGCCTGCAGACTGTCGATCTCTTCCTGGAACAGCCGGCCGTTGGTCAGCGTGAAGACGTTCAGCATCTCTTACTCCGGGGGGCGGGCCTGGCGGCCGCCGCGGCAAGGCCGGGGCGGTGGGCAGGCAGCTGGGCGGGGAGGGTATGGCGGGTTCCCGTCTCATCCCGGCCGGCGCGCGGACGCGGCCCCGAAACGGACGGTCACCGAGGGTGGCTCGGGTCCAAGAAATGCCTTTCGAAGCAGAAGCGGCCGCCGGATTATGCCGCTGCCGACCGGCGCCGGCAGCCCATCGGGGCGCGGCCTTGGTCGTGGCGGTGGCAGACTCCGACGCATGAGCAAGACGCTGCGCCGGGCCACGGCCGCCCTTCTGCTGACCGGCACGGCGGCTGCGCTGGGGCTGGCCGCGGCGTTGCAGCATGAAGCGACCGTGCCCCGACCGGCAGACATCGGCCCGCAGGACCTGGCCCGTGCGGCCGCGCTGCTGCGCGCGCACGACCCGCGGCGCGTGCCGCCCGGCCGCCTGAGCACCATGGCGCTGAGCGGGCGCGACCTCGAAGTGCTCTTCAACCACGGCCTGCACCGCTGGCCGGGCGCCGCCGGCCGCGTCGATCTGCAACGCGCCGCGATCGGTGTCACGCTCAGCGCGCCCGTGCCGCCCAATCCCTTCGGTCGTTGGCTCAATGTCACCGCGCGCTGGGTGCAGACCGAAAGACTGCCACGGCTGGACTCGCTGCACGTCGGTCGCCTGCGCGTGCCGGTGCGGCTGGGGCAATGGGTCGGGCTGAAGCTGATCGAGCGCGCCGATCTGCGCAAGGAATGGCAGCTCACGGCCGAGGTCGTGCTGCGGGTGCGCCTCACGCCGCAGCGGCTGCTGCTGGCCTATGCCTGGCGCGACGACAGCGCGCAGCGTGTGCTCGAAACCCTGCTGCCCGCCGACGAGCAGCAACGCCTGCGGGCCCACGCCGAACATATGTCCACGCTGGTTGCGGCTCTCGCGCCGGCCCGCGAAGCCCCGCTGGCACAGCTGCTGGGGCCGATGTTCGAACTGGCGCAGCAGCGCAGCGCCGCGGGCGGCGACGCGGCGGCCGAGAACCGCGCCGCCATCGTGGTGCTGGCCTTGTTTGCCAACGGGCGTGACCTGGGTTCGGTGCTGCCTGGCACCCAAGGCTGGCCGCGTGCGCAGCGACTGCGGCTGCTGCTGGCCGGGCGTGATGACTTTCCGCGCCACTTTCTCGTCTCGGCCGCGCTGGTGGTGGGCACGTCGGACGCGCTGGCCCAGTCCATCGGCCTGAAAAAGGAACTGGCCGACGCCCGCAGCGGCAGCGGCTTCAGCTTCAACGACATGGCCGCCAACCTGGCCGGTGCACGATTCGGCGCGATGGCCTTGCAGGCCCCGGCCGAGCTGCAGGCCCGCGTGGCCCCCGGCGTCGGCGACGACGACCTCATGCCGGCCTGGGTCGACCTGCCGCAGTTCATGCCCGAGGCCGAGTTCGTGCGCCGCTACGGCGGCGTTGGCGCGCCGCGCTACCAGGCCATGATGGCCGAGATCGAGCGCCGCGTCGGCGCGCTGCGCCTATTCCGCTGAGGGGCGCGTCCGTGCACCCGGGCCGGCGCCGGCCACGATGTCGAAGCGGTACAGCCGGCATTCGATGGCCCCGTTCCACAACGGCACGCGGCGGCTCTCCTTCATGCGCATCAGGCCCGAGAGCTTCATCTCAGGGCTCAGCAGCCAGGCCGTCCAGCCGCTGTAGTGGCGTTTCCAGTGCGCGGCCAGCGCGCCGAAGAATTCGGTCGGTGAGCCGCCGCCTTCGAAACCCTCGCGCGCCGCGGCAGGCGCCGCCGTCGTGCCGACCGCGGCCTGCCCGTCCCGGGTCGCGCCGCGGTCACGCCCCGCGCCGCGCCCCTTGGGCGCGATGCGTTCGCCGTACGGCGGATTCAGCATCAGCGTGCCGCCGGCCGCCGGCGGCAGGCGCTGCAGGGCGTCGGCCGTCTTGAATTCGATGGCCTGGCGCACGCCGGCGCGCTCGGCGTTGCGGGCAGCGAAATCGGTCATGCGAAAGCTCACGTCGCCGGCGAAGACCGCCACCGCGGGCGCGTGCACTCGCTGCCCGGCCTGGCGCTGCAATTCGCGCCACGCCGGCAGCTGCGGCCGGAAGGGCAACCAACGTTCGAAGGCGAACGACCGCAGCGCGCCGGGCGCGATGCCGCAGGCGATCTGCGCCGCCTCGATGGCGATCGTGCCGGCGCCGCAGCAGGGGTCGAACAGCGGGCCGTCCTCGGCTCGGCCCTGCCAGCCGGCGGCGGCCAGCATGGCGGCTGCGAGCGTTTCCTTCAGCGGCGCCTCGCCGGTGTCCTCGCGCCAGCCGCGCTTGAACAGGGCTTCGCCCGAGGTGTCGGCATACAGCGTGGCGTGCTCGGGGCCGACGAAGAGGGCGAGCGGCAGATCGGGCCGGCGCGTATCGACGCCGGGCCGTGCCCCGGTGCTTTCGCGCAGGCTGTCGCAGACCGCGTCCTTGATGCGCAGCGCGGCGAAATTGAGGCTCGTGAGCGGCGAACGCTGCGCACTCACGTCCACGCGCAGGCTCTGTTCGGGCGTGATCCATTGCGGCCACGGCACGCGCCGCGCCAGCGCATACAGATCGTGCTCGTCGCGGTAGGGACCGTCGACCAGCGGCCACAGCACGCGCTGGGCGAGCCGGCTCTCCAGGTTGAGCTGCATCGCCGTGCACTCGTCGCCCTCGACCCAGACGCCGCCGCGCGCGTTCTCGGCCACGTTGCCCGTGATGCGCTGCACCTCGTCGGCCAGCAGGCTCTCGACGCCGGAGGCGCAGGGCAGGAACAGGGTGGTCATGCCCTGCGCAGCGACAGGCCTGGGGGCCGACCGGCCGACCGCCGGGCCGCCCCAAGGTTGGCCGAGCCCCCTCGGGGGGTGGCGAAGGAGCGCAGCGACGAGCCTGGGGGCCCGTTCATATCGCCTTGCGCTGCCCGGCCGGCGCGATGCGCAGCGCCTCGCGGTACTTGGCCACGGTGCGGCGCGCCACCTGGATGCCCTGCTCCTCGAGCATCAGGCTGAGCTGGCTGTCGGACAGCGGCTTGCCGGTCGGCTCGGCGGCCACCAGCTGCTGGATCAACGCCCGCACCGCGGTGCTCGAGGCATTGCCGCCGGCTTCGGTATTGAGCGAGCTGCCGAAGAAGTATTTCAGCTCGAAGGTGCCCTGCGGCGTGGCCATGTACTTGGCCGTGGTCACGCGCGAGATGGTGCTTTCGTGCAGGCCCAACTCGTCCGCGATTTCGCGCAGCACCAGTGGCTTCATGGCGATGGCGCCGTGCGTGAAGAAGCCCTTCTGGCGCTCGACGATGGCCTTGCTCACGCGCAGGATGGTGTCGAACCGCTGCTGGATATTCTTCACGAACCAGCGCGCCTCCTGCAGCCGCGACGACAGGGTGGGCTGCCCGGCCGCCGCCGCGGCGCCGTTGCCGCGCTGGCCGCGGATGGCGTGGGCGTAGATGTCGTTGATGCGCAGCTTGGGCATGACGTCGGGGTTGAGCGTCACCGAAAGACCGCGTCCGGTCTTGCGCACGATGACGTCGGGCACCACGACCGCCGCTTCGGCGCCGCCGAAGGGGCGCCCGGGCTTGGGCTCGCAGGCGGTGATCAGCGCCTGCGCCTGCCGCACCAGGTCTTCGTCGGCACCGGTGAGCGCGGTGAGCCGTCTCATGTCGCGCCGGGCCAGAAGCTCCAGGTGGAGTTCGCACAAAGTCATCGCCAGTTCCCGGGCCGGGCCGGGCGGCTGCGTCCGCAGCTGCAGCTGCAGGCACTCGGCCAGCGTGCGGGCGCCCACGCCCGTGGGCTCCAGGCTTTGCAGCCATTGCAGCGCGCAGCGCAGCCGGGCGTCGAGTTCGTCACGTGCTTCCTCGCGGTCCGGGCCCAGCATGTCGGCCAGCCGCTCGGCAATCTCTTCCAGCGGGTCGGCCAGGTAGCCGTCGCCGTCCAGCGACTCGAGCAGCACCTCGAGCGCCGCGCGGTCGTCGTCGCCCAGCCGCATGCCCACGATCTGCGCGCGCAGGTGGTCCTGCAGCGAGCCGGCGGCAGCGCGGCGGTCCTGCGCCTCCACGTCATCGCCGTCGCCCTCGCCACTGCCGGCCGCTGCGGTGGACGGCATTTCGCGGATGCCGTCGAAGTCGTCGCGTTCGGTGCCGTTCTCCCAGTCCTCGCGCTCGGGGGTGCCGAATTCCTCGGCGCGGATCTCGGGCACGGCCTCGCCGGCGTCGGGCGCGTCGGCGCGGTAGCCGTCGTCGCTGTCACCGGCGCGGTCGGCCGCCTGGCGCTCGGGCGGCGTGTCGTAGGGGCTGGGCGGCGAATCGTCCTCGGCTTCCAGGAACGGGTTCTGGTCGAGCATCTGGCCCACTTCCTGATGCAGCTCCAGCGTGGACAGCTGCAGCAGCCGGATCGACTGCTGCAACTGCGGCGTCAGCGCCAGGTGCTGCGACAGGCGGACCTGCAGTGAGGGCTTCATGGTCGATGGCGCGTCAAGGCCACGCGCGGATCCGGCTCTGCCGGGCCGCTGCGTGAGCCTGCGGCGAGGACGCCGCAGGCGCTCACAGGCGGGAGACAGTCCGCAGGGACTGTCTCCCGTCCGGTTCGCCCCCCTTGGGGGGCTGAGGGCCGCGGCTCCAAGTCCGCCTGCGCGGACTTGGACGGACCGAAGGCCGGGTGGCTCTGACACCCGGCGGCGAAGGCGCGAAGGTGAGTCGCGACTGGCGACGAACAGCCTGGGGGCCTCATGTCACATGCGGAAATGTTCGCCCAGGTACACCTTGCGCACCTCGGCGTTGGCCACGATCTCGTGCGGCGTGCCCTCGGCCAGCACGCGGCCGTCGCTGATGATGTAGGCGCGGTCGCAGATCCCCAGCGTCTCGCGCACGTTGTGGTCGGTGATGAGCACGCCGATGCCGCGCGAGCGCAGGAAACCGACGATGCGCTGGATCTCGATCACCGCGATGGGGTCGATGCCGGCAAAGGGCTCGTCGAGCAGGATGAAGCGCGGTTGCGTGGCCAGCGCACGCGCGATTTCCACCCGCCGCCGCTCGCCGCCCGAGAGCGCCGGTGCCGGCGAGTCGCGCAGCTTCTCGATCGACAGGTCGTGCAGCAGCTTTTCCAGCTCTTCGTCGACCACCCGCTTGGGCAGCGAACGGCCATCCGGGCCGAGCTGCAACTCGAGCACGGCACGGATGTTCTCGGCCACGGTGAGCTTGCGGAAGATGGATGCTTCCTGTGGCAGATACGACAGGCCCAGCCGCGAGCGGCGGTGGATGGGCAGCGTCTGCACCGGCTGGCCGTCGATGCGGATCTCGCCGGCGTCGGCGCGCACCAGCCCCACCACCATGTAGAAGGTGGTCGTCTTGCCAGCACCGTTGGGTCCGAGCAGGCCCACCACCTCGCCGGCGCCCACGGCCAGGTGCACGTCCTTCACGACCATGCGCGCGCCGTAACTCTTCTGCAGGTGCTCGGCTTCCAGGCGGCTGGTTGCCGCTGGGGCGGATGCAGACATGGGGGCGGGCGCCGGAGCGGCCAGCGTCGCGGGCGGCATCAACGACCCTCCCCGAGCGCCCGGCTGGGCGCCAGCGGGGGCGCCACAGGCGCGGTTGACGTGGCCGGCGCCGATGCCGGTTCGGGGCGCGGGCTCAGCACCGCGCGCACCCGGCCAGTGGGGTTGGCCGCCGTGGCTGCACCGCCTTGCACCTTGAAGACCTCGGCCGTGTTGTCCCACACGATGGCGGCACCGGTGATCTCGTCGGCCACCGTGCTGCCGCGCAGGCGCCGCACGGCGCCGTTGCCCAGCAGTCGCAGCGTATCGGCGCGGCCGTCGAATTCGATGCGGTCGGCCGCTCCCTCCACGGTCTCGTCGACACCGTCGCGGCGCTGGCGCCAGGTGGCCGGCTTGCCCGGGCTGCCGATGGCGCTGGCGGCGCGGTGGCCGTCGGTCGTCTCGCGCAGTTCCACGCGTTCGGCGCGCAGCACCATGCTGCCCTGCGAGATGACGACATTGCCGTTGAACACCACCACCTGACGCTGCAGGTCCACCGTGCCGGGCTGGTCGGCCTCGACCACCATGGGCTTGCTGCGGTCGGCTTTCTCGGCCTGCGCGGGCAGGGCCAGCAGCAGCGCGCAGGCCAGCATCGGCAGCGGGATCAGGCGGAGACGAAGGGACATGAACTGTGCGGCACGAAACTTGCAGGTCATTTTAGCCCCCCAAGTTCCCCGCCCAACGGCAGCAGGCGCCGCAATCCGCGCCAGACATCACGCCCAGCGCCCCCGTCATGCGCTGGATCAGGCGTTTTGACGCGCGCGCTGGATCAGAAAGTCGGTCACCGCCAGCGCCCGCTCGTGGCTGCCGGCCAGCGAACCCGAAGTGTAGAAGCGGCCGTGGATGCCGAGCGCCGGCACGCCGTCGATCTTGTACGCTTCCGACAACTGTTTGGCACGGTTGGCCTTGGTGGCCACGCTGAACGACTTGAACGCGGCGGCGAACTTGTCGCGGTCCACGCCGTTGGCACCGACGAAGGTCACGATGTCGGCTTCGTTGTTCAGCCGCTGGTTCTGCTCCTGGATGGCGGTGAAGACACGGCGGTGCAAGGCCGGCAACTGGCCCATCTCCTCCAGCGCATAGAAGAGTTTCTGGTGCACCTGGTGCGGCAGCGCAAAACCCACCGGCACCTGGCGCAAGGCCACGTCGGGCGGCAGCCGCTTGGCCCAGCTGTCGAGCAAGGGCTCGAAGCGGAAGCAGTGCGGACAGCCGTACCAGAAGAATTCGACGACCTCGACCTTCTTGTCGGGCGTGGGCAGGCTCACCGGCGCCGGCGTCGACAGCTTCACGTAGTGCTGGCCCTCGACCGGCCCGCCCTGCGCTTTGGCCAGGCCCGCCGCCGCCAGTCCGAGCCCGGCACCGGCCAATTGCCTGGAAAAGTCACGCCGCTTCATTGGAATCCTTTCGATGGGAGAGAGGGGAAGATCACCATGGACCCGCCCGGCCCGTTGCGGGTTCCCGGCCGGCGCACCTTCAAGGACGCTCGACACGAACGATCTGGGATTCGATGCGCTGCTCGCCCAATTCGGTCTGCACATCCACGGCCTGGTTGCGCGTTTCCAGCGGCCCCAGGCGCACGCGGTAGACGGTGCGGCCGACCTGCTCGCGCTCGGTGATGCGGGCGGTCTGGCCGATGAGCGCCAGTCGCGCGCGCTGCTGCTCGGCGTCTTCGCTGCGCGTGTAGGCACCGGCCTGTACGAAATAGACGAAGGGGTCGGCAGCGGCTGACGCAGGCCGCGCCGCCGCCTTGGCTGCGCTTGCCTGGGTCGGTGGACCGCTGCCAGCGGCGAGGATGGATGCCGGGTCGCGCGGCGGCGCCGCTGGCGGCACCACGGCCGGCACCATGCCCGGCGGCAAGGCCGTGCCTGTGACGGCGCCCGAAGCCGATGGCGCCGCCACCCTGGGCACCGGCCGGGTGCCCAAAGCACCGTTGGGGTCCCAGTTGCGGTTGCGTTCGATCTCGGCGTTGTCCTGCTCGGCGGTGCGCTGCGGTACCTTGTTGATGAAGGGCACCGGTGCCTTGGTGATATAGAGCGCCACGCCCAGCGCCAGCGCCAGCCCGAGCAGCAGCCCGACCACCAGGCCCATCACGAAGCCGCCGCGCTGACCTGCCGCAGGAACCTTCATGCCGCCGCCTCCTGCGCCACCGGCGCCTCGCGCACCATCGCCTGCGGCGCGCCCACGCCCAGCAGGGCCAATGCGTTGCGCAACACCTGCGCGGTGGCGGCCAGCAGCGCCATGCGCGCGCGCGCCAGGCCGTCGTCGTCGACGAGGAATCGTTCGCTGGCGTAGTAGGTGTGGAACGCGGCAGCGAGATCCCGCAGGTAGAAGGCCACGTCGTGCGGAGCGAACTCGGCGGCAGCGCGCGCCAGCATGTCGGGGTAGTCGGCCAGCTTGAGCATCAGCGCGGCTTCGCTGGGCGCGGTCAGCCGCGTCAGGTCGGCATGGGCGTGGTCGGGCTCGCCGCCATATTGCGCCAGCACCGAGCAGATGCGGGCGTGTGCATATTGCACGTAGAAGACCGGATTCTCGTCGCCGGCCTTCAGCGCCAGGTCGACGTCGAAGACGAATTCGGTGTCGGCCTTGCGGCTGATGAGGAAGAAGCGCACCGCGTCGCGGCTGGTCCAGTCGATGAGGTCGCGCAGCGTGACGTAGCTGCCGGCGCGCTTGGAGATCTTCACCTCCTGGCCGCCGCGCATCACCGTGATCATCTTGTACAGCACATAGTCCGGAAAGCCCGGCGGGATGCCCACCCCGGCCGCCTGCAGCCCGGCGCGCACGCGGGCCACGGTGCCGTGGTGGTCGCTGCCCTGCACGTTGATGACCCGGGCGAAGCCGCGCTCGAACTTGGCGATGTGGTAGGCCACGTCGGGCACGAAGTAGGTGTAGCTGCCGTCCGGCACCGTGGCGTCGGCGCCGGCCGGCGCCGACTTGCGCATGACACGGTCCTTGTCGTCGCCGTACTCGGTGGTGCGCAGCCACAGCGCGCCGTCCTTCTCGTAGGTCTTGCCCGAGGCCACCAGCCGACGCACGGTATCTTCCACACGGCCGCTGGTGTACAGGCTGCTTTCCAGGAAGTAGTGGTCGAAGCGCACGCCAAAGGCGCGCAGGTCCAGGTCCTGCTCGTGCCGCAGGTAGGCCACGGCGAACTGGCGGATGCCGTCGAGGTCGGCCACGTCGCCGCTGGCGGTGAATTCGCGGTCGTCGGCGTGCACGGTCTTGCGGGCCCGGAAATCGGCCGCGATATCGGCGATGTAGTCGCCGTTGTAGGCCGCTTCGGGCCAGGCTTCGTCGCCGGGCTCGAAGCCCTTCAGCCGGGCCTGGGTGGACGCAGCCAGGGTGGCAATCTGCGCGCCGGCATCGTTGTAATAGAACTCGCGGTGCACCTCGTGTCCCTGGCTCCGCAGCAGGTTGCAGATGCAGTCGCCCAGGGCCGCATTGCGCCCGTGGCCCACGTGCAGCGGGCCGGTGGGGTTGGCGGACACGAATTCGACCATCACGCGGCGCCCGCTGGCGGCCTGGTGGCCGAAACACTCGCCCGCGGCCAGCACCTCGGCCACCACGGCCTGGCGCGCGGCGGCGGTCAGGCGCAGGTTGATGAAGCCGGGGCCGGCGATCTCGAGCGACTGCACCCAGCGCTGCACGGCGGCCTGCGCCTGCAGCGCCTGCAGCAGCGCCGCGGCGACATCGCGCGGATTCGTTTTCAGCGCCCGGGCCAGCGGCATGGCCGCGGTGATGGCCAGGTCGCCATGCGCGGCCTGCCGTGGGGACTCCAGCACCGCGGCCGGCACCGGCGCATCGCCCAGGCCGGCGGCCACCTCGGCCAGGGCTGACTGCAGCGCCGTTTGCAAGTCCCGCTTCACTTGAATCATCGGCGGATTCTAAGGTTGGGCACCTGCCCGGACCGGGGCAGGAGGCGATCTGGGCGCCCAAGGCCCGCCTGTTCCGGGCTTGCCCCGCCCGGCCGGCGCGGCAACATGCAAAGATGGCAGCGCCCTGCCGCACCGCCGCCGGCCCGGGCCGGCCCATGCCCCCGCCAATGCCGCCCACGCGCCTTGCCGCCACCCCGCCGAATCTGCCGCATCTGCCCGCTGCGACCCGGGCGGCTGCAGCCGGTCTGCCGTCGCTGATCGGCAAATACCACGTCCGGCGCAAGCTCGGCGAGGGCGCCACGAGCGAGGTCTTTCTCGCCCACGACCCGTTCAACGACGTCGAGGTGGCCATCAAGCGCGTGCGCCCGGGGCTGTTCCCCGACTCGCGCGAGGCGCACTTCCAGCAGCGCTTCTTCGCCGCCGAAGCGGCCCTGGTGGGCCGGCTGCACCACCCCAACGTGGTGCAGATCCTCGACGCGGTTCCCGACGGCGAGGCGCCCTATCTGGTGATGGAGTACGTGAATGGCGGCACGCTGCGCCGTTACTGCCGCGCCGACCAGCTGCTGCCGCTGCAGCAGGTGCTGGAGATCGGCTTCAAGTGCGCCATGGCGCTGGGCTACTGCTTCCGCCAGGGACTGATCCACCGCGACGTGAAGCCGGCCAACCTGCTCGTGACACTGGCCGGCGACCGCATCGACGACGTCAAGGTCACCGACTTCGGCAGCGTCTTCAACCTCGGCTCGGAGCACACGCAGATCTACCGCGTGGGCTCGCTGGCCTACATGTCGCTCGAGCAACTGGAAGGCGACGCGCTGGACTGCCGCGCCGACATGTATTCGCTGGCCGCCGTGCTCTACCACCTGGTCGCCGGCCGGCCGCCCTTCGACGCCACCCAGCAGCAGGCGCTGATGCACCAGATCTGCCATGCCCGGCCACCGCCGCTCTGCGGGCTGCGCGAAGGCGTGCCGGCGGCGCTGCAGTCGCTCATCGAAGCCTGCCTGGCCAAGGACCGGACGCAGCGGCCGGCCGACTGGGACGCCTTCGCGCGCGCGCTGTCGCGGCTGAATGCCGAGGGACTGCTGCCGCGCGGGCCGCTGCAGGAGGTGCTGGATTCCGAGCGCTTCACGCTGCTGCGCTCGCTGGAATTCTTCGCCGGCTTCGGCGACGTGGAACTGTGGGAGGTGGTGCACCGCGCGCAGTGGCAGCGCCATACCTATGGCCAGGCGTTGTTCCGCAAGGGCGAGCCGGGCAACACCTTCCACATCGTCACGCAAGGCCAGGTGGAGGTCTACCGCGAGGGTCGGCAGGTGGCCACGCTGGGCAGCGGCACCTCGGTGGGCGAGATGGCCTACCTGGCGCCCAGCCCCGAACTGCGGCTGCACACGGTGGACATCCTGGTCTCGCAGCCGGCCACCACGGTGTCGTTCACGCCGCAGAGCATGGAGCAGTTTTCGCTGGCCACGCGCCACCTGTTCGACAAGGCCTTCATCCGCGTGCTGGTGCGCCGGCTGCACGCGGCGCACGAGGCGGCAGCGCACCCAAGACGGATCCTCTGAAGCCGCGGCGGGCCGGGCGCCTCCCATCTCCGACGCGTTTCAGGCCGCCCCGCCGGTCCAGTACCGCGGGTCGCCGTAGCTGTGCTTGACGAAGTCGATCCACAGCCGCACGCGCAGCGGCAGGTGCTTGCGCTGCGGAAAGACCGCGTAGATGCCGTTGGGCGGCGCCGCGAAGTCCTCCAGCACCACTTGCAGACGGCCTGCGGCCACGTCGGATTCCACTTCCCAGGTGCTGCGCCAGGCGAGCCCCAGGCCGCGCAGGCACCAGTCGTGCAGCACCTGGCCGTCGCTGCAGTCGAGCCGGCCGCCGGGGCGCAGGTGCGTCACCTCGCCGTCCACGGCAAAAGCCCAGCCGCGGGTCTGGCTGGCGTCGGAACTGAGCGTCAGGCACTGGTGGCGCATCAGCTCGGCCGGTGTCAGGGGCACGCCGGCGCGCTGCAGGTAGGCGGGCGTGGCCACGCACAGGCGGCGGTTGTCGGCCAGGCGCACGCTGACCAGGCTGGAGTCGGGCAGGTCGCCGACGCGGATGGCGCAATCGACGCCTTCGTTGACGATATCCACCACGCGGTCGCTGAGGTTCAGCGACAGGCTCACGTCGGGGTGCTGCTCGATGAAGGCCGGCACCAGCGGCGCCACGTGGCGGCGGCCGAAACCGGCCGGCGCGGTGATGCGCAGGTGGCCGCTGGCCTTCACGCCGCCGGCGCTGACGCTGGCCTCGGCATTCGCCAGGTCGGCCAGCAGGCGCTGGCAGTCTTCGAGGAAGGCGCTGCCTTCGTGCGTGAGCGTGATGCGCCGCGTGGTGCGCACCAGCAGCTTCACGCCCAGGCGCTGTTCCAGCGCGTCGATGCGGCGGCCGATCACCGCCGGCGCCACGCCTTCGGCGTGCGCGGCAGCGGTAAGGCTGCCTTTGGTGGCGACCGCGGCAAAAGATTCGATCTGCTTGAGCCGTGCCATGGAGGGATTATGCCTATCCAACGCACAAATCCATGACATACGACGTACTTAATGCCGGCACGCACAGCGAATACAGTGTCGTCATGAAAATCCGTGCGGTGCTATTCGACGCCTATGGCACGCTCTTCGACGTGCACAGCGTGGCACTGCTGGCCGAGCAGCTGTTTCCCGGCTGCGGCGAGCGGCTCAGCCTGCTGTGGCGCGACAAGCAGATCGAATACACGCGGCTGGTCACGATGAGCGGCGCGGCCGGCGAACATTACCGGCCGTTCTGGGAGTTGACGCGTGCCGGCCTGCAGTTCGCCGCGGCGCGGCTCGGGCTGAAGCTGGACCCGGCTTCGGAAGACCGGCTGATGAGCCAGTACCGGCATCTTTCGGCCTTTCCGGAAAACCGCGAGGTGCTGGCCGAACTGCAGCGCCGGCGCATCCCCGCCGGCATCCTGAGCAACGGCGATCCCGAGATGCTGGCGGTGGCCGTCAGGAGCGCCGGCTTCACCGAACTGCTGCAGCACGTGATCAGCGTGCATCCGGTGCAGCGCTACAAGACCGACCCCGCCGCCTACGCCTTGGGCACGGCCGCCTTCGGGCTGCCGGCGCGCGAGATTCTGTTCGTCAGCAGCAACGGCTGGGACGCCATCGGCGCCACCTGGTTCGGCTATACGACGCTGTGGGTCAACCGCACCGGCGCACCGCTGGACCCGCTGGGCACGTCGCCCAGCCACACCGGCCGCAGCCTGCGCGACGTGCTGGCCCTCTTTCCTGCCCCCGCTTCGGCCGCGCCCGTGCCGGCGGCGGCCGGGCCGGGCCACCCTGCCGCGTGAAGCGCGGCGATTCCGTTTCAAGGAGAACCCCATGAGAACCCTGGTCCACAGCCTGCATGTCGCAACGCCGCTGTATCACTTCATCCAGGACGAGGTGCTGCCCGGCACCGGCGTCGATGCCGCCGCCTTCTGGGCCGGCTTCGACGCCATCGTGCGCGACCTGGCGCCGAAGAATGCCGCGCTGCTGGCCGAGCGCGACCGCCTGCAGGCGGCGCTGGACGAGTGGCACAAAAAGCACCCGGGGCCGATCCGCAACATGGCCAAGTACCGCGCCTTCCTGCAGAAGATCGGCTACCTGGTGCCGGTGCCGGCCAAGGTGAAGGCGACGACGAAGAATGTCGACGCCGAGCTGGCGCTGCAGGCCGGCCCGCAACTGGTGGTGCCCATCACGAACGCGCGTTATGCGCTGAATGCTGCCAACGCGCGCTGGGGCAGCCTGTACGACGCGTTGTACGGCACCGACGCGCTGCCCGAAACCGACGGCGCCACCCGTGCCCGGGAAGGCGGTGGCTACAACCCGGCGCGCGGCGCCAAGGTCATTGCCTACGCCCGCCACGTGCTCGACCGCTGCGCGCCGCTGGCGCGCGGCTCGCACGTCGACGCCACCGCCTACCGCGTGGTGGACAACGCGCTGGCGGTGACGCTCAAGGGTGGCAGCACGGTCGGGCTGAAGAACCCGGCGCAGTTCGTCGGCTTCCAGGGCGAGATGGGTGCGCCCTCGGCGGTGCTGCTGTCGCACCATGGCCTGCACATCGACATCCGCATCGACGCCGCGCACCCCATCGGCGCCACCGACGCCGCCGGCGTGTGCGACCTGGTGCTGGAGTCGGCGCTTTCGACCATCCTCGACCTCGAGGACTCGGTGGCCGTGGTCGATGCCGAGGACAAGGTGCTGGCCTACCGCAACTGGCTGGGCATCCTGAAGGGCACGCTCACCGAAGAGGTGAACAAAGGCGGCACCACCTTCACGCGCGGCCTCAACCCCGACCGCCAGTACACCGGCCCGCGCGGCGAAGACGTGGCCCTGCACGGCCGCTCGCTGCTGTTCGTGCGCAACGTCGGCCACCTGATGACGAACCCCGCCGTGCTGTGGGGCGACGACGCGCGCGAGATCCCCGAGGGCATCCTGGACGCCGTGGTCACCACGACCATCGCGCTGCACGACGTGAAGGGCCTGGCCACACCGGGCATCCGCAACAGCCGGCGCGGCAGCGTCTACATCGTCAAGCCCAAGATGCACGGCCCGGCCGAGGTGGCCTTTGCCGGCGAACTGTTCGGCCGCGTCGAACAGCTGCTGGGCCTGCCCGACAGCACGGTGAAGCTGGGCATCATGGACGAGGAACGCCGCACCAGCGTCAACCTCAAGGCCTGCATCGCCGCCGCGGCCAGCCGCGTGGCCTTCATCAATACCGGCTTCCTGGACCGCACCGGCGACGAGATGCACACCGCCATGCAGGCCGGCCCCATGCGCCGCAAGGGCGACATGAAGACCAGCGAGTGGATCCAGGCCTACGAGCGCAGCAACGTGCTGGTGGGCCTGCAGTGCGGGCTGCGCGGCAAGGCGCAGATCGGCAAGGGCATGTGGGCCATGCCCGACCTCATGGCCGCCATGCTGCAGCAGAAGATCGCCCACCCGCAGGCCGGCGCCAACACCGCCTGGGTGCCCAGCCCCACCGCCGCCACGCTGCATGCGCTGCATTACCACCAGGTGGACGTGTTCAAGGTGCAGAAGGCGCTGGAGAAGGTGGACGCCGACGCGGAGCGCGAAACCCTTCTCGCCAACCTGCTCACCGTGCCGGTGGTGAAGAAGCCGAAGTGGAGCGACGAGGAAAGGCAGCAGGAACTGGACAACAACGCGCAGGGCATCCTGGGCTACGTGGTGCGCTGGGTGGAACAAGGCGTGGGCTGCAGCAAGGTGCCCGACATCCACAACGTGGGCCTGATGGAAGACCGCGCCACGCTGCGCATCAGCAGCCAGCACATGGCCAACTGGCTGCACCACGGTGTGGTGGACAAGGCCCAGGTGCGCGCCACGCTCAAGCGCATGGCCAAGGTGGTGGACCGGCAGAATGCCGGCGATCCCGCCTACACGCCGATGGCCGGGCGCTTCAAGGAAAGCTTTGCCTTCCAGGCCGCCAGCGACCTGGTCTTCAAGGGCCTGTCACAGCCCAGCGGCTATACCGAGCCGCTGCTGCATGCGTGGCGTCTGAAGGTGAAGGCGGCCGGGTCGGTGACCTAGGCCCGACGCTCCGTTTCGGCGGGCATCGGCCATGGCGCAAGATACGGGCCTGTGGGCCAGGCTGGGCGCCTGGCTCGACCGGGTGCCGCTGGTCTGGCTCTCGGTCATCGCCGGCTGGCTGGCGCTGGCACCGTTCTTCCCCGAACCGCACCTCTGGGAAAAACTGAAGATGCTGGCCGCCGGCACGCTGACGCGGCCGATCGACATCTTCGACCTGCTCCTGCACGCCGTACCGCTGGGCCTGCTGGCCTGGCGGCTGGCGCGGCAGTTCGGCCGCAGGCGGGACTGATGGCCGCGCGCCGGACTGCAGCGCGAAGCGGCGCGCGCCGGGCTACGGCGCTGCGGACACCCGCAACCGCGCCGCCAGTTCGCGCAGCCGCTCGATACCCGGCCCCTTGCGCGGCCAGGTCAGTTCCACGCCGTCGCCGGCATGGCGCGGCAGCACGTGCAGGTGCAGATGCGGCACCGTCTGCCAGCCCGCCGGCCGGTTGGCCTGCAGCACGGTGATGCCCTCGGGCTGAAAAGCCGCCTGCACGGCGATGGCGATGCGGCGCGCGGCGCGCATCAGCGCGGCGGCCTCATCGTCGGTGCAATCCAACAGCGTCTCGCGCGGCGCCTTGGTGGCCACGATGACATGGCCATCGTTGACCTGGCCTGCGTCCATGAAGGCGAAGACGAACTCGTCCTCGTAGACCTTGGCGCAGGGCAGTTCGCCGTGCAGGAGTTTTTCGAAGAGGGTGCTCATGGCACCGGATGGTGCCACGGCCGCTACCGATACATGACCCTGCCGTGCGTCAACGCCCCTGCTCGCGCCTGCTTTCGCAGGCCACGCAACGCAGGGCCTGCGGCTCCACCTTCAGCCGGTCGAACGGAATCCCGCCGCCGCAGTCCACGCACAGTCCGTAGTCGTCGGCCTGCACACGCGCCAGCGCGCGGCCCACGGCCGCCAGTTCCTGGGTGTCGATTTCGGACAGCGCCATGTCCACCTCGCGGTCCATGGCGCGCTGCGGCGCGTCGTCGAAGTCCTGCGCCAGCACGTCGCGGGCGTGTTCGACGCGCGAGCGCCCCTCCTGGTGCACTTCCAGCTGCCGGCTCAACTGCCGCTGCCGCAGCTCCAGTTCGGCCTGCAACAGGGCCCGCTGTCCAGCCGTGAGATGGGTGGTCATGGCGCTCGTCTCCTTGTTGAACATGATGCGCCGTGGCAGCAGCGCCCAGGCTGACGCACGTCAATCCGCGCCCGTGCTGCCAGAATGCGCGCTCGCCGCCATGCCGCTCACGACCCCGCCCCCCAGCCAATGCGACGTGCTCGTCGTCGGCGCCGGCCCCGCGGGCAGCGCCTGCGCGCTGTGGCTGGCCCGCGCCGGCCTACAGGTGCTGCTGGCCGACCAGCACGCCTTCCCGCGTGACAAGGTCTGCGGCGACGGCCTCATTCCCGACACCCACGCCGCGCTGCGCCGGCTGGGCGTTTTCGAGGAAGTTGCAGCGCTGGCCCAGCAGGTGCCGTACGTGCGCTGCGTGGGCCCGCGCGGCGGCTTCGTCGACGTACCGGGGTCGCTATCGGTGCTGCCGCGCAAGACGCTGGACCATGTGCTGGTGCGTGCCGCGCAACGCGCCGGCGCCTGGCTGCTGGCGCCGCTGCGCTTCGAAGCCCCGCTGCTGGACGGCGAGCGCGTCG
>Ga0073899_10001617_pt1 | contig 20654 bp, 17 predicted proteins | sample KloWWTmetaKNB5Ph_FD_88975 | JGI IMG/M metagenome (GOLD analysis project Ga0073899, IMG submission 88975) | Active sludge microbial communities from Klosterneuburg, Austria, studying microevolution and ecology of nitrifiers - Klosterneuburg... | ecosystem: Engineered > WWTP > Aerobic digester >... | reverse complement strand
TCCTACAGCCCTGCCCAGGCGCCGGCAACAAAGCGCGCGTGCCGGTTTTCGTAGGAGCGACGCAAGTCGCGATCACGGCCCCCGAGCCTGCACCGACGCCCCGTCAGCACCCCACCGCCAATCGCGACTTGCGTCGCTCCCACAGCCCTGCCCGGGCGCCGGCAACAAAGCGCGCGTGCCGGTTTTCGTAGGAGCGACGCAAGTCGCGATTGCGCGGTCTGGAGGGGCGGTCATGCGGGCTGCGCACTCACCGCGGGCACGAGAAGGCATCCACCAGCACCTGGGCAAGCTCATGCATCGGGCCGAGGGGTTGCTGTGGCGGCGTCAGGCCGGCGACGAAGCCGGCGGCCGCGAAGCGGGTGAGCAGCGCGGGGTCGGAGGCGATCACATGCACCGGCACGTCGTGCGGCTGGTCCGGCCCGCTCACCGTGCCGATCGGCTGGTGGTCGCCGATCACGATCAGGACCAGCTCCCGCGCGGCGTGATGGGCGAGGTAGTCGGCGAGCCAGCCGAGCTGGTAACGCATCGAGGCCAGATAAGCGGGGAGCGGCTCGGTCCAAGACACCCGCACGGCCGCCGCGGCTTCGACCTCCTCCTGGCTGAAGGCGTCCGCGCGCAGCAGCCGCGACCAGTCCTCGCGCAAGGGTGGGATCGCTGCGAAGGGGGCGTGCGTGGAGACGGTGGCGAAAACGACCAGCCGTGGCGCGCGACGCGCGGCAGCGGTCTCCGCGCGTGCGCCCGGACGGGAAGTGGGCGCGCTGGCGGAGGTGTCGCCCGCAGAAGCCGGGGAGGAGCCCGGGCTGGAGCGGGCCTGCTGCGTACCGACGGCCTCGCCGAAGCTGCCGCCCAGCTCGTCCACGTGGATGCGCGCCATCGAGGCCTGGTCGGGGATGCGCCAGAAGCCGAAGGGCAGGCCGGCGTAGCCCGCGCTGTCGGCATCGGCGATGCGGTCGAAGCCGTAGAAGCGGCCCTCCGGCCAGGGGCGCTGCAGCCCTGGCATCCAGCCCACGGTACGGTAGCCGTGGGTGGCGAAGTGGCGGACCAGGGTGGGGCGATCGGTGGTCAGCAAGAGTGCGTGGTCGGCCGGGTCGCGGGTATCGACCCCCGCGAGCACGGCGGCGTGCGCCAGCCAGGAGGCGCCGCCGAAGGTCGGCGAGACCACGCGGGCGGAGACGGCCTCGCGGCCGCTGGCCGCGATCGCGGCACCCAGCTCGGTGCGTGCGTCGGCGAGCGCCGCGGTGATCGGCGGTCGATCGAAGCTGACCGCGCCGTAGGCCTCGGCGAACACGATCAGCACGTCTGCGCCCCGCAGCGCCGCGAGGTCGCCGCGGAAGTCGGGGCCGGGGCCGAGCCGCTCGCCGCCGTCGGCGGCGAGCGCCGAGTGCAGGAAGCGGATCTGATCGGAGACCAGCGCGGCGACCGGCCGCGCGAAGGCCGACGCGGCGAGCGGGCCGGGCCACGGCGCCAGCGCCCACAGCAGGATTGCCGCGCCCGCGACACCGCCGAGCAGCGCACGCGCGCCCGGTGCCGCCGCGCTGCGTGCGAGGGCACGCACGCAGGCCGACACCACGCGATGCAGTACCAGCACGACGAGGATACCGAGCGCGAGCGCGAGCAGGACCTTCGCGCCCGGACCGTCGCCGCCCATGTCGAGCACGGCGCCGAGGTGGGGCAGGTCCCAGTAGAGGTTGAGCGGGCGGCCGAACAGCGCGGGGACGGTCACCTGCACGTAGCGCAGCACGATCCACAGCGTGGCCAGCCCCGCGAGCACGCGCACGAGGCCGTGCGCTGCGTGTTTCCGCCAGGCGGCGAAGAGCACCAGTGCGGCGACGGCGAAGGCGAGCTCGATCGAGACGGCCGGCGTCGGCCGCGGCCACAGCGTCGGCCAGGCGTTGTCGAACACCAGCAAGGCGTCGAGCGCGAGCAGCGGCAGGAGCGTGCCGAGCACAAGATCACGCGCCCGTGCGCTCATGCGACCCCTCCGCCGCGTGCGGCAAAGCGCGGGCGCGCGGGTCGGCACCAGGGCGCGGGACACGGCGACGTCGGGCCGTGGCCGAGTGCGGCTATGATCCGGGACAGCCGATGCCCCCCGGGAGACCGACCGAAATGAACGCCAAGCCCGCGCTGCCCTGGTGGCAGGACCTGACCCCGAGCCGCATTGCCGGGCTCGCCCGCGCCGATGCGGTCGCGTTGCTGCCGCTCGCCGCGATCGAGCAGCACGGAGAGCACCTGCCGCTGTCGACCGACCTCGACATCGCCCTCGGCCTGCTCGAGGCGGCCGTGCCGAAGCTGCGCGCGGGCCTGCCGCTGTGCGTGCTGCCGCCGGTCGCGGTGGGGTGCAGCCTGGAACACACGGGCTTTGCCGGTACGCTCGCGCTCGACGCGAAGACCGCGCTGGCGAGCGTGGTGGAGATCGGTGCCTGCGTCGCGCGCGCCGGCTTGCGCCGCCTTGTGCTGTTCAACACCCATGGCGGCAACAAGGCGCTGGTGGACCTGGCCGCGCTCGAGCTGCGCGCCGCGCAGCGCATGCTGGTGGTGCGCGCGCATTCCTTCCGCTTCCCGCCGCCACCCGCCGCGCTGCCGGCGGACGAACTGCGCCACGGCCTGCATGGTGGCGCGCTGAAGACCGCGCTGATGATGCATCTGGCGCCGCACAAGGTGAGGCGCGATGCGGTCGATCGATTCGAGTCGCTGGGGGCGCGCATGGCGGCGGCGGGGCGACTGCTCGGCCCCGAGGGCGAGGCCGGCTTCGCCTGGATGGCGCAGGACCTTCATCCTTCGGGGGCCTGCGGCGATCCTCGCCTGGCGGACGCCGCGCTCGGGGCGCGCCTGGTGGAACACTTCGCGAGCCGTCTCGCGCGCATCGTCGAAGAGGCACACGACTTCGACCTCGAAGCGCTGGTGACGTGCGCACCGGCGCCGGAGCAGCGCTGAGCGGGCCGCATGGCCGGCCTGGAGGCCGCGCCTCAGGCGCGGTGCGCGGCGTCCGCGGCGGGCAGGCATGCGGGCTCGTCGTCGCCCGGCTCGCCCTGCTCGTTCAGCAGATCGTTGAGCCAGTGGCCGTGACGGCTGGCCTTGGTCCTGAGGTAGCGCTGGTTCTGCGCGGTGACCTCGCCGTAGATCGCGCGCCGGCCGACGACGTGGATGCCGGCTTTCTGCAGCGCGGCGACCTTGCTCGGGTTGTTGGTGAGCAGCAGGATGCGGTCGATGCCGAGCTCGTCGAGCATCTCGTGGGCGATGCGGAAGTCGCGCTCGTCCTTGGAGAAGCCGATCACCTGGTCGGCGTCGATCGTGTCCAGTCCCTCGTCCTGCAGGCCGTAGGCGCGCAGCTTGTTGGCCAGGCCGATGCCGCGACCCTCCTGCGAGAGGTAGAGCAGCACGCCGCCGCCGAGCGCGTCGATCGCTGCCACGCCGCGGCGCAGCTGCTCGCCGCAGTCGCAACGCAGGCTGCCGAAGAGGTCACCGGTGAGGCAGGACGAGTGCAGGCGCACCGGGACGTCCTCGGGCCAGTTCGCGCGCTCTCCGATGACGATGGCGACGTGCTCGTGCACGCCGTCGGCTTCACGGAAGAGCACGAAGCGGCTGTTCTCGGCCTCGGCCAGCGGCACGCGCGCCTCGCTGATGCGGGCGAGCCGGCCGGGGCCGCTCTCGCACAGGCGCATGGCCTCGGCGGCATCGACCTCGAGCAGATCGCCGCTCGCCACCGTGGCCGCGACCGCAGCGGCGCGATCGGGCGCGACTTCGCACACCAGCGCCGCCGGCACCCGCTGGGCGCGCCCGAGCAGGCGCAGGGCGGCGCGCTCGACCGGGCCGCCGTCGCGAAGTTCGGCGTCTGCGGGCAGGCTGGCGCCGCGCTGCCAGGCGAGCGCATGCAGACCGGCGGCGTCGGGAAGCGGCGACAGGCCGACGGAAACCGCCTGTGCGGCCCCGGCGCGGCCGATCGCGGCGAGGCGGTGGTCGCTCAGCACCAGGCGTGCGGGCGAGCCGGCCAGCATCTGCATTTCGCCCGCCGCGGCATCGTCCAGGCCTTCGACAGCGCACACGACGAAGGCGCGCGCGTGGTCGCGCACGAGGATCGAAAGTCCGCGTCGCAGGTCGAAAAGGGCACGCTCGGCTTGGCGCATTTGTTTTTCTCCGTTTGGGGTGTCGGGGCTCGACCCTGCACCAGGCGCTTTCCAGGCCGGCAGACGCGAGTGAAGACGATTTTTCAGGGAAGGATGGATGGCGGACGAACTTGTACCAGATTGGGGCTGGGCCTGCATCCTGCAAGCCCGCGATGCTGATTGGGCCGGCGCCGGGACGATAAGTTTCACGGTCGAGGGCGTGGCGATCGAGATCGCTCCGCGCGGCGCCTGGCGCTGCGCGCGGGCCTTGTGCGCGGACACCGCGGAACTGCTCGATCTCTTCCTGCCCTGGGTGGCCAGGCCCGGCCGTCTCGCGATCGCCCAGCTGGGGCAGAGCCTGGATGGCCGCATCGCCACCGCGAGCGGGGCCTCGCACTATATCAACTGCCTCGAGGCACGTACCCACCTGCACCGGCTGCGGGCGCTGGTGGATGCGGTGGTGGTGGGGGTCGGCACGGTGAATGCCGACGATCCTCAGCTCACGGTGCGCCACGTCGCCGGGCGCAACCCCGTGCGCGTGGTGCTCGACCCGCGCGGTCGCGCGCGGGCGGACGCGAGGCTGTTCCAAGACGGCGCCGCGCCCACCGTGCACCTGGTTGGCGAGGATCTCGCGCCGGGCACCGCCGCCGTGCTGCCGGGGCGGGTCGCGCGCGCGGGCCTGCCAGGTGCCGGGTCGGGTTTCGAGCCGGGCGCGGTGCTCGATTGGCTGGCACGGGCGGGCTGCAGGCGGGTGCTGGTGGAGGGGGGTGGGCACACCGTGTCGCGTTTCGTGCAGGCGGGGGCGATCGAGCGGCTCCATCTGCTGGTCGCACCGCTGCTGATCGGCTCGGGGCGCGCCGGGCTGGTTCTGCCGCCGATCGACACGCTCGACGAGGCCCTGCGTCCGGCGTGCAGGCCGTTCCGCTGCGGGAGCGACAGCTTGTTCGACCTCGACTTCGATGGGACGGGGCGGCCGGCGCAGCAGAGATAAAATCTCGATATAAAAGAAAAACATCGACAAACGCGTTTCTCGTCGACGAATGACTGATATGATCCCGCAGGTCTTCGTAATCGTTTCCGTGCGATCCTGAATCGTTCGGCTGCGCTGCGGGACAACCGGCGCTCCACGGCGAGTGGGCGACGGACCCCGCTGCAGCCGGCTCGCCGATTCACTGGAGTGAGGATGTCGATCGACCTGCCGTCCAATCCGCATCAAGGCCCGCTCCCGACGCGGGCCTCCGCAACCGCCCGACCTGTGGTGCACGATCTGCCGCGGGCGCGGGAAGCCGGCGCGCGTCCGGCGAGTGTGCAGCGCCTGGACCTGTGCCGGCTGGTCGCCGATGTCGTGCCCGACGAGGCCCCGCCCAACCCCGCGGAGCAGTACGAGGCCCTCGTGCTCGTGCGCGGGCACGCCTTCCTGCGCAGCAGCGAGGCGGCGATCGAGCTGGAGCCCGGACAGATCCTGCTCGGCACCGGTGCGTCGCCCGAGCTGCTCTATTCGGCCGATAGCGAGCTGTGGAGTGTGCTCGTCCCCGAGTCCGTGCTGCGCGAAGCGTGTTCGGAGTGCGGCTGGCTCCACGCGGGAGAGGGCGTGCGCTTCAACCGCAGCCCCTGCACGCGCGACGAGCTCGACCACCTGGTCACGCTGCTGCGCCTGGTTGCGAGCGAGAGCGCCAGCGGGGCGCTACGCGCGCAGCTGTTCATGCACTACGCCCATGCCGTGGCCAACAAGCTGCTGTTCACCCTGCAGCATAACCAGCCGACCTCGCAGACCTGTGGCCAGGCGCGCCTGTTCGAGCGCCTCGAGCGCCACATCGAGGCGCGCATCAAGCAGGACATCAGCGTCGAGCAACTCGCCCAGTTCGCCGGGCTGAGCCAGCGCTCGCTCTATCAGGTGTTCAAGGACCAGGCGCGGATGTCCCCGCGAACCTACATCCGCCGCAAGAAGCTCGAGCATGTGTACGCCACCCTGATGGACCCGGCCGTGCGCGTGGCGAGCGTCACCGCGGTGGCGCTCGACTACGGCTTTACCCACCTCGGGCGCTTCGCCGAGCTCTACAAGTCGAGCTTCGGCATCCTGCCCTCGGAGAGCCTCAAGGCCCGTCCGCCCGGCAAGTAGGCGTCGCCTCGGCGGTGGAGCGCGCGCCGGGCTCGTGGCGCCGCAGCGCCAGCGCGCCCGGCAGCGTCGACAGCAGCACGACCACGCCGTAGCTCACCGAGGCCGCCACGCCTTCGGCGGCGTCCAGCCCGGCCGCCTGCCACACCAGCGCGGCCGCGCCTTCACGGATGCCCCAGCCCGCCACCGAGAGCGGGATCGCCATCGCCAGCAGCACCCAGGGCACCAGCGCCGCCGCCTGGGCTGGCGGCGTGGCGAGCCCGCTCATGCGCATGCAGCACAGCCACACCGCGACGTAGCTGGCCACGATCAGCAGCGAGGCGAGCAGCTGGCGCAGCAGCACCGCGCGCCCGAGCAGCGCCTGCCGGGTGGCGCTGGCCAGGCTGCGCAGGGCCGTCCTGGTGCGGCCTGCGAGTGCTGTCGCGACGAGGGCGAGCACGGCGAGCACGCCCATCCACGGCAGTCCCCGGAGGTCGACGGCGTCGCCCAGGCGTCCCGGCACAACCTGCAGCGCGGGGGCGGCGAGCACGCTCGCGACCACCACCAGCAGCAGCGCGAGCTGGCCCGCGCCGCGCTCGATCACCACTGCCTGCCAGGCTGCGTCGCGGGCTGTACCCGGCAGACTGGCGTGGCGCCAGGCGCGCGCGGCGTCGCCCATCACCCCGCCCGGCAGGATCTGGTTGAGAAAGCTCGCGAGGTAGTACTCGCGCAGCGCATGGGCGAAGCCGAGCGGGGCGCCGAGGCGGCCGGCGGTGAGCTGCCAGCGCCACGCCGACAAGGCCGTCTGCAGCACGCCGATCGCGAGCGCGAGCGCCAGCCAGGCGGGCGCGGGCGCGCCGAAGGCGGCGATGAGGGCGCGCGGTTCGATCCACCACAGCACGCCGGCGAGCAGCCCGAGGCTCGCAAGCGCACGCAGGACGGGCAGCGGGCGTCGAGTGCGCCGGGCTTCGCCGCTCATCGCGCGCGGGCGGCGGGGCCGTCGGGCCGGAGCGCTGCCGGGGTGGCGACCGGCGGGCTGGCGAAGAGGTCGAGGTGCCCGACTTCAAGCACCTCCTTGCCCCGTGCGGCGCACTGCGCACTGCGGCGTGCGTGCCAGGCGGCGATGCGCGCGGCGGCGTGCGGGCACTGCGCGGTGGCGGCGTCGCGCCAGCCGTCGATGAGCGCGCATGCGAGCGCAGCCTGGGGCGGGGCGGCGAGGTCCAGCCGCCACGGGCTGGCGGCGGTCTCGACGTCGAAGCCACGCGCCGCGAGCAGCGCGGCGAGCGCGGGTGCGGCGTCCGGTCCGAGCGCGGCACCGAGGCCCTTGTCGCGGCGTTGGTGGGCGTTGAAGGCGTCGCGGACGAAGGCATCGTCGGGGACGGGTGGCTCTGCGGAGCCGTGGGTCAGGAAGCGCCAGGTTCCGTCCACGCTCAGCGTGATCAGCAGCGCGCAGCCGGTGCTCGTGCAGGCATCGGCGAGGCGGACCAGCCAGCTCGCTGGCATGAGGTCGAGCACGGCGGAGGCGCACACGAGGTCTGTGTCCGCGAGCGCAGGTGCGGCGAGCGTGCCGAGGTCCCGGCAGCGGGTGTCGACCTGCGGCTTCGCGCCCTGCGCATCGCGCAGGTCCGCGCCGAGGGTGCGGGCGCGTTCCAGAAGACCGGTGTCGTGGTCGACCAGCGTCCATTGCTGCGGGCCGGGCAGGCGGGGTGCGAGGTGGCGCGCGTTGGCGCCGCTGCCGCAGCCGAGGTCCATCAGGCGCAGCGGGGCCTGCGGGTGCCGTCGCCGCCGCCCCTGCAGCCAGGCGGCGGCGAGCGCTTCGAGTCGGGGCGCGCGCGCGGCGCGGTCGGCGGTGGCGCGCAGCGCGAGCCAGTCGGCATCGAAGCAGGCGTCGGGATGGCGGGGGGCATCGACGGCGTCGGGGTGGGTCGGCATGGCGGCTCCGGGTGGGCGCGCGGACGGGATCACGCGGACGCCGGCGCGAGTTCGGCAAGGGCGGCGGCGAAGGCCTCGCCCGCTTGCGGCCAGCCGCGCAGTCCAGCGCGTGCGCGGCGGGCGCCGTCGCGCAGGCGCAGGCGCCGGGCGCGGTCGCCGATCAACTCGCCAAGCGCGCCGGCGAGCGCATCGACGTCGCCGGGCGGCACGGCCAGCCCGGCGCCGGGAGGCAGCGTGCCCGCGAGCGCGCCGCCGGTGGTGGCGAGCACCGGCAGCCCGGCGGCGATCGCCTCGGCGACCACCATGCCGTAGCCCTCGTAGTGGGAGGGCAGCACGAAGAGGTCGGCGGCGGCGTAGGCGTCGCGCAGGGCCGCGTCCGCGCATTCGCCGGAGAGCCGGATGCGGTCCTGCAGGCCGAGGCTGCGGACGAGTTCGGCCACCTCGCCGGCGTAGCCGGGGTCGCGATGCGTGCTGCCGATCAGGGTGCAGCGCCAGGGCAGCGCTCGTACGCGCTCGAGCGCGCGCACGAGCACGTCCTGGCCCTTGCGCGGGGTCAGGCTGGCCACGCACAGCAGCTGCGGCGGCTCGCCCTCCGCGGCGGCCAGCGCGAGCGGCGCCACGCCCGGCTCGACCCAGCGGATGCGCTCGGCGCGCAGCCCGAAGTCGAGCAGCCGGCGCGCGGTGAAGGCGCTGGTGGTGATCGCGAGGCGCACGGCGGCGAGCGCGGCCCGTTCGCTCGCCAGCAGGCAGCGCCGCAGCACGGGATCGAGGCCGCGCTCGTCGGCCAGGGGGTGGTGCACCAGCGCGACCAGTGCCAGCCGTCCGGCGTGCTCGATCGCGACCTCGGGCAGGCCGCCGAGCGCGAGCCCGTCGATGACCACGCGCCGACCGGCGGGCAGGGTGGCGAGGGTGTCGTGCAGGGCGTCGCGCGCCGTGGGGTCGGCGTCGGGGAAGCGGCCGGGCAGGCCATGGACGGTGACGGTCCAGCCGAGGTGGCGCAGCGCCTCGACGATGCGGGCATCGTAGAGATAGCCGCCGGTGCGCTGGGCGGGGTCGCCGGGGACGATGAAATCGAGGTCTGTGCTCCCCCTGTGAGCGCTCACAGCGCGCCCTCGTAGCTCGCCCATGCGACGTGCGACTCGTGCAGGCTCACCTTCAGCCGCTCCAGCCCCTGCGCCCCGGGGCCCAGCCGGCCGGCGCGGATCGTGGCGGCGAGGCGGTCGAAGATCACCCTGGCCATGAACTCGGTGGTGGTGTTGCGGCCGCGGAATTCCTCGAGCTCGTCGAGGTTGCGGAAATTGAACTCGGCGAGCACCGCCTTCAGCGTTGCGGCGGCGAGGCCGATGTCGACCACCAGGCCGTCGGCGTCGAGCTCGCTGCGCTGGAAGCAGGCGTCGACCAGGTAGGTCGCGCCATGCACCCGTTGCGCCGGGCCGAAGATCTCGCCGCGGAAGCTGTGGGCGATCATGATGTGTTCGCGGACGGTGAGGCTGTACATGGGGGCTCCGGATCGATGCTCGGGTGGATCTCAGGTGCTCGGACTGGCATAGCGGATGCGCTCGCACAGCGCCCCGGCGGGGGCTTCGGCGAGGCGCTGCATCAGCGCGGGCAGGTCGGTGAAGTCGGTCTCGCCGCTGATCAGTGCGTCCAGACGTGGATCGACGAGCAGCGCGAGCGCGAGTTCCATGCGGCGACGGTAGTCCCAGCGCGGGCTGCGTGGCGGCGGCAGGCGGCCGACCTGGCTGGACTGCAGGCGCAGGCGGCGGGCATGGAAGGCGGCGCCGAGCGGCAGCTCCGCGCTGCGCCGGCCGTACCAGCTCATCTCCACGACGGTGGCGTCCTGTCCGGCGAGTTCGAGCGCGCGCACCAGGCCGGCGGGGTTGCCGCTGGTGTGGAAGACGAGGTCGCAGTCGCCATGCGCCTGGTCCGGCAGGCGGTGAACCAGGCCGAGCGCGGCGGCGAGGCGGGCGCGGCCGGGGTCGGTGTCGATCAGCTCGAGCTCGACGCCGGGGAGGCGCGCGCACAGCCACGCCACCAGGCTGCCGACCACGCCGGCGCCGACCACCGCGATGCGGTCGCCCAGCGCGGGGGCGCCGTCCCAGCAGGCATTGATCGCGGTCTCGAGGTTGGCGGCCAGCACCGCGCGCGCGGCCGGCACGCCGGCGAAGAGGGGGACGACGGCGCCGGCGGGTACCACGTAGCGCTGCTGATGCGGGTGCAGGCAGAACACCGTGCGGCCGCGCAAGGCGGCGGCCGCGGTGCCGACGCCGTCCTCCACCACGCCGACGCCGATGTAGCCGTACTTGAGCGGCCCGGGGAAGTCGCCCTCCTGGAAGGGGGCGCGCATGCGTTCGTATTCGCTTTCTGGCACCTCGCCGCGGAACACCAGGCTCTCGCTGCCGCGGCTGACTGCGCCGAAGAGGTTGCGCACCCGCAGCTCGCCGTCTGCGGGCGGGCGCAGCGGTGCCGGGCGCAATTCGCCGTAGCCCGGGCGGACGGTCCAGAAGGCGAGGTTGGTGCTGGACATGCCGAGCTCCTTGTGCGAACCCTTTCGCGCGGCGGATGATCGAAGCAGGCATGGTAGCAGGGCGCTGCAGCCACTGTAGGCGCGCCGCAAGGCGCGAATGGGGCCTGAACGACGTGGGAAAGGGGCGCAAGGGCAGCATGGCGATGGAGCAGGGCGGATGTTGTGTTCGGCGCGGCGGACTTCCCCGCCTTTGGCGCGATCTGGCCGGGGGCTTCGGCGGCCTCGTCGCGCTCGTCGCGCTGGCGTCGAGCACGCTCGCGCTGCCGCTCGCGGCTGCTTGGGCGGCGGGCGCGGTGTTGCTCGCCATCGCTGCCTTGATCCGGCACTTCTGGTCCGACCCGCGCCGCGGCTTGGGTCCGGCGAACCGGGTGACGCTGGTGCGCGCCCTGCTGGTCGCCCTCCTCGCCGGGATGCTTGCCGCGCCCGCATGGGTGGATGCACATCCCGTGCAGGTGGCCGCGCTCGCCGCGCTCGCGCTGCTGCTCGATGGCGTGGACGGCTGGGTGGCGCGGCGCTGGCGCTGCGAGAGCGACTTCGGCGCGCGCTTCGACATGGAGCTCGACGCCTTCCTGATCCTGGTCCTGTGCGTGCATCTGCTGGCGATGGACAAGGCGGGACCCTGGGTGCTGGTGATCGGTGCGATGCGCTACGTCTTCGTCGCCGCGATGCGGCCCTGGCCTTGGCTGGAGCGGCCGCTGCGGGAGAGCCGCCGGCGCAAGCTGGTCTGCGTCTGGCAGGTCGCCTGCCTGCTGCTATGCCTGCTGCCGGCGATCGGCGGCGCGCTGGCGACGGCGCTGCTGGTGCTGGCGCTGGCGCTGCTGGCGTGGTCCTTCGCGGTCGATGTGCGCTGGCTATACCACACGCGTCCGCAATCCTGACCGCGGAAGCCACATTCGCAAGTCCCTGGAGGAGAAAGGAAGATGGAATCGCGCAAACGTTTTCCCCGCATGCTCGCCGCGGCCGTGCTGGCGGGCGTCCTCGGTGCCGCGCCGGCCTGGGCGGAGCCGCGCAGCTACACGATCGACCCGGAGCATTTCGCCATCGGCTTCCAGGTCGAGCACCTCGGCTACGCCGACATCATCGGCCTGTTCCTGAAGGCGAGCGGGCGCTTCGAATACGACGAGGCCGCGCGCACGCTGAAGTCGGGGAGGGTGGTGGTGGCCGCCGACAGCGTGTTCAGCAACCACGAGGCGCGCGACCGCCACGTGCGCGACAGCGACTTCCTCGACGCCAGGAAGCATCCCGAGATCGTCTTCGAGGCCACCGGCTTCGAGCCCGGCGCCGAGCGCGACGGGCGCCTGCACGGCAAGCTCGCCGGCCGTCTGACCCTGCTCGGGCAGACCCACCCGGTCGTGCTCGACGTCACGCTCAACAAGGCTGCAAGCTATCCCTTCGGCCACCGCAAGCACACGCTCGGCATCTCGGCGCGCACGACCATCGAGCGCAGCCGCTGGGGCATGGACTACGGCGTCAGCCGCGGCATGGTGGGCGATGCGGTGGCGCTGCGCTTCGAGCTGGAGGCGATGCGCGACGATTGAGGCGACGATCGAGGTGGCGCAGGCCGCGGTGGCGGCGGCCGCGACCGCTTCAGCCGCCGATGTAGGACATCTCGATCTTGCGCAGCGCGGCGGTCTCGGCGGTGCGGATCTCGGAGTAGCGGTCCTCGCGCCCCTGCCACACCTGGGCGATCGCGGCGTCGATGCGGGCGTCGTCGGCGCCCTCGCGCAGCAGGGCGCGCAGATCGTGGCCCTGCTGCGCGAACAGGCAGGTGTAGAGCTGTCCCTCGGTGGACAGGCGGATGCGCGTGCAGCTCGAGCAGAAGGCCTGGGTCACCGAGGAGATCACGCCGATCTCGCCGGCGCCGTCCTTGTAGCGCCAGCGCTCGGCGACCTCGCCCTCGTAGTTGGGGTCGACCGGCTCGAGCGGGAAGAGGCGGTCGATGCGCTCGACGATCTCGCGCGAGGGCAGCACCTCGTCCATCTTCCAGCCGTTGGAAGCGCCCACGTCCATGAACTCGATGAAGCGCAGGATGTGGCCGCTGTTGCGAAAGTGCGCGGCCATGGGCTCGATGTCGACGTCGTTGGTGCCGCGCTTGACCACCATATTGACCTTGATCGGGCCCAGGCCCACCACCTTGGCCGCCTCTATGCCCTCGAGCACCTTCTCCACCGGGTAGTCGGCGTCGTTCATGCGCCGGAAGAGCGCATCGTCGAGCGCGTCCAGGCTCACGGTGACGCGGTGCAGGCCGGCGTCCTTGAGCCGGCGCGCGAGCTTGGGCAGCAGCACACCGTTGGTGGTGAGCGTGACCTCGACGCCGTCGAGTGCGGCGAGCATGCCGATCAGGCGGTCGACGTCCTTGCGCAGCAGCGGTTCGCCGCCGGTGATGCGGATCTTGCGCACGCCGCGCGCGACGAACAGCCGCGCCACGCGCAGGATCTCCTCGAAGCTGAGCAGCTGCCGCCGCGGCAGGAAGGCGTAGTCGTCGCCGAAGACCTCGCGCGGCATGCAGTACACACAGCGGAAGTTGCAGCGGTCGGTGACCGAGATGCGCAGGTCGCGCACGCTGCGCGCGCGGCGGTCGACCAGCGCAGCGCCGGGCGCCGCAACGGGCGCGGGGGCCGCGGGGGCGAGGGGAGACGCGGCCTGCTGGATCGGGATGACTTTCATGGTCGGCTGCGGCTGCGGGCTGGGGTTCGGGTTGCGGGATTATCAAGTCGTGGACAGCGCGGCGCAAGGCGAGGTTCGCGCAGGCGTGCATGTCGACCTTCGTCGCAAGCCCGCGGCCGATCGCGACTCGCGTCGCTCCCACGAGAAGCGGAGCCGCCGTAGCCGGGGGCAGTGGGCGTGGATCACGGGGCCTGCGGGGCGGGGTGTATCATTGCGCTCCCTGCCGCTCCGGCACCAGAAGAAAGATCAAATCCATGGCCGATCTCGTGCCACTGCCGGCGACGGCTTTGCGCAAGCGCTGCGACCCCGCCTGCTTCAGCTTCGACACCACCGAATCGCTCGCCGACCACGCCGGCGACCTTGGCCAGGAGCGCGCCGTCGAGGCGATCCGCTTCGGCCTCGCGATGGGCCACACCGGCTACCACGTGTTCGTGCTCGGGGATGCCGGCAGCGGCAAGCACGCGACCACCTTCCGCCTGCTGCGCGAGCGCGCGGCGCGCGAGGACGTGCCGCCCGATCTCTGTTATCTCCACAACTTCGACGAGCCGCTCAAGCCCCGCCTGCTGACCCTGCCGGCCGGGCGCGGCGCGGCGCTGCGCACGCGCATGCAGACCTTCATCCGCGACCTCGGCCCGGCGCTCGGCGCCGCGCTCGACAGCGACGCCCACGTCGAGCGTGTCGAGTCGCTGCAGAGCGCGCACAAGGCGCGCGAGGAAGGGGCGCTGCGCGAGCTCGGCAAGGCCTGCAACGCCGAAGGCATCTCGCTGCTGCAGACCCCCGAGGGCTTCGTGTTCGCGCCCACCAAGGACGGCGAGCCGCTGTCGCCCGAGGCCTTCGAGGCCTTGCCGGAGGACGAGCGCAAGGCCATCGAGGCGCGCATCGGCGCGTGGAGCGACCGCCTCGAGGATCTGCTCAACGACTTTCCCGGCTGGCGCAAGTCGGTGCGCGAGTCGATCGACCGTGCCGAGCGCGAGGTGCTCGGCCCCGCGGTCGCGCACCTGCTGCGCGAGGTGCGCGAGGCGCACGAGGACCTGCCCGAGGTGCTCGCCTTCCTCGACGCGGTCGAGCGCGACGTCATCGACAGCGCGGTGCGCGGCACCATGCTGGAGGAAGAAGACGACGAGGCCCCAGAGCCCGAGGAGAACACGCGCTACCACCGCTACCAGGTCAAGCTGCTGGTGGATCATTCCGGCTCGCAGGGTGCGCCGGTGGTGTTCGAGAACAACCCCGGCTACGGCAACCTGATCGGCCGCATCGAGCACATCGTGCAGCAGGGCAACCAGGTCAGCCACTTCAACCTGATCCGTGCCGGCGCGCTGCACCGCGCCAACGGCGGCTACCTGGTGCTCGACGCGGAGCGCCTGCTGTCGCAGCCCTTCGCCTGGGAAGGCCTCAAGCGCAGCCTGCGCGCGGGCGAGATCCGCATCGAGCCGCCGGCCGAGGCGCAGGGCTGGAGCGGGGCGTTGACCCTGGAGCCGGAGGCGGTGCCGAGCGCGCTCAAGGTGGTGCTGATCGGCGACCGCGAGGTCTACTACCTGCTGATGGAGCACGATCCGGAGTTCGCCGACCTCTTCAAGGTGGCGGCCGACTTCAACGACGACATCCTGCGCACGCCCGAGAACGAATGCGAGTACGCCCGCCTGATGGCGCTGCTCGCGCGCGGCGCGAAGCTGCTGCCGGTCGAGCGCAGCGGTGTGGCGCGCCTGGTCGAGGAAGCCTCGCGCCTGGCCGAGGACTCCGGGCGCCTGTCGCTCAACACCCGCGCGCTCTCCGACCTCATGCGCGAGGCCGACTTCCACGCCCGCCAGAAGGGCCTCGCCGCCACGACGCGCGCCGAGGTCGAGGACGCGCTCGCCGCGCGCGCGCGGCGGGCCAATCGTTACCCGACCCGGGTACTGGAGTCCATCCTCGACGGCACCACGCTGATCTCCACCACCGGCGAGCGCGCCGGCCAGATCAACGGCCTGGTGGTGATCGAGCTCGCCGGGGAGCTCTTCGGCCACCCGGTGCGGATCACCGCCACGGTGCGCATGGGCGAGGGCGACGTGGTCGACATCGAGCGCGAGACCGAGCTCGGCGGTGCGATCCACTCCAAGGGCGTGCTGATCCTGTCGGCCTTCCTCGCCGCGCGCTACGCCCGCCACCAGCCGCTGTCGCTGTCGGCGAGCCTGGTGTTCGAGCAGTCCTACGCGCCGGTCGAGGGCGACTCGGCCTCGCTCGCCGAGCTGTGCGCACTGCTCTCGGCGCTGACCCAGGTGCCGATCCAGCAGCGCTTCGCGATCACCGGCTCGGTGAACCAGTTCGGCGAGGTGCAGGTGATCGGCGGTGTGAACGAGAAGATCGAAGGCTTCTTCGACCTGTGCAGCGCGCGCGGGCTGGACGGCACGCAGGGCGTGGTGATCCCGGCGGCGAGCGTGCGCCACCTGATGCTGCGCGAGGACGTGGTGCAGGCCGCGGCGGAGGGCCGCTTCCACATCCACGCGGTGAAGACGGTGGACGAGGCGATGACCGTGCTGACCGGCGTCGAGGCCGGCGAGCCCGACGCCAAGGGCGTGATTCCCAAGGGCACGCTCAACCACAAGATCGCCACCGTGCTCGCCGAGATGACCGCGGCGCGCCACGCCTATTCGGACGCCGACGGCGCCGCCGGCGCCCGCCAGCACCGCCGCCGGCACGGGGTGTGAGCCCCGCGCCGGACGGGCCGGCTTACGAGAACATGTCCTCGTAGATGGTCTGCGCCCAGCCGAAGTCCTGCGAGATCGTCGCCGCGGTGCGCTCGTTGTAGTCGATCTGGGTCTGCTCGATGATGCCCTGGGCGTTGACCTTGTAGTCGAACTGCACCGAGATGCCTTCCTGCGGGGCGATATTCACCATCATGAAGCAGAGGTTGTCCGGGAGCCGGTAGTCGGGTTCCCGCCCGGCCTCGCGCTCGGAGATGTAGTAGGCCACGATGCGGGCGTGGCGGTTGGCGACGTGGCCGGCCTTGGGGTAGAAGCCGAACTGTGGCGACACGAAGCCGACCGCGTCGCCGATGACGAAGACCTCCTTGTCCGTGCGGTCGTGCAGGAAGAGTGGATCGACGTCGGCCCAGCCGCCGCTCGGGTTGCCCGCACCTGGACGCGGCACCAGACCTGCCTTCCAGGCGAGGTCGCCGGCCTGGTGCGGGGCCATGAGGATGGCGTGCTGGAAGTCGAAATCGCCCGCCTCGGTGCGGATCCTGCGCTTGAACGGATCGACCTCCTCGATGCGCGCGTCGGGGACGTAGGTGATGATGTCCTTGTACAGCTCTTCGAAGGTGGAACGGAAGCCCGGGCCGATCGGGCGCGCGCCGTCCTTGTGGTCGAGGATGTAGATGCGCCCCGGGATCTTCTTCTGCTTGAACATCGACGCGATCAGGCAGGCGCGCTCGTAGGGGCTGGGCGGGCAGCGCTGCGGCGGGGGCGGCAGGGTCATCACGAGGTCGCCGCCCTTGAAGGACTGGAGCGCGTTCTTGAGGTGGAAGTGCTCGGCGCTCGGGATGTAGGCCGCCGGAAAGCGCGCCCGGGTGGCCTCGGCCATGCGGCGGTCGTTGCCGAACCAGGCCTCGTAGTTGTAGCGGATGCCGGGGGCCACGATCAGGTAGTCGTAGTGGATGGCGCCGGCCGCCGTGATCACCCGCTTGCCCTCGCGCTCGATCTCGAGGATCTCGGTCTGGATGAAGCGGTAGGCGTACTTCTCGGCGACGGCGAGGTAGTCGTGGGTGAGATACCGGGTATCCACCTGATCGACCAGCCACTTGTTGCTCATCGGGCAGGAGAAGAACACGGGGTTGCGCTCCAGCAGCACGACGTCGAGCTGGGGGGCGAGCTGGCGCAGGTACTTGGCGGCGGTCACCCCGCCCCAGCCGCCACCGCAGATCACGACGCTGCGTTGCTTGCCGGGTGGCAGCAGGGTGTCGGTGGCGCGGCCGATCAGGAAGGGCAGGCTGCGCTCGGTGCTCGCGGCGGGGGGCGCGGACTGCGCCAGGGCCGGGCCGGCGACGGCGGCGGTGGCGAGCCCGCCGGCCGCGGTGAGGAAGCGCCGGCGTGGGTTCGAGGATGGCTGGTTCATGAGGTCTCCCGATAGGTGAGCCGCCCCGGTGCGGGAAGCCGCCGGGGCTTGATGAGCCGGGCGCGACGGCCCGGCAGGGCCTGGCGACCGCAGTCGCCGCGACGGACGGCCGATATGAAGATCGGCCGGATGCGTCCGTTCAGGTGGAGGGCTGCGCGGCGAGGCGTGCGAGCTGGCGGTCGTGCAGCCGTCCGAACACGATCTGCGCGATTATTGCTCCGAGCAGCGCCATCAGCATGTCGGCCTGGGCGTCCCAGGGGTCGCCCTGGGTGCCGAGGAATTCCACCGCGCCGCCGGCCCACAGCTCGGCCGAGGCCCATTCGACGAGCTCGTACAGCGCGCTGATGCCGGTGCAGCTCAGGGTGAGCAGGGCGAACAGCCATTTTCCGGGGCGCAGCGGCGAGGTGCGCAGCAGCAGCTCGCGCCCGAGGATGGCCGGGGTGACGCCCTGGAAGAAGTGGCCGAAGCGGTCGTAGGGGTTGCGCGCGAGTTCGAACCAGTCCTGCACCACGAAGCCGACCGGTACGCGCGCGTAGGTGTAGGCGCCGCCGAGGATGAGGATCAGGGAGAAGAACGCGATCAGACCGTAGGTGAGCGGGGTGAGCGGGAAGCGGCGCGCGCTCGCGAGCAGGATGGGGAGCGCGATCAGCACCGGGGCCACCTCGGCCCACCACACACCGCGGTCGTAGGGGGCGATGCCCGAGGCGAGGAGGGCGGCGAGGACGAGGATCAGCAGGGCGAGACGCAGCTTCATGTGGGGCTCCCGGGGGCAGGTGCAGGGCGTGGGTTTGCGCGCCGCGTGCGGAGCCTGGGGGTGGCCCGGTGGGCGATCGCCAGTGCGTGCAATCCTGAGCCCTTGCGGGCTTCCCCGCCAGCATGGCCCGCTTGCGCCGGCGCAGCGGCTGCGTACGGCAAGAGAAACTTCACGCTCCTCGGGAAGTCGTACCACTCCCATTTACATGCAGGATCTCCGATGAAGCACCGTCCGCTCATGCTCGCCGCCAGTGTGCTGGCGCTCCTGGCGCAGGTCGGCCCCGTTGCCGCGGCCGACGCGCCATCCGCGCCCGTGGAGCCGATCGCCGCGCTCGACGTGCCGCGCTACATGGGCTCCTGGTACGAGATCGCGCGCTATCCGAACTGGTTCCAGAAGAAGTGCGTGGGGGATTCGCGCGCCGACTACAGCCTGCTGGAGAGCGGCGAGGTGCGCGTGGTGAACCGCTGCCGCGAGGCCGATGGCAGCGTCTCCGAGGCGGTCGGCGTGGCGCGGCAGATCGGTGGCGCCGACTCGCCGCGGCTGGAGGTGCGCTTCGCGCCGGCCTGGCTGTCCTTCCTGCCGATCGTATGGGGCGACTACTGGGTGCTCGACCTCGACCCCGACTATCGCCTGGTCGCGGTGGGCGAGCCGAGCCGGGAGTACCTGTGGATCCTGTCGCGCACGCCGACGGTGGAGGCGCGTGCCTACGCCGAGCTGCTCGAGCGCCTCGCGGCGCGTGGCTTCGATGTCGGGCGGCTGGTGCGCGGGGAGCAGGGTGGCGGCGGGTGAGGGCGGTGCGAGCGTCATCGCACCCTTCAGCGGCGATCGCGACTTGCGTCGCTCCCACAAGAACACCGCGGTTCCGGCGCCCCCACCGGGTGATTCGGGCACCTTGTGGGAGCGACGGGCATCTTGTGGGAGCGACGCAAGTCGCGATACGGCGGTGGAAGGGTCGGTGAAGCGGGTCGAAAGCGCTGGAGCGCGCCGCTCCCGCGCTCCCAGAACCCGACAGACCCCTGCGGGAGCTCCGCCTTTTCATGCGTGCCCGGTAATCTGGCACCAAATTTGCTGTGGTAACCTCGGCAGGGTTTCGCCGGACCGCCGCACGTCGTCCTGGCCCCCGCCCCGTCCCTGAACGCCTTTCCGCCCCGATCCGCCTCGATGCTGCTCGCCTCGCTCGTCCTCCTCCCCTTTCTCGGTAGCGTGCTCGCCGCGCTGATGCCGCAGGACGCGCGCAACCGCGAGTCCTGGCTGGCGATCGGGGTGGCGGTGGGCGGACTGGCGATCGCCGCGGCCTTGTTCCCGCAGGTCGCCGCCGGCGAGGTCGTGCGTGCGGAGTTCGCCTGGCTGCCCGCCGAGGGCTTGGACTTCGTGCTGCGGGTCGACGGCCTGGCCTGGGTCTTCAGCATGCTGGTGCTGGCGATCGGACTGCTGGTGGTGCTGTATGCGCGCTACTACATGTCGCCCGAGGACCCGGTGCCGCGCTTCTTCGCCTTCCTGCTCGCCTTCATGGGCTCTATGCTGGGGGTGGTGCTGTCGGGCAACCTGGTGCAGCTGGTGGTGTTCTGGGAGCTCACCAGCCTCACCTCCTTCCTGCTCATCGGCTACTGGCACCACCGCGCGGACGCTCGCCGCGGCGCGCGCATGGCGTTCACCGTGACCGCCACCGGCGGCCTGTGCCTGATGGCCGGTGTGCTGGTGCTGGGGCATATCGTCGGCAGCTACGACCTCGACGTGGTGCTCGCCGCCGGCGACCAGATCCGCGGCCACGAGCTCTACCTGCCCGCGCTGGTGCTGGTCGCGCTCGGTGCACTCACCAAGAGTGCGCAGTTTCCCTTCCACTTCTGGCTGCCGCATGCGATGGCGGCGCCCACGCCGGTGTCGTCCTACCTGCACTCGGCCACGATGGTGAAGGCTGGGGTGTTCCTGCTCGTGCGCCTGTGGCCGGCACTCGCCGGCACGCCGGAATGGACCTGGATCATCGGCGGCGCCGGCGTGTGCACCCTGCTGATCGGCGCCTTCGTGGCCATCTTCCAGCACGATCTCAAGGGCTTGCTGGCCTACTCGACGATCAGCCACCTCGGCCTCATCACGGTGCTGATCGGCATCGGCACGCCGCTGGCGATCGTCGCGGCGATCTTCCACATCCTCAACCATGCGACCTTCAAGGCCTCGCTGTTCATGGCCGCCGGGATCATCGACCACGAGACCGGCACCCGCGACCTGCGCGTGCTGCGCGGCCTGCGCCACAAGCTGCCGATCACCGCCACGCTGGCGATTGTGGCCAGCGCGGCGATGGCGGGGGTGCCGCTGCTGAACGGCTTCCTGTCCAAGGAGATGTTCTTCGCCGAGACGCTGCACGTCGGGGGGGATCGCAACTGGTGGATGTCGTACGCCGCGGTGGCGATGGGCATGTTCAGCGTGGCCTACTCGCTGCGCTTCATCTCGATCTTCTTCGGCACGCCTGCGCAGGCGCTGCCGCGCGAT
>Ga0073899_10001616_pt1 | contig 20658 bp, 19 predicted proteins | sample KloWWTmetaKNB5Ph_FD_88975 | JGI IMG/M metagenome (GOLD analysis project Ga0073899, IMG submission 88975) | Active sludge microbial communities from Klosterneuburg, Austria, studying microevolution and ecology of nitrifiers - Klosterneuburg... | ecosystem: Engineered > WWTP > Aerobic digester >... | reverse complement strand
TGCGGCTCGATCTGAGCCTGGAGCGCGCGCAGGTTGGCGAGCATGGACTCGCGCTCGATGTCGGCCGCGCGGCGCTGCTCGCGCTCGAGTTCGGCTTCCGCAAGCGCGCTCTTCTCGCGCCAGAAGAAGACGACCGCGAGCACGATCGAGATCACCATGCTCGTGACCGCGATCGAGATCGCCTCGCTGCTGCTGGGCAGGAACCGCCTGCCCAGCAGCAGCGAGGCGATCCAGAAGCCCAGGAAGACCCCGACCGTGCTCTGCAGCATGTAGAACACGGCAACCGCCAGACGCCCGCGGCGGTGAATGGCCGGCTCCACCGTGCGGCTCGTGACGTGGAAGAGGAAATGCAGCGTGTAGCCCACGCAATTGGCGATGACGAAGATTGACCACAACATGACGACGGAAGGCAGGCGCAGGCTGGCGATCATTCCGATGAAAAGGAAAAGCGCCGTGAAACCGACGTTCCAGATGAAAGTGTAAGCGAAGTCTCGCCAGGAACTCGGCGCCAGCCGCCGGAACGCCGGGATGATCTCGAGTGGATGCGACGATCTCGTCCGGCGAAGGACGCGTTCGCGCTCCTCGGGGGTGAAGGCGGGGTTGAAGCGAGCCATGGCGAGCATCGTATCCCGAGGCGCCCGGGCATGGCGGCAACCGTGCGACGAACGGTGAACCGGGGCCGCGAACGGCCACGGCCGGGTGCGAACGACGAGGGTGGGGACCTCGGGTAAAATGGCGCCTCGCCGCGGGTGTAGCTCAATGGCAGAGCAGAAGCTTCCCAAGCTTACGACGAGGGTTCGATTCCCTTCACCCGCTCCACGGCCTCCTGCGATGTCCTCCCGTCCTCCCTCGTTTGCGAGCCGCGTCGTGTCCTGGCAGCGCCGCCATGGCCGCCACGACCTGCCCTGGCAGGCTAACGGCGACCCTTACCGCATCTGGGTCTCGGAGATCATGCTCCAGCAGACGCAGGTGGCGACCGCGAGCGCCTACTTCGAGCGGTTCGTCGCGCGGTTCCCGGATGTGGCCGCGCTCGCGGCGGCGCCGGTGGACGACGTGATGCGCCTGTGGAGCGGGCTGGGGTATTACGCCCGCGCGCGCAACCTGCACCGGGCCGCGCAGGCGGTCGTCGAGCGCCACGGCGGCCTTTTCCCGCTGTCGATCGAAGAGGCGGTCGCGCTCCCGGGGGTCGGGCGATCCACGGCGGCGGCGATCGTGGCCCTGTCCACGGGCGAGCCGCACGCGATCCTCGACGGCAACGTGAAGCGGGTCCTCGCGCGCCAGTTCGGCGTCGAGGGCGAGGTCGATTCCCCCGCGGTGCTGTCGAGACTCTGGGCATTGGCGGATTCGCTCGTGCCGCGCAAGGCGGTGCAGGCGTATACCCAGGGCCTGATGGACCTCGGCGCGACGGTCTGCACGCGAGCGAAGCCCGCCTGCGCCGGATGCCCCGTGCGCGCGAGCTGCATTGCCTTGAGGGACGGACGCATCGCGACCCTGCCCGGGCGAAAGGCGACGCGAGCCACGCCGGCGCGAAAGGTGGCGATGCTGGCGATCGTTTCGCGGGGCGCGGTGCTGGTCGAGAAACGCCCGCCTTCGGGAATCTGGGGCGGGCTGTGGAGCCTGCCGGAGGCCCCGGACGGCACCGATCCCGCCGCGTGGGTCGCGAAGCGTTTCGGGCTTCGCATCCGGCTCGTGGAGGCGCTCGCGCCCTTCACGCACGCCTTCACCCATTTCTCGCTCGGCGTCACGCCCTGGATCGTGCGCACGGAGCGGGGTCGCCCGACCGGGACGGATGCGCAAACGCAATGGCTCGACATCGGAACGGCCCACGCGGCAGCGCTCCCGGCGCCCGTGAAGAAACTGCTCTCGCGCCTGCCGGCCGGTGGGGCTAGGAAAGGAGCCCGCGCTCGACCAGGAAGCGGTGCAGGATCGCCAGGCGGGCGCCGGGATCGGTGAGTTCCAGCAGCTTCTGCTTTGCCGCCCTGCGAAGCGGCAGGATCTCGGCGAGGCGGAAGCCGACCCAGCTTGCGTCGTCGTAGCGATAGGGCTGCGAGAAGCGGGCCGGCCCGACCGCTTCGACCACCTTGCGCACGAATCCCGCGCTTGGCGCGAGCTCGGGCGCCTGGACGGGAAGCTCTGCGGGAATGCGCTCGATGTCGCCCAGGATCAGCCCGGAGGGCGCGGTCCTGGTCGCCGTCAGCCGGAACCGCTCGAGCCCCTCGGCCGTCACGTTGAGCACGCCCAGGGTCGCCATGTCCCAATCCCCGATGCGAGCCAGGCATCCCACGGCCTCGGGCACCGCGGGCGTGCCCACTTCCTGCCCTTCGCGGATGAGGCATATGCCGAAGGCGGCGTCGTGCTTGAGGCAGGCCTTGGCCATGTCCATGTAGCGCGCCTCGAAGATCCTGAGCGGCAGGCGCATCCCCGGGTAGAGCACGGTTCCGAGCGGGAAGATGGGCACGGTCTCGGACGGCGCCGGCCCGGCGGACAGGATGTTCATCACGAGCATGCCGCGTGGACTCCTGCCTACCGGTCGAGGTCGCGGTGGCGGACGATCAGCGGGTGCCGGGGCCGCAGGCGCTCGGCCAGTCGCTCGACCAGGTACACCGACCGGTGGCGCCCGCCCGTGCAGCCGATCGCCACCGTGAGCGCGGCGCGTCGGTCGAGCGCGAAGCGCGGCAGCCAGCGCTCGAGCAGCCGGTGGATGTCCTCCACGAGGAGCAGGGCCTCGGTCTCGCGCTCGAGAAAATGCGCCACCTCGGGATCGAGTCCCGTCCGCGACCGGAGCGCTGGGTCGTAGTGCGGGTTGGGCAGGAAACGCGAGTCGAAGACGAAATCGGCGTCGAGCGGCACGCCGCCCTTGAAGCCGAACGATTCGATGCACACGAGCATCTGCGAAGCGTCGGTCACGAGCAGGTCGCGAATCCATCCCCGCAGCTGGACCGGCGTGAGGGAGCTGGTGTCGACGCGGTGGCCCATCTCCGCGATCGGCGCGAGGAGGCCTCGTTCGATGGCGAGGGCTTCCTCCAGCGTGCGTCCGTCACCGGCGAGCGGATGCGGGCGGCGCGTTTCCGAGAACCGGCGAACGAGGCTCGCGTCGCTCGCATCGAGAAAGACCAGGCGCACATCGGTGCCGCACGCGCGTTCCTCGGCCACCACCCGGGGCAGGATCTCGAGGGAATCGGCGCTGCGCGCGTCGGCGCTCACCGCGACGCGGGGCTCGCCTCGCGAGGAGACGAAGCTCACCAGCGAGCGGATGAGGCTGGGCGGCAGGTTGTCCACGCAGAAGTAACCCGAGTCCTCCAGCGCCTTGAGCGCAACGCTCTTGCCGGAACCCGAGACGCCGCTGACCAGCGTGAGCTGCATTCAGTCGCTCCGGGGCTCTCGGTCCGCCGGGTCCCCGTGGCGCATCGCGGCGGCCTGGCGGGAGATGAAGTCGCGCGTGGAATCGATGCCGCGCGTCATCAGGATGTGGTTTCGCACCGCGGCCTCGACCAGCACCGCGAGGTTGCGGCCGGGCGCGACGGTGAGCGTGACCGTGGGAATCTCGACGCCCAGCACGCGCCGAGTCCCCGATCGCGTGGCGAGCCGGTCGCGCTCCTCGTAGCGCCCGTCCGCCGGAAGCTCGAGGTGGACGATGAGACGCAGGATCTTGCGGGGCCGCACCGCCGTCTCGCCGAAGATGGAGCGGATGTTGAGGACGCCGAGCCCGCGGACCTCGAGGAAATCGCGGAGCATCGCCGGGCATCGGCCCTGCACCGTCTCGGGGCCCGTCTGCTGCAGCTCCACGACGTCGTCGGCGACGAGCCCGTGGCCGCGGGAGATGAGTTCCAGCGCGAGCTCGCTCTTGCCGATGGACGATTCGCCCGTGATGAGTACCCCGATCTCGAGAACGTCGAGGTAGACGCCGTGAAGCGACGTGCGCTCGCCCAGCTCGCCCTGGAGGTAGGGGCGCAGGACGTTGATCACCTGCTGGCTCTGCTCCCGCGAGGTGAACACGGGTACCGCCGCCCGCGTGGCGATGACCTCCAGGGCGGCCGGCACGGCGTGGCCGTCGCCGACCACGATGCAGAGCGTGTCGCCGCCGGCCAGGCGCTCGAGCATCTCGGTGCGAGCCGAATCGCTCAGGCGCGCGATGTAGTCGATTTCGCTCGCGCCAAGAACCTGGACGATGAGCGGGTGGATGAGGTTCAGGTGCCCGATCAGGCCCAGCCCGGGGCGGGAGAGCATCTCGTTGGTGAGCTCCCGGTGGCTGCCGGAGCCCCCGGCCGCCCAGGCGAGCCCCAGGCGCTCGCGCCGGTCCTCAAAGAGCTGCTGTACGCTCAGCCGGGGCATACGGCGACCACTGCGTGAGCAGGCGGTGCGCGGCCTCGACGTCGCCCGCCGACAGCAGCTGCTCGCGAAGCGAGTGGTCGCTGAACATCTGGGCAAGGTCGGAGAGGAGCTCGAGGTGCTGCTCGGTCGCGTGTTCGGGCACGAGCATCGCCAGCACCAGGCGCACGGGCTGGCCGTCGGGCGACTCGAACGGGACGGGCGACTGCGTGCGAACGAAGGCGCAGAGCGTGTCCTTCAGGTTCTTCAGCCGGCCGTGGGGAATCGCCACCCCGTAGCCCAGCCCCGTGGAACCCAGCTTCTCGCGGTCGAAGAGGCTGTCGAAGACGCGCGCGCGCGGAATCTGGCGCGAATTCTCGAACAGCAGCCCGATCTGCTCGAAGAGGCGCTTCTTGCTGCCCACGTCGAGGTCGAGCGCCACGTGGGCGGCGGGCAGCAGGGGAGAGAGTCGGTTCATCGCGACGATCCTGTCGGTCGGGGCGCGGGACTCAGCTGGCCGCGCGCTTGGGGCTGGCGTCATGGCGGCCTTCGTGGAACTTCTCCTTGTGCTTGATGATCTGGCGGTCGAGCTTGTCGACCAGGCCGTCGATCGCCGCGTACATGTCGGCATCGTGGCAGGCGACGTGGATGTCCTTGCCCGAAAGGTGGACGGTCGCCTCGATCGTCTGGTCGAGCTTCTGGACCGAGAGGATCACGTTCACGTCGATGACCTGGTCGAAGTGCCGGTTGATTCGCTCGAGTTTCGAGACGACATATTCGCGGATGGACGGCGTGATGTCGACCTGGTGGCCGGTGAGCTGGAGGTTCATCGAGGAATCCTTTCCATTGTCGTTCAGATGGACTTTCTCATGCTCGCGGGCTGGATGTGCATCGCCTCGCGATACTTCGCCACTGTCCTTCGCGCGACCTGGATTCCCTGCTGCGCCAGGATGTCGGAAAGGCGGTGGTCCGAAAGGGGCTTCCTGCCGTCCTCGGCGGCCACGAGCTGCTTGATGAGCGCGCGTATCGCGGTGGAGGAACACGCCCCGCCCGTGTCGGTGGAGACGTGGCTGCCGAAGAAGTACTTCAGCTCGAACATGCCGCGCGTGGTAAGCATGTACTTCTGGGTGGTCACGCGCGAGATCGTGGACTCGTGCAGCCCGACCGCCTCGGCGATCTCGCGAAGCACGAGCGGGCGCATCGCGACCTCGCCGTGCTCGAAGAAATTGCGCTGCCGGTCGACGATCGCCTGGGTCACGCGCAGGATCGTGTCGAATCGCTGCTGCACGTTCTTGATGAGCCAGCGCGCCTCCTGGAGCTGGCCCGAGAGGTTCCTCGCGCCGTTGTCGCGGGAGGACTGCAGGAGGTCGGCGTACATCTTGTTGATGCGAAGGCGCGGCATCGCGTCCCGGTTGAGCTGCGCGACCCACCGGCCCCCCGACTTCTTCACGGTGACGTCGGGCACGACGTAGCGAACGTCGCCCTCGCCCAGGGTGCGGCCCGGCTTGGGGTCGAGGGTGAGGACGAGTGCGCGCACCTCGCGAAGCTCCTCGTCGGAGATGCCGAGGAGCCGCCGCAGCTTGTTGAAATCGCGTGCCGCGAGCACCTCGAGGTGGCGGGAGACGAGCGCGAGCGCCGGTTCGCGGTGGGGCGTGGCCGGGTCGAGCGCCTTCAGCTGCAGCGTGAGGCACTCCGCCAGGTTCCTCGCGCCGACGCCGCAGGGCTCGAGATTCTGCACCTGGAGCAGGGCGGTCGAGACTTCCTCGAGATCGAGCTCGGCGAGCTCCGTGGCGCCGATGTCGCGAAGTTCCTCGAGCGTCGCGCAGAGGTAGCCGTCCTCGTCCAGGTTCGCGATCACGAGAAGCGCCAGGCGCTTGTCGCGCTCGCTCATCGCGGTGTACTGGAGCTGGCGGATGAGCGCCTCCTGGAGGCCGGGCTCGGCCGCGGCGATCTGCGTGAAGTCGTCCCAGTCCTCGTCGTTGCGCCGCGAGCCGCCGGTCGGCTCGTCGCCGAAGGAGAACGAGTCCTCGGGCTGCGCCGGCGCTTCGGCCTCGGCTTCGGAGGCGGTCGCGCTGGCGGCGGCGCCCGCGGCGACCGGCGTCTCCTCGCCGGCGAGGTCGATGCGTTCGAGGAGGGGGTTCTCGGCGAGGTAGCGCTCCAGCTCCTGGTTCAGCTCGACCGTGGACAACTGCAGCAATCGGATCGATTGCTGCAGCTGCGGCGTGAGCGTGAGGTGCTGGGAGAGCTTGAGCTGGAGGCTGTGCTTCATGTCGAAAGCCGCGGGGCGCAGGATCGAGTCCGCTAGAGGCGGAAATTCTCCCCGAGATAGACCTTTCGGACCGCTTCATTATAGATGATTTCGTCCGGCTTCCCGAAGGCGAGGACGGTGCCCTGGTTGATGATGTAGGCGTGGTCGCAGATGCCCAGGGTCTCTCTCACGTTGTGATCCGTGATGAGCACGCCGATGCCGCGCTCCTTGAGGAAGCGGATGATCTGCTGGATGTCGAGAACCGCGATGGGGTCGACGCCGGCGAAGGGTTCGTCGAGCAGGATGAAGCGCGGGTCGGTGGCGAGCGCCCTCGCGATCTCGACCCGTCGCCGCTCGCCGCCGGAGAGCGACAGGGCCGGGCTCGCCCGAAGGTGGCCGATGTGCAGGTCGCCCAGCAGGTTCTCCAGGCGCGTCTCGATTTCCTCGCGCTCGAATTCCTGGAGTTCGAGCACCGCCTGGATGTTCTGCGCCACCGTGAGGCGGCGAAAGATCGACGCCTCCTGCGGCAGGTACGAAAGGCCCAGCTGCGACCTGCGGAAGATCGGGAGATGGGTCACGTCCCGGCCGTCGAGACGGACCGTCCCGTGGTCGATCGGGACGAGGCCGAGGATCATGTAGAAGCACGTGGTCTTCCCCGCGCCGTTGGGGCCGAGAAGCCCCACCACTTCGCCGCTTTCGACGTCGAGCGAGACGTCCGAGACGACGGTGCGCTTCTTGTAGCGCTTCATCAGCGCCTCGGCGCGAAGCACCGACGCCTTCGGCTCGCTCTTCACGAGCGCGAGGTGCTGGGCGGCAGGATTGGGGGTCACGGCTTGCCGCCCGTCGCCGGGGCGGTGTCTGTCCTGAGCGGGACCGGCGGCGCCGGCGTGGCCTCAACGGGCTTTCCGTCCGCGCCCCGCCGCTGCGGAATGATGGTTGCCTTCACGCGAGCGCCCGCCTCGGCGGCGGCGCCCGGCGCCGCGGCAGTGACCTGGAAGAATTCCTTGCCCCGGTCGTACGAAATGAAGTCGCCCGAGAGTTCGCCCTGCGAGCTCTTCAGCTTCGCGCCCTTGTAGAGCTTGAGAAGCTCGTCGCGATCGTCGAACTCCGCGCGCTCGGCGCTGCCGTCGATCCAGTCGTCCTCCTTCTCGCGCTTCTGGCGGAAGGTGACGGGAGAGCCGGTCGCGATGAACGTGCGGTATCCCTGCGCGTCCTCGCGCACGACGATCCTCGCCGACGTGATCCGCATCGTGCCCTGGGTCACGACGACGTTGCCCTCGTAGACGGCCTCCTTCTTCGCGTCGTCGGCCGAAAGGCGGTCGGCGAGGACCTGGATCTCCTTTTCCCGATCGGCCTTCTCGGCCTGCGCGACGGTCGCGACCGCGGCCACGACGATCAACCGCAGGACATGGGCGAATCGGCCGGTGTGGGTCATGCGCATCAGCGTCGGGGCTTGTAGGTGGCTTGCACGCGATCGAGCCTGAGTGTGCGCGCCTGGTTGTTCATTTCAAGGCCCGAGGCCTCAATGCGGGCCGCGGGGTTTTCGAGCAGCACGGGACCGGTGGTGCGGGCGATGCCGGTGTCGGGAAGGACGAGCAGCCGGTCCGTGCTGAGCCGCGAAGCCTCGTAGCGCAGGTCGGCTTCGCGCACCATCACGACGTTTCCCTCGAACCAGACCTTGTCCCCGCGCTCGAGAAGCCTGCCCGTGTCGGAAGCGATCGTCACGCGCGGCTGGCGCGGCTCGTAGGCCTCGAAATCCAGCTTCTCCAGGAGAGCCGAGTCGTCGTCGGGGTAATGTACCATCTTGCGCGCGGCGAGGGTGTAGAGCGTCCGCCCGTCATGGCCGTACTTGCGCGCGCTGAATTTCTCGACGATGAGGTCGGGGTCGTGACGCTTCTTCGCGTCGCCGCGGTTGCCCTCGGGCTGCACGAGCTGGTCGAGCCACATCGTGAGCGCGACCAGCATCGCGAGAACGCCCAGCGGGAGCCACGACGAGGGACGGAACACCCGTCAGCTCCCGCTTCCGCCGGATCCCGCGGCATCGGGAAGCGTGCCTTGCGCGCGCATCACGAAATCGCAGACTTCGCGAGCCGCTCCCGCACCGCCGGCCGTCACGGTGACGAGATGGGCGATCGCCTTCACCTCGGGCACGGCATTGGCGACCGCGACCGCCAGCCCGCAGCGCGCGAGTACCGGCATGTCGGGCAGGTCGTCGCCGACGAATGCGCACTGCGAGGCCTCCAGGCCGAGTTCCCCGCGCAGGCGGTCGAAATGCGCGAGCTTGTCGTCGGCACCGAGGACGACATGGGCGATGCCGAGCTCCCGGGCCCGGGCGGCGGCGGCCTCGGAACGCCGGCCCGAGAGGAGGCCGGTGGCCACGCCCGATCGCGCGAGCATCTTCAGGCCGTGCCCGTCGAGAATGTTGAAGACCTTCATGGCCTCGCCCCCGGGGCCGTAGAAGAGGCGCCCGTCGGTGAGCACGCCGTCCACGTCGAAGAGCGCGAGGCGTATCGCGCGGGCGCGGGCGATTGCTTCGACTTCGCGCGTCACCATGGGCTCAGGTTACTCCGTCGCAGGGAGCGCTGCCGTCGATCGGACGGGGTTCGGGCGCGCGCTCGAGCGGACCGTTCGGCACCGGTCAGATGACGCCGGCGCGAAGGAGGTCGTCGACATGCAGCGCGCCGACGAGACGCCCGGCCTCGTCCACGACGAGGAGCCTGCCGCTCACGTGGTGCGCCTGCATCACCTGGGCGGCTTCGGCCGCGAGGCGCGCCGGGCCGATGGATCTCGGATTGCGCGTCATGACCTCGGCCACGCCAAGGCCGCGGATATCCTCGTGCTTCTCCAGTGCGCGGCGCAAGTCCCCGTCGGTGAAGAGCCCGGCCACCCGGCCGTCGGGCTCCACGATCGCGGTCATGCCGAGGCCCTTGCGGCTCATCTCGAGGATCGCCTCCTTCAGCGTGGCGCCGGCGGCCACGCGCGGAAGCCGGTCGCCCGAATGCATCACGTCGGAGACGTGGAGCAGGAGCTTCCTGCCGAGCGTGCCGCCCGGATGGTGCAACGCGTAGTCGTCGCTGCCGAAGCCGCGCTTTTCCAGCAGGGCGACGACGAGCGCATCTCCCAGGGCGAGCGCCGCGGTCGTGCTCGCCGTCGGCGCGAGATTCATCGGGCACGCTTCCTTGTCCACGGCGCCGTCGAGGTGAACGTCGCTTTCCTTCGCGAGCGTCGACTGCGCCCGCCCCGTGATCGCGATCACCTTCGCGCCGCGGCGCTTGATGAGCGGGAGGATGCGCAGGATCTCCTCGGATTCGCCGGAGTGGGAGATGGCGAGCACCACGTCGCCCGAGGCGATCATGCCGAGGTCCCCGTGGCTCGCCTCGCCGGGGTGCATGAAGAACGCGGGCGTGCCCGTGGACGCGAGCGTGGAGGCGATCTTGCCGCCGACGTGCCCGGACTTCCCCATGCCCGTGACGACGACGCGGCCGGCGCAGCCGAAGACCAGGTCGACCGCGGCGAGGAAGGGCTCGCCGAGCCTGTCGGCGAGCGCGGCCACGGCGCCCGCCTCGATCTCGAGCACCTGCCTCGCGAGCGCCAGGATGCGCGCGGCGTCCGGCGACGCGCGGGGATGGTGTAGATTTGTCACAGGGCAAAGTATAAAGGGATTGACCCACAACCGCCGCCCGCGCCCACCATGCACGACGCCCTGCCAGTCGCCCTCATCCTGCTCGGCTCCGCGGTCGCCGTCGTGGTGCTGTTCAGGCGCCTGTCGATGCCGCCGATCCTCGGCTACCTGCTCGTGGGCGCGGCGATCGGGCCCGGCGCCCTCGACATCGTCGCCGCCTCCGAGGACAAGCGCTACCTCGCGGAATTCGGCGTCGTTTTCCTCATGTTCTCGGTGGGGCTGGAGTTCAGCCTGCCGCAACTCATGGCGATGCGCCGCCTTGTGTTCGGCTTCGGCGGCGCCCAGGTGTCGCTGGTGATGGGGCTCGCCACCCTCGCGGCGATCATGGCGGGGCAGTCCTGGCAGACCGGGCTCATCGTGGGCGGCGTGCTCGCGATGTCGTCGACCGCCATCATTTCCAAGACGCTCTCGGAACAGGCGCAGCTGCACACGCCTTCCGGCCGGCAGATCATGGGCGCGCTCCTCTTCCAGGATCTCGCGGTCATTCCGCTCCTGGTCCTCATTCCCGCGCTCGCGCTGCCGGCGGAGGCGCTCGCCGGCGCGATCGCGATTGCGCTGCTGAAGGCGGCGGTGGTGCTCGCCCTGGTGCTCTTCGTCGGGCAGCGCCTGATGCGCCCGCTCTTCCACCTCGTGGCCAAGCAGAAGTCCTCCGAGGTCTTCGTGCTCTTCGTGCTGCTGGTCACGCTGGGGCTCGCGTGGATCACCGAGGCCGCCGGGCTGTCCCTCGCGCTGGGCGCCTTCCTCGCCGGCATGCTGATCTCGGAGACCGAGTACCGCTACCAGGTCGAGGACTACATGAAGCCCTTCCGCGACGTGCTGCTGGGCTTCTTCTTCGTGACCATCGGCATGCTGCTCGACCCGCGGGGGGTGCTGGCGCACTGGGCGCTCGTCGGGCTCGTGCTGGTGGCGCTGCTCGCGGTCAAGTTCGCGCTGGTGTTCTGGCTGGGGCGCGCCTTCGGCAACGAGAAGCCGGCCGCGCTGCGCTGCGCCCTGGCGCTGGCGCCGGCCGGGGAGTTCGGGTTCGTGCTGCTGTCGCTCGCGGGGCGCGAGAGCGCGCTCGACCCGGCGACGCTGCAGGTGGTGCTCGCGGGCGCGCTGCTGTCGATGCTGCTCACGCCCGTCCTGCTCGCGCACTCGGAGCGAATCGTCCTCTATTTCGTCGCGAGCGAATGGACGCAGCGCGCGATGGCGCTCCACCAGCTCGCGGTGAAGACCATGGCCACGCAGGGACACGTCATCGTCTGCGGGTACGGGCGCAGCGGGCAGGCCCTGGTGCGCTTCCTCGAGCGCGAGGGCGTCTCCTTCGTGGCGCTCGATGCGGACCCGGAGCGCGTGCGCCAGGCCGCGGCGGCGGGCGACTCCGTGGTCTACGGCGACGCCTCGAGGCGCGAGGTTCTCGCGGCGGCGGCGCTCGCGCGCGCCACGGCACTGGTGATCACGTTCGCCGACACGCCCCGGGCCCTCACGATTCTCGCGCACGCGCGCGAGATGCGCCCGGACCTGCCGGTCATCGTGCGCACGCTGGACGATTCCGACGTGGAGAAGCTGCGAGAAGCCGGCGCGGCCGAGATCGTGGCGGAGGTGGTGGAGGGCTCCCTCATGCTCGCCACGCAGACGATGATGCTCCTGGGGTTCCCGCTGAACCGCGTGCTGAAGCGCCTGCGCGAAGTGCGCTCCGAGCGATACCACCTGCTGGGCGGCTTCTTTCCGGGCGCGACCGATGCGGACGACGGCGCGGACGCGACGCAGGCGCGGCTGCGCTCCGTGATGGTCGGCCCGAGCGCGGCGTGCGTGGGCATGACGCTGAGGAGCCTGCACCTCGAGTCGATGGAGGTCGAGGTGACCGCCGTGCGCCGCCATGGCGTTCGCGACACCAATCCCGCCGGCGACCTGCGCCTGATCGAGAACGACATCGTCGTCCTGCGCGGCACCCAGGAAGGACTCGCCAAGGCCGAGATTCGCCTGCTCCAGGGCTAAAAGAAACGGCCCGCGCGAGGCGGGCCGTCGGGGTGCTGCCGGTGGCCGCGGTCAGAACGTCTGGCAGACCGTGTAGCTCGTCGCATCGTCGACCGCCGCCGTCGCGACGGGAGCCGACTGGGCGAACGTCGTGCTGGTCACGTTCGCCGTCGCGCGCAGCGAACCCGTTGCCGTGTCGCCGTCGTCCATCTGGATGTCCAGCTGCTTCACGAACTTGCCGAGGATGCCCGTCGAGCAGATCTGGTAGGTCCCGGTCATGCCGGTGACCTGCGCGGCGGTCGCCGAGGCGCTGTTCATGCCGATCACGCCGCCCATGGCGTTCGTCGGCCAGTAGTTGGCGTCGGCCGCGGCCGTGGGGCCGGGCGCCAGGTTCGACAGGCGCACGTGCTGCCAGAAAAGGAACGACTCGTCGGTGGCCGTGCTCGACCACCAGTTGCCCTCGATCACCCCGTTGCCGATGCCGCCGCCCGTCGTGGCCTGGGTCGCGGTGCCGCCCAGGTGCCCGGCGATGTTGTTGTCATCGCCCGGCAGGCTCTTGAACTTGTCCTGGTAGGCGTAGATGTAGGTGGGGATCGTGCGGAAGTCGTTCGCCAGCGATTTCACCTTCGCGCTGTTGATCAGTTCCTGGCCCTTGAGGATGCCGCCGAGCAGCAGGCCGATGATCACGAGGACGATCGCGATTTCGACGAGCGTGAAGCCGGATTGCTGGGATTTCATGGTCTTCTCCTAGGGTTCTGCCGTGTGAATGCGTTTTTTGGCCGCCTACTGGCCGAGGACCGCCGAAAGGGGGCGGAGGATTTCGAGGAGCCGGAGCGCCAGCCCCAGCGCGAGCCCGGCCCCGAGGACGGCAATGGCGGCTTCCGGGCGACTGAAGTGATTCAGGTTCATGGGGTGCTCCTGGACGGATCGAGACGGCAAGAGTAGAGCAAACCTCGGGCCATCGACAGCAAGTCATTGTTTATGAATAAAAAACATGGATATCTCGATCGATGCCGCGGCGCCTCCACGGGCCATGTGTCGAACGTTCGCACAGGCGGTGTCCGGAAACCCGTCGCTTCGACAGGCAAGTGCCGCGCCTGAAGGGGCCGGCGCCCGAGCTGTGCCATGATTCGACGGCGCCTCTCGACCCGAGCCCACCGTGCCCCCCGAATTCGCCCGCTTCCCGCCCAGCCCGAGCCCGGTCCTGCGTTCGGCACGCCGGTGGATGGTGCTCGCGATGCTCCTCGCCCTTCACGCGGGCCTCATCGCCGACCCGGAAACGCACTACCAGCGCATCTGGCTGCTGGTGCACTTCGGCTTCTTCCTGCTCTGGCAACCGTTCCTCGCCGCCGAGACGGAGCTGGGGCGGTTCGCGATCGCGCTCCTGCTCGCGATCACGGGCACGATCCTCTACTTCCTGCCGGGCTGGCTGATCATCGCCTGGCTGTGCGTGCTCCTGGGCATCCTCGGCGGAAAGGTGTTCACGCAGCAGGCGGCGCTGCGCAACCGCTTCTATCTCGTGGCCTTCTTCTACCTCGCCTCGATCATGCTCCTGTGGGCGGTGCCGCACTTCCTCCTTCGGGACCAGGTCATCCCGGAACCGGTGGTGCTTTTCTCCCACTGGGTCCTGCCGCTCTCGCTGCTGCTGCTCGTCATCCTGCCGTTCGAGCCGGAGAGCGACGACGCGCGGCAGGTCTTCGATTTCTTCTACGCGTTGCTGGTCTTCCAACTCGTGGTGGTCCTGGTGCTGGGGTCCGTCGCGCTGATGCGATACACGGGCGACGAGTATTTCCGTTCCGCGGGCCTCACGGTCATCGGCTTCGGCGGCACGCTTTTCGTCCTGGCGGTGCTGTGGGCCCCCCGGGAAGGGTTCGGCGGGCTGCGGACCTACCTGTCTCGCTACCTCATGACCGTCGGCATGCCCTTCGAGGTCTGGGTGCGCCGCGTGGCCGAACTCGCCGAGCGCGAGGCCGATCCCCGGCGCTTCGTGGGCCAGGCGCTCCTGCTCGTGTCGGAACTGCCGTGGGTCCGCGGCGCGCGCTGGAAATCCGACGACGGCGACGGCGAACTGGGGGAAGCGGCCGAGTACAAGGTGGAGTTCGCGTTCCACGGGCTGTCGCTCACCTTTTTCACGAAGATCAGCCTTTCGCCGGCGCTCTTCCTGCACATGCGCCTGCTCGCGCAGGTCGTGGGGGAGTTCTACGAGAGCAAGCGCCGCGAGGCGGCGATGCGCCGCAATGCGTACCTGCAGGCGGTCCACGAGACCGGCGCTCGCCTCACGCACGACATCAAGAACCTGCTCCAGTCGCTCTACGCGCTGACCTCGGCCGCACCGCGAGGCGATTCCGTGGATGCGGCCTACGCGGCGCTCCTGCAGCGCCAGCTGCCGCAGCTCACGCGCCGGCTTCAGTCCTCGCTCGACCAGCTGAGATCCCCGCAGGTCGAGACCCGGGAGGTGTCGCGTCCCGCCGCGGCCTGGTGGGAGGACGTGAAGCGCCGGCACGGCGATGGCGCGCTCGAGCTCGAGGCCCGGATCGACGGCGAGGCGAGCCTGCCCGTCGGCGTGTTCGACACGTTCCTGGAGAATTGCCTCGACAACGCCCTGGAGAAACCGGGATCCGACGGCCACGTGAAGTCGAAGGCGACCCTGGTCGTGGCGGCGGGACGGTGCGAATTGCTGTTCGAGGATTCCGGCTCCGCCATGCCGGCGGAGATCGCGAGGGTCCTGTTCCGGGAGCCGGTGTCGGCGGGAGAGGCGGGGCGCGGACTGGGCATCGGCCTCTTCCAGGTGGGACGGCTCGCGGCGCTGGCCGGGTATCGGGCGGAACTCGCGGGCAACGAGGAGGGTCGCGTCCGCTTCCGGCTGTTCCCGGCCTGAGGACATCCGCGTCAGGGCAGCCTTCCCGCCGCGGCGAGACGGCTAGCCAGCAGGCTGGTCGCCACCCACGTGAGCTGGTCGTCGAAGGCGTTGTCGCGAGCGACGCCCGCCTCGCGCGAAACGAAGACCGGGTCGCCATCGACGTTACGCGACTCGTCCGAGCCCGGCGGCGGTGTCGTCGCCGAGTTGGGGCCGAGCGACAGGATCACGAAGGCCGCGCGCCGCGTGAGCTGGTTCGAGGCCGCGCCGCAGGAACTCGGCCCGACGCCCGCTCCGGACGCGCAGAGGTGGAGATAGCCGGGCGCGGAGCCGAGTCCGGCAAGCGTGGCCGCCTGCATGCCGTTCGCCCGCGTCAGGGGATTCGGGATGCCGGCGACGGACTGGCCCGCGCCGAACACGGCGTAGCGGACGCGGTTCGATTCCAGCCCCCAGGCGTCGCGGACGAAGCCGCTCCCGTCGAGAGGAGAGAAGCCGAGCGACGCGCCGGGAAGGAATCCGTCGTGAAAATTCGAGCATCGGCCCTCGCGCTCGTCCGTGCCGGGCTCGAAGCTTTCGCGGCCGTGGCTCGCGGCAGTCGCCGGGCAGGGAAGGCGGCCGTTCGCGAGGGCGAAGCCGAGAACGGCCTCGCGCGCTTCCTCCAGAAGGCGGTTCGTCTCCGCCTGTCGCCGCAAGGTCATCTGGGTCGCGAAGGGCATGGCGAGACCGGAGGCGAGGATCGCGAGCATGAACACCACCAGGGCTACCTCGAGCAGCGTGAAGGCGCGCGAGCGCGAGGCGACGCTCACCGGGCGCGCTCCGCGGAATGGGTCACGACGACGTCGTTGCGATCGAACGTCCGGGTCGTCGAGACGCGCAGGGCGTCCTCACGCCTCGAGCCGGCCCCCGCGACAGCTTCGGCCGGGCACTGCGGCGCGGCGGGATTCGGGTTGAGCAGCCGAAGCCCGGCGTTCACGCCCTCGAGCCAGTTGCGGGCGTCGAGATCGGCAGGAGAGCCGCGAACCTGGCGGATAGCGCCCCGCCGCAACGGAGCGCCGGCGACGAGCACCGCGAAGGATTGGCGAGCGGCGATTCCGGCCTCTGCGTGCTCGGCGCTGGCCAGGCACGTCAGTCGATCGCAGGCGGGCAGCGTCGGCGCGTCGGGCCCGAATGCGGGGGAGAGCGCGTAGAAGACGTGGCGCTTCCAGGAAGTCCACCAGGAAAGACCGGACGCGCCGGCCGTCACCCCGGCGGAATCGGCGATGGCGCAGGTCTCGCGCCCCTGGACCCAGAGCGGCGAGAGCGACGCCCCGCCGTCCTGCTGCGCGGCGGCGAACGGCGTGTCGGGCACGCGGCCGAAGTAGACGCCCGGGGCATCGGCGAAGCGCAGCGAGGCCTCCGGATCGGAGGCACGGCACAGCGGCGCTGCCCAGGGCAGCCGGCCGCGGTTCGCGGGCCCCGCGCCGAACGCGCGCAGGCAGGCCGCCACTTCGTCGGCCACGCGGCGCATGACGCGCGGCATCAGGTCGTCGTACGAGATGACCGCGACGCGATCGTTGACCCAGATGTGCCCATCGGGCCCGGCGACGGGGCCGAGGATGAATCCGTCGCGATTGCCGAGACGCCCCGGCAGGTCGTTGCGATCGATGAACCCCGCGTTGTCCTCGTCGGCGTAGGCCGGGCCCGGCGATCGATCGAGATAGTTCCGCGGGTCGCACTTGGGCGTGAGCGTCGGCGGATGGGTGAGGCAATGGCCCGACGCGTTGCATCGCCCGCCTTCGCAGGAGCGATCCTGGAGCGCCGGCGCGGACCCCACGCCCGCCCAGCGCTCGAGCGCCGGGCCGGGCGCGAGCACGATGGCGACCGCGCCGCCGGCCGAGGGCTCGTACGGATCCGCAAGCGTCCCGTCATGCATCACGGTGCCCGAGGAATCGCGGACCGTGATCGTGCCCAGCGCCGTTTCCGGGCCCATGTCGAGGCAGGCGGCGCTCACCGTGCAGTTGAGCAGCCCCTTGTGCTTGCTCGACACCGCGTACCACAGGCGCTCGCCGTGCCCGTCGCGAAGATCAGGCAAGCCCAGTGTCTTCCACGGCAGCCGCCCGAGGCGCTGCCATTGGCCCGTTTCGCCCGTCATCGAGCCGCAGGTGGACTCGGCCCAGCCGTCGTCATCGAGATCGGGGCAGGGCAGGTAGCCGGGACCGACGACGGGGTCGATGGGCCGGCTCGTGGCGTAGGCGATCAGCGCCTCGCGCGCCGAGGCGAGGGCGCGGTCGGTTGCTTTCGCGCGGGTCGATCCGCCGGCGATGCGTGCCAGGGCGGTGGTGAAGACGGTGGCGACGGCGATCGCGACGATGGCGCAGACGACGACGAGGGCGAAGCCTCGTTCGCGCGGGGAACTAGGCATGTCGGCACTCCGGGCGATGGAAACATGGCCGGAGTTCTACGCGCGGTGCTAAAGCGCGGCGACGGAGAATCGGGGATGAGTACGGGGGATTTTCGGCGACAGCGCCAGCGGCAGCGCCCGCGCGGCAAGGCTCAAGAGCAGGGAGGCGTCGTGAACGCGACGTCGCTGCCGGTCGTGGTGCCGGTCCCGCTCACGGCCCTGACGCGAAAGTGATACTTCAAGTTGCAAGCAAGCGGCGGAGTCGGGGTCGTCGGATGGTCAGGATCACCGATCACCGCGGAAACGGCTTTCGCTCCGGATCCGGCAGTAACCGTGCCCGGCAAGGGCAAGGATGAAACGCTGGATCCGTAGCAATTCGAGGGGCCATAGTCGAAAGTTACCGTCGTGTCGGAACCATTGTCGTTGACGATCGCGTGCAATGTAGTCCTGTAGGTCGGTGGAGGCTGAGGTGGGTAGGGCGGCATATCCGGGTTCAGCACGAAAGGCCCTATTGCACCAGTTGTCGCGACGGGCATAGGAAACGCGCACGCGTCGGTGGTGAACATGGCGTCGTTGCCGGTGGTAGTTCCTCCGGCGCTCACCGCCTTCGTTCGGAAGTAGTAGCTGGTGTTGCAGGCGAGTCCGGCCAATGCAGCCGTAACCGTCGTGTTGCCCGCTCCGGCGACGAGGTTCGCGGGTGTGGCGGCAATGTTCGACGGATAGGAACAGGTCGTGCCGTAGTCGAATGAAACCGCCGTAGCCGCGCCATTGTCGTGGGCGAATCCCTGCAGGTCCGCGGCGGTCGCAGTGATGGTCGCGGCCGCCGTGGAAGAAGCGCTGGGCGGCCGCACCGGACAGTCGAGGGCGTTCGCCACCGTCGTCGCGCAGCTCGCCGTCGCCTCGTTACACGCCTTGACGGCAGCCACCGTGAATGTCGTCTGGTCCCCGTCGCCGGTTCGGGAGATCGGGCGGATATCCATGCGGTCGAAAACGGCCGAGGGGACAAGCGCGAACAGGCAGCGCGCAGGCTGGACGGGCTCCACCCAACTTGTCACGACGGAAGTCTGAAGCACGTCGCCGCCGCGCCAGAACGACACCTCGGCGCGCTCCTCGAGGCGGGTGGGAGCAACTTGGACGACCCGGAAGCGGTTGAGGGCGATGTCCATTTTCTGGAACTCGCTGCCACTCCCCAGCAGGAAAACGAGGCGCTCGCCCAAGGAGGAATTGAGGTCGCCTCCGTTGGCTTCCCCGCTGAAGACCCCGATGCCGGTGGTGCCGTCCTCGGTCCGCGCGCCGACATTTCGAAATCCCGTGGAATCAGTGGCGACGACCAGGAAGCCGCCAATGCCGAGAAAGGCCTGCCCGGCGTCATAGTTGTCAAGGCCTGCGCCCGCAATCCCCGGCGCGGCCGCCGTCACGGCTGGCAACGTGAACTCGGCGGATAGTGGAATGTTCAGCTCGGCCCAGGAGCGCGCCGCGAGCTTGGCTCGCGTCACGAGATCCGTGGCGCTCAGGTAGGTCACGACGTCGTCGAAGTGGGCGGTGTCGCTTGCGGGCGTGCCCGGAGCGCTGCGCGGAAGGACCCAGTAGGTGCCGGTGGCCTGCGTGTTCGTGAATTCGCGGCCGGCGATGCTGGGCAGCGTGGTTCGGGCCGTCGCCCCGTCGGCCGGAAACGCGCCGTACCCGCTGTCGCCGTGGCTCACGAGCACGAAGGCATTGCCGTTTCGCGTCGTTCCCGCATCCTCGACCACCAGCATGTTGCCGCGCACCGTGAAGAACTGGATCGGCATGTTGGGCGGAGGCGTTCCCGACTTGCAGAGCGCGCCGGGGTCGAGCGCGGCGTCCAGGGGGAAGCCGAGGGAGCTGTTGCAATTGGTCATGTTCGCCCCGCCCGTCTGGGTGAAGCCGAACGGGCCGCCGTAGACGCGATAGGAGATCTTCCGGCCCCAGCCGTCGAGCCCTTCGTCGCGGCGAAGGGCGAGGGATTTCCAGGGCACGACGCCGTCGGCGTCGGTGCACGCCGTGGTCGCGGCATCGGGTGCGGCATCGCCCGTGTCGAGCGTGCCCGTCGCGGGACAGGGCAGCCGGCCGTTCAGCGCGACGAACGCCACGAGCGCGTCGGTGATCTTCGTCATGCGCGCTGTCGTCACGCCACGCTGGTCGAGGCCGGCCTCCTCGTCGCTGAACGCCCCGCGGCCCAGCGCCACCGCGAGCAGCGCGAGAATGACGAGGATCAGGACTGCGGCGCCTGCAAGACCTCGTTGCTGCCGGGCCGATCGCATCGCGTCGCTCCTAGTGGGCGCGCGGCCCGAGCTGAGCCTTCGTTGCCACCGTGAGGATGGACGGTCGCAGCAGCGTGTCGTCGAAGTGGCCGGTGCCTTCCGCGTAGGACGGGAAGTCGTCGATGAAGGGGTTGGCCGTGCCGGAAGTCGCATTGACGAAGGCCGCGTTCGCCGCGTTGTTCGCCGCTTCCAGCGTTCCCGAGGCCGGCGTTCCGTCCTGGAGCAGGCCTTCGTTGCTGTAGGCGCCCTGGCGGTTTTCCCCGTGGCTGATGACCACGTAGGCGGCGCCGGTGGAGGAAGCGGGCAGGGCAATCGTGGGATCCATGATGGGCGTCGCGGAGGCGAGATTGCGGACCGTGAGCCCCTTGCTTTGCGTGTATTCGGACGGGCGCGTGCACCGTCCCGGGAAGTTCGCGGCGCTGCAATCGTTCGCGCCGGTGCCGACCTGGTTGCAGCGACCGGCCGGTACGCTGGTCGCCAAGGTGAGCACTCCGCCTGGATCGCAGGCCGTCAGGTCCATCGCGTCGTCCAATACGAGCTCGGGCGCGACCCTGTATGTGAGGCGGCTACCCCAGCCGTCCGTCATATCGGGTTCCGCAAGCCCAAGGGCTCGCCAAGGCACCACGCCGTGCGTCTGGCTATTCGGCGTCCCCGCCAATACTTGGCAGACGGCGCCGCCCCCTACGACTCTCAGTTCGGCTCCCGCTCCGGCCGCATTGCCGGCAAGCCTGCCATCCGCCGGGCACGGCAATCTCTTGTTCTGCGACACGAAGAGGGCTATCGCGGTCTCGATCCCCGCGAGCCGCTGCCGCGTCACCTCGCGGCGCTGCTGGCCGACCAGTGCGGCGGCCACGCCGGCGATCATCGCGAGCAGGAGCCCCAGGATCACGATGACGAACGCGATCTCGACGAGCGTGAATCCCCCGAGCCTCGCGGCATGTCGCT